>Ga0163162_10002010_pt1 | contig 19138 bp, 10 predicted proteins | sample S55metaG_FD_115310 | JGI IMG/M metagenome (GOLD analysis project Ga0163162, IMG submission 115310) | Switchgrass rhizosphere microbial communities from Kellogg Biological Station, Michigan, USA - S5-5 metaG | ecosystem: Host-associated > Plants > Roots > Rhizosphere > Soil | place: USA...
CAAACCCCAGACACCCTTCCCCCGCCCCACGCGGAAAAACCCGCCCCCCCCCCCCCCGCACCGGCCGTGCGGGTTGGCGACCCGGAGTAGAGTGGGAGCTGGAGCCGTGGATCCTTTTTAACATTGGCCTGCTCGAGGAGCTGCTGCAAACCTGCGATCCGGGCGATCCCAGGCGCGAAACGGCGATCCAGCTCCACTCAGCCATGTTGAGTTCAAGCATTGAGCATTAACACCGAGGTGATGCTGAAGCGAAACTACGCGGCTACAACCCCACACCACGCAGGGGGCGGCGTAGATCAAATGAATCGCTGCCGTGCCCAAAGGTGTGCAGACAGCAGGCCGACAACGGTCAGAATGTCCGAACGACAAAATGTCAAAAGCCGCACAAATATGTTGCAGCGGCCAAAGCCGTTGAGCGAGCATCCGGGCGTTCGTTCTGGCTTGGCCGAGACGGCCGCGAGCACATTCGATCCTGCATAAAATGGACGAAATGGCCTGGCTCGAGGCCGGGCCGGCAACGCGTTATTCGATGCCTTCCTCGGCAACCGAGGGTGTGAAATTCCGCATCTGGTACATCATGTTCGCGTGCAAGCGGGCTGCTTCGTCGATGCTCAGCAAATCGATTCTGCCGTTGGGCAAACACCGCACTTGGGTAAGGCTTTCAGTGCCTCGTAGCCCTTTGGCAAAGTGTATAAGTCCCATGCGGCACTGTTCCGCCGAGTAGCCCAAACGCGCTTCAAAATCCGCCCGCGTCAGCGGTGTCGCATAAGATGTCAGCATGTCATCGCCCTCTAAACATCGTGCAGAATTGCCCGCACATTCCCGTTGACTCGCAGCGCCCAGACGATGTTCCAGCCTGGAGGAAGCGCGAGTGCTCCCCGCTGTACGGCGAGCAGTGCGGCCTCGTATCGACGACTGCAGCCGGTGCCCGTAACGCTGCTGCCATCGCGCCAATGGTACCTGATGGTTGCAGAGGGGCTGGCCCCGATCAGTTGGGTGAAACTGTGAGTAGGCACCGCCGGACTGAGCGAGGCAAAGTACGCGACAACTGGCTGAGCCCTGACACTGATCGCCATTTGCTGATCAGGGGTATCGGGTGGCAGCTCCGTTGATTTAAATCCATAGCCTGAGCGATACGGCGTTTGTCTGGGATCAGGAGAAACCAGATGCGGGACAAGTTCAATGAACGCGGTTTCCCCTTCCAACTCCACGAAGCACTGGAGATCCAGAAACACCAAATCGTCGCAAGCGGGTCGATAGTCCTGCTCGTCACCATTTTCCAGTGCGGTCACGAGGCCAGAGAGCAATCGGTTACCGTCCTTGGGCGCGGCAATGGTGCTCGGATTGTAGGTGCGCAGCGCCGCTTCGATGGAGAGCAGCCTGTCCACAGGCATGGGGCGAAACAATGCCGCGTTCAAGGCGTAGCGCAGTTTACCAGCCCAACGATCCGTGGAGAGATGGTCCGGCTCTCGAAAACTCTGCGCAGTTTTCATTTCCAGCTGCTGTGCCATATCAATAGAGAGCGGTCGACAGGTATCCGCTAGCACCGTGCCAAGCTGCGTCAGCGACGCTTCCGTGAGGGCTCCGAGCTCTGCCAGTGTATGCCAGAGTTCGTGGAGCTCCTGTGGAAAGAACTCAGGTACTGCAGGCGACTGGGCAGACGCTGGAACAGGGCCGTCAGCGCAAATTGCGCGCATCGCCAACGCCACGCTAGCTGCAGTCGCGCAGCCCTGCTCACTCGCCCGCTGGGCGATACGCAGAAGCGTGGCAAACCGTGCTACGTGACGACATTCTGCTACAACCTCAGCGATGATGAGGTGTGGTGCTAAGCGTTGCCACAACACCGCCGGATTGCGGCAGGACAGCACGTCGAGAACGGCAGCAGCGATGTCCGCCCGGTTGCGCGGATCCATTGAAAAGGCAAGTTTCACCACTTGGGCAAACCAGGTGTCATCCCTTGAGGACAGCCAGAGCAGCATGGCCGCGCCGCTGTCGCGGCGTTCCCAGGCCGGATGATCAAGGGTCCAGAGCAACAGTTCAAAAAGCGCTTCGTTGGCCTCGATCTCGCAGCGGTCAAGGTAGTCGAACGCTGCAGTCGACGCCTCTCCCACCATTTGTCCGACATGCTCAATGGCGATGTCAAGCAAGGCAACCTGTTGTGGCGCCGCTACCTTGTTAGCCACGACGTCAATGAGGTGCGATGCGATGCGCCATCGCTGCACGTGGCGCTCCTCGAGCAACAGCGGGCCATAAAGACGGGCCAACTCGTTGCCGTCTTGTACCTCGGCGATGATCAGCCGCTCCGCCGCGGTACCGGTATGGTTGTTCGACCAGATGGACCATCCTCCCGCTTGGAGGTTGCGCAGGACTTCGATACAGGCGTTGACTGCCGCGTTCGAATTACCTCGGCGCAGGAGCGAGCGCGCCGCCGCTAGATCTTTGCGGGCCTGCTCTTCAACCGACACTTTGCCGAACAGACCTGGGCGGTAGAGCTCGTCCGCAAGGGAATCAACCTGATCTGGCTGTATCTCAGGGCTACCCGTCGCCTTTTCTGCCGCCCGAGGTTGCGCAGACTCAAAACCAAACATGGAGGCGAGTTGCGCAAGGCGCTCCTGTCCTACGCGCGCCTCGGTCTCTTCCAGCAAGCGGGCAAGGTCAGCGTTGATAGCGGCGGACAAGGGGAGGACCGACTCCCTCAACAGCATCCACGCACGTTCAGCGCGCATGCCTTGAACCAGGACCCGGATTCGCCGTGTCGCCCAGGCCACATCGTCTGGCTCAACTTCCAGTGCAGTGATCATGAGCGCGTACTCTCGTCCCCAGTCGCCCAGGTGTCGCTCATCACCATGCAGGTACACCTCAAGCAGCGCCCAGCGCAGCCGCCAGTCCGCCTTGCTCGGCACCTGGCGAAGCAAGGCGAGCATGGCCGCCTGCTCCTCCAGCGCGCCGCCCGGGAATCGCATGCCAACCAGCGGTGATACCCTGTCCAGATCACCGGCCGCCGCTTGTGCCAATAGTTGCGCCAGCGACCCGCAAGACTGATGCTTGAAATACTGAACGGCACCAGCGTACAACGAACGCCGGCAGAGTTGAGAGATGAAGCTGCCCTTGTCTGCCCGAACATACCGCTGAAACGTCATCTCCCCGCTGGCTCGTTCCAGGTAAGCCGCAATTTGTGCCTGCGCTGTCGGGGGCACCTTCAGCTCGATCGGGAGGGATTCAAGCGTACTGGACATCAGGGACAACTGATCCTCCTTGTACCAGCTTGGGCCCATCGAAAAACGCAGTGCCAACTGATACGTTTGGAAGGCCTGTTCGGTCGCGTCCAATCGCGTCAGCAGGGGGACAATGCGCAATAGCTCGGGTATCAGCTCGTATCGGTTCTCGACATTTGCCGCGACGTAGTCTCGCCAGCGGATGATCAGGTTGAAGAGCGCGTCCGCCGTGTCCACCGTTAACTCGGCGCTGACGAACTGCTCCGCGACACCCGCGAGCACCTGGCGGAAACCTTCGTTGTAGAGGCCGAACTGGTGATCAAACGCCGCTTCAAGCACCTGAATGAACACACCTGACCGCTGGGGAAAGCAGTCCAGTATCAGTTTTGCTAAACGCTCGTACAGAACAGGGATGATGGTCTCCGGAATGCTGTAGGCGCCTTGCCACAGGATCCGAGAAGCGAGGGGAATGGCCCAAGCCGGTAAAATCACATCAGTTACGCAGGACCATACCTGATCGACAGTGGCGTGATCCGCCTCGGCCGTGGCGCTGCGCGCGGTACCATCAGCCCAGGCGATGGCCGCAGCAATCGAGCGCAATGGGCCTTCCCAGTCATGCGGCTGGACCGGGTGGACCACCGGCTGTAGCTGGGTGTCATCGAGGAAATACCGGGCACGCAGCTGCCGATACGACTCGTGGAAACCCTCCCGATCGGGGTCGGCACGGTTGGTTTTATACAAGGCCAGCGGTTGCGGGGTGTCGGCAATGCCCACTGTGCACCTTCGTACCAGCGGCCGGGTGGCCCCCGTCTCAATCAGCGTATCGACAACGACGACGCGCAGATCCTGGGGTTGCTGTAGTGTCTGGCTGACCGCTTCCAAATCCTCCAACAGCAAGTTGATACTCTCCCGGGCCAGGCGAACACCATACAGGCGGGAGTTCATTTCGGCGAAGACCAGCGTGTGGAGCAGCGAGTGCAGGATCTGCTCGGGATCGGTGTTAGGGAGTCTGAGCTGCAGGAGCGACGTAAACTGTCCGCGCAGACAAAACAGCGCGCCGCTCAGGTTACCTGTGAGCTGTAACAGAACTTCATTTTGCTCTTCGACGGAAAACGGACTATGCGGGGCGCGCACGAATTGATGCACGATCGAGTTAAGGAAGCGCTTCACTGGCGGCTGTCCACCCGCTGCTACGGCTAAAGCAAAGCCGTGCAAGCGCAGTTGGATCGTCTCGATGAGCCGATCAGTCTCGATGCTACCCTCGGATTGCCACTGTTCAAATACCGCGTTCAGCGACAGCTGAACCTTATCCAGCAGGGTTTGCGCTTCGCGCTGGCGGCCCTTGCGCGTCAGCGCATGGACGACTGTAAACGCTTCTTGCGCGCTCACAATCAGGCGACCATTGCGAATGACATGGCGCAGTGCTTCATCGGTTTTGTCGAGCGCCAGCAGAGCCAGCGCCACCCGCTCGGCTGACTGGGTAAACAGGGTGTCGTAGCGAAAGGTCAATCGTTGTGACAGCAGCAGCAAACGGACCATGTCGGTGGCCATACCGATACGCGTCGCGGCGGCGAGCGCATGATCGATGTCGCCAAGGAGTACATCGGGCTCTGAGCCCAGCACAACGGCGGCGTCCACCCATGTTTGCTGACATTCTCCGATGGCCAGCAGTTGCGCCTGCTTTCCACCCAGCAGGCCGTGATAGACCCTGTTCAGCTGTCCGTAGTCGCCACTCTCCGCAGTGACGCAGAAAGTCGCCAGCCGCTCCTGCAGGCGCTGGTTTATGGCTGAGGTCTTGTGCGCCACAAACTCCGAAAAGGATGGATGATAGATCTCGGTGTTACCCGTTCGAGAAAGCAAGTGCTGGATCCGGGCCAGTGTGGCGATGTAGACGGCACTCTCGGCGGGCAGCAGCATGACGGTCAGGTCTGCTGTGGAAATCCCCCAACGGAGCCGGGCAATGATCCCCAGCAGATTGACCGCGTCGGGGTCCGGCAGGAGTTGTCCCCAGAGCGTCTCGTAATAATCCTGAATGGCGCCACTGAAGGCGGGCAATCGAGCAATATCGGCTTCGCTAGCGCCACCGTTCACCAGATCCGCCAGGTAATGGAGGTACAGCGGGTGGCCCACGGCCCGCTCACACAGCAGGGCCACCAGCGTCGACGTCGCTACGCCCGGGTCGAGCAACTCGATGCACAACGCGTGCTGACTGTCGTGATCAAGGGCCGGCAGGGTCAAGCGCCCCGCGCTCTGCAGCAGGGGGCCGATGCTGCTGGCATGCGCTTCCAAGCCAACCCCGGTAATGACGATCACGAGCCCGCGAGGCAAAACCGAGGGAAGTAAGCCGACAAAACGCTGCATACTATCCGTGCTCACCCCGACAGCTTCGTTCAGGCCGTCGATAAACAGCACCCCGACCTTGTCGGCAGCGGCGTGCCGATGGGCCAGAGCGTTGAGCACTTCATGGGTCTGCTGGATCAGATCAGGGTAGGACAGCTCCCGCAACCTGGCCGGCTTCCCGCTCACTTGCAGCGACAATAACGAGTTGATCCAGTCAAAGAATACTTCCGGCTGAGCCTGGTGCGCGGGCGTTATTCCTCGACCTCGCTCCGAAAGCGCGTACACCCCGAGCACTTCGAGTGGCTGGGTGCGCGGTGCAAACTGCCTGCAGTAGGTCGACTTGCCAATACCGTGCGCGCCCTCCACCCAGAGGTAACCGCCGTTCAGGCTCGCCAGGCGGCTTTCAAAAAGCTCGTCAAACTCCGGGCGAGCGCCATGCGGCGCGCTCTGCTCGGCGTCGACAAGGAGTTCAGGCAGCACGCCGTGGGCCTCAAGGAATGGACGCAACTGGTCGATGCTCAGCGCAGCGAGCGCCGTGTCGACATTCAGCCGCAGCATGCCGCGACAAACGCGGCCGGTCATGAGCGCCGCGCCTGACAGGCCTTGATAATCGGAGAGGTGGGATCCTGGAGCGACCGACAGGTCGAGGTCCACTCCGTGCACCCGTTCGCTCAATATCTGCTGGACTTCACCGTTGAGGGCATGACCAATATCAACCTTGGTCGTCGGATAGCCGAACGCGTACCACTTTGCACCCACCCGGGGCAGGCTGCCGTCCAGTGGAATCGGCTCAATGTCCAAGGGCGCAGGCAGGCGCAGCAGGCATACATCGAGATCGTCGTCCAGCGCTTCAACCACCACAGCATACTGATTCGCAGCAGTACCAGTCCCGAAGCGGGCTGTGAGGGGGCCGCCTGCCGCCGCAGTGGCTTTGACGCAATGCAGCGCCGTCAGCACGAGCGAGGGTGTAATCAGCCAACCGGTCCCTACATCCTCGCTACCGATAATCATGCAGGTGGCTTGTTTGACAGCTTCATCCATCACAGCTGGGCTTCTCCAAGGTCAATCCATTCGCCTTCAACCACGTGAACGCTAAAACGCGCTCCGGATTTCGATGAGTAGTTGCGCAACCGTCGTGAGGCTGCGGTTTCATAGTTGAAATACAGCATGCGTTCGAAAGACGCTGGCCGGTCGACGATTTCTTTCAGTACTTCGAAATGCGGATGACCATGCCTTCCCTTGCCATTGGTGGAAATCAGAAAGCATGGGGCGTCCACCAAAGCCAACAGCTCCACACTGGTGTTGTGATAACTCCCATGGTGAGCGATCTTGATGGCGTCAAACAACAAGGGCCCCGACTCTGGCTGCCGGCACTTCAGTTCTTCGACCATGTCTTCGGCCCAGGCATCACCTAACAACAGCACGGTTGACCGCCCCGCCGTCAACAACAGTGCAATGGAACTGCCATTGGCAATCCACGTGTCGGCTTTGTACACCTGCGCCAACGACAGCTCCTGATTTGCAGCAATCGGTTGAATGCCCGCAGAAACTGGTTGTTGAGCAGCATGGGCACACCACATCTCATAGGCATCGTCCACCAGATCGCTGCTTTGCGCTGCACCTCGATAGCCGAACTTCTGCATGTCTTTGAGCCAGAAGGTGCGAAGACTTTCCAGCCGCGCGACGCTAGGGCCCAGCACGGCAAGCTGTACTGTATGCGGCAGGTCGAGTGTCGCGCAGCGGCGGTCTATGCAGCGAGATCCGTCACCGAAATTCCAGTGATAACCCTGGCTTCTGAGGAGCTTGGCTAGCGAGCTGCCCTGGCGCGCACTGATCGGATCGGCCGCCTGCTCGGGAGGTATGGGGAAACCTCGTCGCTTTATGGCTTCAAGCACCGTGGTATCTTCAGTCAGGCTTGGCCCGGTGGCAGGGCACGGTAAGGAGCGCAGACTGTTATGCCAGACCTCGTCGACGTCGATGCCTCGGTTGCCGGGACCGCCATTGGTCGAAAAGAAGGTCAGCAGCCCACCGATGTGATCGGCGTCGATATGGGTGCATACCACCAGGCTGAGACGCCCGCCCTGTCGTGACAATTCCGCCAGATCCTGAGCAATGTAGTCGGTGTAGGTACTGGCATACCCGCCATCAATCAGCAAGTGATTGCCATTGGCATTGACCAGAAACGCATCACCTTTATTTGCCGGATACATCTTCAGTTTCAGCATACTGCCCAACAGACGTCCGATTAGGGCTGCACAGTCTAAGGGACGGCGGCTGGCAAGGCGAAGAATTCGCGCCCCAACACTTCACCCTTTCTTGATTCTGGGCTTGCGCGGGTTCGGCGCCTGCTGCTGGGCCAGTTGCTGCTCCAGCGTGTCAGCACGCGCCTGTTGGGCCACGGCCGTATGCCGCACTGCGTCAAGCGCTTGCTGCGTGGCATGCAGGCGGCCTTCAAGCGCTTGCAGCTGTTGCTCGCCCTGCTCCGCTGCCACTTCGGCCCGCGCTTGCTGAGCGGCTGCCTGTCGCTGCGTCTCGCTCAAGGCGTGACGGTCTTGCTCCAATCGTTGCTGCAGTTGGTCGAGCTGGCGCTGTAGCTCTCGGCGTTCAACCTGATGTGTCTTGCTCTCCTCGCGTGCCCGATCAATTTCGCGGTAGGCACGGTCCTCGACGCCCCGCACGTAGGCATCCTGCTCCAGCCGTGCGTGCTCGGCCTGGTGCTGGGTGTCGTGCAGCTCGGCTTGCAGAGCCTGCAACTGCTGTTGCAAGGCGTCGCGGTCCAGTTGCAAGGCGCCACGTTGTTGCTGCAGGTCCTCGATCTGCGCCCGGCGCTGGGCCAGCAGTTGGTCCAAATCAGCCAACCGAGTTTCTGCTGTCTGCCGCCCAGCCAGAGCCTCTGCCGTCTGCTGCCGAAACTGCGCCGCATCCTGGCGCGCCTGGCCTTCAATCACGGCCACGCGCTCGCGCTCGGCGGCCAGCACCTGGCGATGCTGGTCCAGGGACTGCTCGGCGACGCCTTGCGCCAGATGAATCGCCTGCTGCCAGATGGCAACAAAGGCCTGCGCCACTTCGGCTGGCAACGCTGGCAGACGTGTCTCACCGTTCAGCCGTTCGGCCAGGCGCGCCCACCATTGATCGAGCAGGCCGCCAACCCGCGCCGGGCTGCCGCGCCCGAGTTCCAGGCGCACGCGTTCGACCGTTGGCCGTTCGCCGCGCGCCAACACCGCATCGGCGGCGGCAAACACCTCGTGTTCCGGCACCCCTACTGCCATGGCTTCTCTCCACGTATATTGGGTCTGATAATGAAAGATTATCCGACGTTATTTTTTAAATATTGGATTTATCATACGTTGAACGTATTAAATATTACAGAACAGTTGCCCTTGGTCGACGAATCACCGCTGGACCTGCACGTTCTCGCCGAAAACGCCCAGCACGCCGCGGCCGCCTTTATCGCCGCCGGCACCGCGACCAATACCGTGCGCAGCTACCGTAGTGCCCTGACCTACTGGTCGGCCTGGCTGCAACTGCGCTACGGCCACGTGCTGGGCGATGCGCCACTCCCCGCGACCGTGGCCGTGCAGTTCGTCCTCGACCATCTGGCGCGACCGTTGGCCGACGGCGGCTGGGCGCATTTGCTGCCGCCATCAATCGACGCGGCGCTGGTTGCCACCAGGATCAAGGCTCGGCTGGGACCGCTGGGGTTTAACACGGTCAGCCACCGCCTCGCGGTGTTGGGTAAATGGCACCGGATCAAGGGCTGGGACAGTCCAAGCGAGGCCTCGGTGCTGAAGACCCTGCTGCGCGAAGCGCGCAAGGCCCAGTCGCGTCAGGGCGTGAACGTCCGCAAAAAGACTGCGATCGTGCTCGAGCCACTGCAGGCGCTGCTCGCCACCTGCACCGACGGCGCCCGCGGGGTGCGCGACCGCGCCCTGCTCCTGCTGGCCTGGAGCGGTGGCGGCCGGCGCCGTTCGGAAGTTGTGGGTCTGCAAGTGAGCGATGTGCGCCAATTAGATGCCGACACCTGGCTGTATGCCCTCGGCACGACCAAGACCGACACCACCGGCGTGCGTCGGGAGAAGCCGCTACGTGGCCAGGCGGCGCAGGCGCTCGCTGCCTGGCTGGTCGCCGCTCCTGCCGAGAGTGGCCCGCTGTTTCGCCGCCTGTACAAGGGTGGCAAGATCGGCACTTCGGGCTTGTCGGCTGATCAGGTGGCGCGCATCGTCCAGCGCCGCGCGCAACTGGCCGGGTTAGAGGGCGACTGGGCCGCACACAGCCTGCGCTCGGGTTTTGTTACCGAGGCCGGACGCCAAGGGGTGCCGTTGGGTGAGGTCATGGCGATGACCGAACATCGCAGCGTGACCACGGTGATGGGGTACTTCCAGGCTGGGGCGCTGCTGGAGAGCCGCGCCAGCCAATTGTATGGCGGACCTCCGCCGGCTGAAGTACTCAGCAATAAGCCGGAGGTGGAGGCTGACTAGCAAGCCAAGAGCTGGCCGGATAGTCGCTTGATTAGCCTCCGTCTTGTCGTCGATCGTTGCCGATTGAGTTGGCCAGGTAACTGTCGCGCTGGTTTTCTGCCGAAATCCTGGGGCCGGCCGTTTACGACAACTCTGTAAGCAGATGGAGACTCAACCTTGCGCCGCGGTATATCTCCCGATACATGCCGAACGCTATGATGGCGCGGGGTGTGTGTCCAGGCATTTGGTTCAGCACTCATAACGATGGACTGTCAGAGGTGCCGATGAAGATCACCAAGAACCTGAACACCTACGAAATCGAAGACCTCTACCCGTTTTGCCAAGAAGATGCCTCCCTTCGGTTGCCTAAAAGCATGAGCCATGGCGGCTTGTTCGGGGTTGATGCTGCACTGGCTCAGCTGGTTATCAGCTGGGCTCGCGCTCATGAGCAAAGCGTTCTGCACCTCTATGCCGATATGGAAAGCGCTCCTGACCAGATCCTGCACCTAGGCAAGACAGCCGCAGGTCTTGCGGCATTGATCATGTCCTCTAGCATCGAGACAGAAGCTCACGAGACAATAGAAAAGCGCGCCGCGCTCACCGTCATCAGACCCCTCATTGAAGCTATGTACGAAGGAGATCTTCGTAACACGTCAAGCGAGCGAGGCGCTCGCCCTAAAGCTATCAACCTCTTCAGCATCAACTTTGCGAAGATGGAGTTCATCAAGCCCTTCTACTACGGTGGGACTTCTCCGCAGATCCACTCTCACACCTCGTTTGCGAGCCTGCTGGAAATGTCGTCTTCGCTCATGCACACGAAGCAGGACAAGAAAGCACTTCATCGAGGCGGATTGCCTGCTCTAGGCAGCGTGCTTGCTGAGCTGATCGCAAATGCCGACCAGCACTCGGTCACCGATGTCCACGGGGTCAAATATAAGAAAGGTCTGCGAGGCACCTCAGTGAAAGCCAGCAGGATCAAGAAAGAGGACATCCACCTCGTTTCAGACAAAGAGCCGCAATTTGCCTTGTTCGTAATGCGAAATATGCTCAGGGGCGCGGAATACCTAGACTTTATTGAAATTTCAGTGATCGACAGTGGCCCGGGCTTGGCACGTCGGTGGCTTTCAGCCAAGAAAGGCGCTCCCGTGGAGGCCTTGAACGGCCTCCCCCTGGCAGAAGAGCTCGAGGCCACTTTGGAATGTTTCAAAAAACATGTCACTACCAAAGATTCGGCAACCTCCGGCATGGGGCTGCACAACGCAGTCCAGGCACTCAATAAGCTGAAGGCCTATGTACGTCTCCGCACCGGGAGGGTCTGCCTTTACCAGGCCTTCCAAGGCCAAGACCAGGTCGTGGAATACAACCCCAAAAATTGGAGCGGTGACCGTGAGCTGGCGGCAGCTGAAGGCACTGTATTCACCATCTGCATTCCGGTGAACTGAGATGCCAGACCTGTTCGATTTTGAAGTAATCCTCACCCCCGCCCCGGATGCTGAGCCCGCTCACGTGGTGGTGTTTTTCGCAGGTCCAGAACAAATCACGGACGCCCATATTACCGAGGCCCTGCAGAAACGGCTGAACAACTACATCCTCCCCGATCATGTGACCTTCCTCGTCCCCGACTGTCACCGGACATGGATTCAGGAGCAATGTGCTGACAAGTCGTCACCTATCGCCATCGCCCTTGAGCGTCGCTCTAGCGGCGGAGCGCCCTCCTACGGCTTCTCCTTCTTCGATGAGCATGGGGAGATCATTAAATACGTAAAGGTCGCCGGCACTGACAAGGGAATTGGCAAGCTACTCACGCGAGCGGCTGATGCGTTTGTACAGGCAGGAATGAAGAAGCTGGTCAAATGCACCTCCGTGCTGACAAAGGCTCCTGCTGGCTTCTTGTTCTCTAAACCCTCATCCCGAGCCTCCAACTACTTCATTCGTGCCGAGAATTTGCTCACCGAAACGCTTCATTCCCATTTCCTGGCCTTCACCTGCCTGAGAGTGATCAAAGAGGCTGCCGAGGGCGGCATGCGAGAGCCAGATACCATTTACCTCGATACCATGGCATTCCTACCAGTTGCGCTCTCGATCCAACTGCTCCAGGCGAAGTTCGGCACGCAGACGATTCAGAGCATCCAGTCCTTCCACTCTCACGACGGCCTGAAGGACGGCCCATTGCCTGATGGATCCTCGTCGCTTTGCTTGATTTCTGCCTCAACCAACTGTGGTTTGGCAAAAGAGTGGATCAAGGTCAACGGAGCGCCGCCTACCCGGGTAGCCACCTTCCTCTCGTTCCTCGCCGATTCTGAGTCATGCACGGTACTGCATACCATCGAGAAACCTGAGGATTTCGAATCGTTCGCTGAGACGGAATCGACCGAAGGCCGCAAGTTGATCCGCATCCACGGCGAGCGGTTTGTGGCCCAGCACACCGAGACTCGACTGCTCAACATCAGCATGGGGCATTTGCCAGAAGGACTGCAGAGCAGATTTTTCTCGTTTATGGGCAAGGGCCTCTTTACCTGCTTCAGTCAAATTCCCAACAGGGAACGATTTCGGACTGTCCAGGTAGATAAGGGCAAGCTGGTCCGTACTAGCGACTTCGATCAATGGTTCAAGAAGGTGTTGATGGAGGAGTCTCCCGCATCGACCTCACTTATCATTCATGACGATGACAAGGCCAGTGCGAAGATGGCTGCTGACGCCTTGGCGTTCCTTCAAGCTAAGGGCCTCACCTGCGAAGTCGTGAGCGCTTCAATGTTTGACCCTAAAGAAAAATTTCACGGGTCGGTGATCGTCGTGGCAGCTGCAGCAGAGCGAGGCACCTTGCTCCTCAGCATTAGCCGTCGCCTGCGGTCAGCCCAACAATCTGGCACACGCATTTATCTTGTGGGGGCGCTGTTGGGTCGCTCCTATGAGTTGATGGCAGAGCTGGCCGCAAACCTTACGCAGCCGCCAAAAGGAAGCCGAAAGTACGTTTTCAAACCCTTCATCGAAATTCCAGCTGCCAGTCTGGCCTGTAACAGCCACTGGCATCAGGAGTACAAACATCTCAGCCGCATAATCACCTTCGATGGGGCCGGCGTGTCGGAATTGGTCAAAGCTCGCATTGAGGCGTTCGACACTGCGGGTGCAAACGGCCTTATCGACCAGGCTTTCTGGCCGAGCAGCTATCAAACTGGCCAGATGAAGCTTACTAAGGGCTTTGCCTTCGTGAGTAGTGATAAGGACGTCACCGTCGCCGCTTGCGCTGACATCTTCCTGACTATTTTGTGGATTCTGCAGAACGCCCGGGAAAGCGCCAAGATTGCAGACTCGAAACGCCTTGAATCGGGTGAGCTTCAACAGGTGCTGCTCTCGCCCGAGATATTTTCCCGCTATGACGACGGAATCATTCAAGGGGCGTTTCTCCGAGCCGCACTGCCTACCGAACTTGACTACAGCGCTCATGAAACTCACAGCGCGTCCATGGCAGACATTATCTTGCGCGTCGTCCAAGGCCACGGCTTCGAGCGTGGTGATGCCTCAATGGAATTCGTCACTGCCCTGGCCATTGGGAAGATTCGTCTTCACAAAGACATTGATGAGAGGTTGCGAAGCAACATCAAGCTAGCTCTCCTGGGTAAGGTCGAGGACATCGAGCTTCTGCTTGGCGAGGAGTCGCCTATCTAGCATAACCATGGTACCGGCCGCCGGCTAACTTTCGGTCTACAAGTTGGGTATCAGGAACTAGAACACCGGATTCCGGGACGCAATTGCCAGTGACCACCATGCTCGGGATATCGCAACATAGAAGAGCTCGGCGACGGCCTACTCGGTGAGGGAATGCGGCATCGGGAATAAGCGTGTGGTCGTACTCTATTGGCGCTGACGCCGAATTGACCCGGTGACCGATGCCGCGTCGCAACGCCAATCGGAAAAATCCAGCACTGAGAATGGTTCACAAGGTGTGAGCCAGGGTCAGTAAAACTTCGGTAGCTCGGTCAATCCTCTGGTAGCGATAACAAATAGACATCTGATCATTACGTTTCTAAGCAAAGGGGATCAACGGGAAACTCCGGCTTGTAAGGCTTGTGCTAGCATCCAATTTGATCCGAAGATCGAGGTCGGCAGCGATGAAGCACCCAGTTCAGCCGGAAAATAGTCTCTCTGAAATTTTGGAAGGTAAACAGAGTCGCCGTGATGCGTTAATGCTTGCTGTTAGCCTTGCTTCGCCGTCTGAGTTAGAAGGACCTGCTAAGCGTTTGAAAGAGGTGATGAAAAAATCTGATGGATCGCACCGTCAACGCATTCCGCCCCCAGAGTTCTCTCGTTAGATAAGAGTGGTTCCCTATCTCAAATGCCGACGTTCATTCAGTCTCGGCTTGCTTTATATCTGGAAAAACACGTTGCGCCGACGATATACCGTAGTGATAGGTCAATCAGCTGCCAAGAATAATAGACTGTTGGCACTGACGCCGAATTGACCCAGGGGCCGATGCCGCGCTGACCCAACACAAATCGGAAAAATCCAGCGCTGGGAGTGGTTCAAAAGGTGTGAGCCTGGGTCAGTAAAACTTCGGTAGCTAGGTCAATCCTGTGCTGGCGATAACACTATCTGCGCCTAGATCCCACCTGCACCTGGTATGACGCCATCCAGCCAGGCATACCACATCTTGTCGGGATCTAAATCATCATCCACATCCCAGTACCAACTGAGCTCGAACTGTGAGAGCAGGTAATGAACCAAAACGGGCTCGACTCTGCGTTCCGCATTTAGCAGGTTTGCGTACCGATCAGGACCTGGTGGAAACCGCCCATTAACTCCCACTCCATCCTGCAGGCTGCTGATCTCGATCAGCCTTGCTTTTTCTTGAGGGCATCCTGGCGGCGCTTCACCCCTATTATTGAGTTCAGAGAGATTGCACAGCGCTGCTTCGCCGTACCAAACACTGCGATCACTATGGCCAACGCTGTTTGGCTAGCTTTCCAATAAATACCGAAAATGTGCGCGAATGGGAGCGCTCCAACCGTCGGCGCGCGCCTTCAGCCAATCCAGGTAACTGGGCATCCTCACCGCGTCGCTGTGCATCGATCTCCAGAACCGCTCAATATTGTCGTCGAATATTGGGACACCGCTGAGCCGCCAGATGCAAACGCAATTCGGTAGCTTCAAAAATAAGCCAAGCAAGGCAAACATGGCCATGCGGACCTGAGCGGAGTGCTCCCCTACGTCTTTGCACAAAAAAGCTTCACAACCTGCCTCTGGCCGTAAATTAGAGCGCAGAGAACAATATGACTTGATATCCAGAAACCAAGCGATGTACGGGCGTGGATCAAACGGATAAGTACTCTTTTTTCCTATGATCGCCAGGATATCGTCCATGAACAATTCAAACTCAGGGACGCTCGCCGCAAGCTCGACATCGCCGATGGTAACGGTTCCGCGCTGCACACAGGCCTGATACCAGCACTGAAAATACCAGGCCATGCGCTTCAGAATTTGGCGTGTCGAACACCGGAAACTCCACCGTTGAACAGTTGATTGAAACGCCATCTGGTGCGCCAAAAAACTCAATGATAATTCGAGCCGGATTAGTGAAAGTAGCGCGGCTGACGCCAAGGTACTATCTTCTATATGCAGGAGGCAGCCGTGTACCGGACACACATTGAACCACCAATAAAACCAGGTGATTCTCGATGAGGGTTGTCGACCGCATCGAAAGTCATTGAGGAGGCACAACTCGCAAAACTGCAGGCGCCTCTCGGGCGGTGCTTTGAGCCAGTCACCGGGCAAGGGAAATGATCGCCTTAAGCATTCGTTTGAAATGCCTAGTGCCATGGACAAATCCTCCGCCACCGCGCGAGTTAGGTTCCCATCAGCATCTTCGACACCCAGCCGCTTTAGACAGCTTGTGGCACGTATAAAAGGTGCGGGATTTCTGGTGCGCAACCCCCTGGCAAGCCACGCAGAAAAAGCCTCTTGAGGTATCGGCTTAAGCAGTCCGCCGAAGTGCGCATTACTCCTCATGGTCGAAACGATCGAGATATGGCGGGATGTCGGCGGCCTTTTCCAAGCAGTCCAGGTCAATTTCTTCCTTGCGGTCCAAAATTGCCCAGACCGCGCCTCGGGTAATCCGCTTAACTATGGCATCGGTGATGCCACCCGTGATGCTTAGCAGGAATTTAACCTTCTCTTGCCGCCAGAGTTCCGATGGTCTCCTCAGTGGCAACGCGCTTTCATACCCGGCTAGAAATGACCTGAAGCTCTCGTTTTCTTTCCAGCGCGGCAGATCGTATATTTGAAAGCGGCGTTCTAGCTGGGCATCACTGCTGATGGCATGCACGGCGTCATCGACGCCGAATGCAATGATTGATAGCGACATCGGCGGGCTACTCAAAGCTCTCAGAAAGGCCAAGTTCTTGCGCTGATCAACCCGCCCGGCATTGAGGAGGTTGTGCACCTCATCGATCAGCACCAGGCGCATGCTCCTCAGCTGAGCCAGTCGACAAAACGCCTCGGGAACTAGACCATTGCAAATTTTGCCAATTGGTACTCCCAGAGCCTCACTGATGCTTTCTTCAAAACCGCGCAAGCTAGGATTCGGGGACAGGCTGAAAGAAATGTAGCCGTAGGAATCTACATGCCTCTTTCTGAGGCTATCCATATCCAACTGAACTCTTTCAAAAAGACTGGTTTTGCCCATTCCCGGGCGACCGGAAATCAAGATGCATTGCGCTTGTGTTTTGGGAGGCATTTCATAGACCGCTCTGACCGCGGTCCTGATCGAACTGACTTGAGGGTAATTGACCCAGCAATCCTTATAGATGCTGCTGATTCGGCCTTTATCCCCGAGGAGCGCAAGGTTGCGACGCTGTGGTGAAATGTGTTCCAAGCTAAATGCGTCGTTCATAAGCGCTCACCTCACCATGGGCATTGGCCCTACTATTCTTCGACGTCGTAAGCCTTCGGTTTAAGGCTGTAATCCGTCGACGCAGGGTGATCCGGAACCGCAATTTTTGCATTAAGTGGATGACCCGGATCGGTGAGGCGAGTTTTTTTTCGCTCTCTAATTTTTAGCGCCTGCTTGCTCTTCACACCAGCGGTATTCACAAGTGTTTCGTTTTTTTCAATCAGATTGAATACTTCCGCAGCGGGAACCCTGCGCTCGCTCTTATCCTTTAATTGTGCTTTCAACCGCTTAAATTCCGTGAGTGTGGTATTCGGCAATCGCAGATCCGCGTAACCCAGCTCTATATACGTCCGCTCACCAGCAGGAAGGATCCAAACTTTGCTTAATGACTCGGGGTCGTAGCGCACCGCACACTTTGTCCCGATGTCAAAGCGTTTCAAGGTTGAAGAGTAGTAATCGATGTTGTGAAGCCTGACGCCCGCCCGGCCGATCACCCTTCTTTTAATTGGCATGAAGTCGATCAGCAGGCGCAATTGGTCGTCAATAATCGGCGGATAGGAAAAACCGCCATCTTTGTTTTGGTAGTGGCTCTCCCACTGAAGCAGCGGTGAGCAGCCGAGCGCTGAGTGTGTTGTTTTGTGATAAATCTCGACTTCTCGGATGAACCATTCGCGAAATTCAGGAAACGATAGCGTGGCATGCTGATCGCTTTTGTAGTGACCTTTTGCTTTCGCCGAGGACATGGTGGTTCCCGGCAACATGTGGACTTTTCCCATCAACGTGCCGATCAGGCGTTCAATATGGGCTCCGTTGTGGGGCGTACCTTTGGGTCTGAATGTCAGCTCAATGCCATACCACCGACAGCTGTCAGACAAATTTTTCGACCGGAACTCCCTTGCATTGTCGACGTGGATTCTTTTCGGTACCCCGTAGAACGGATACTCCCCACCAGTAAAACCGTACGTTTTTAACCAGCGCTCCTTGGGCAATATTGAATGAGAGATACACAGCGCCACCGACATCGCTGAGGGGTACGACAAAGACAGATAAAAGCCGAGCACCACCCGCGTATATACATCGATGGCAATAGTGACCCATGGGCGAATCAACGGCAGGCGCCGTTCAATGTCGACGATGATGCAATCGATCAGGGCATGATCTATCTGGATAAGCTCCAGAGGCGCCTCAGGTTGTATCTTTCCCCCCCGAACCTCGTAGGCCTGACGTGCCGCTTTCGCGCCCGACTTCTTGGTCAGTAGTGCGCGTGGCTTACGTTCTCTAATTCTGCTGGCTATGGTGGCGACGCTCGGGACCGGGATAGATGACGCCAGGCAGCGCTCTGTGATTTTTTCGATAACGCGCCGGTGGGTTGCTCCAGGGCCGGTATAGTACTCATCAATGGTTTTCTGGATAACATCCTCGGTGTCTGCCGCGATCAACTTGACACCCTTCGTTCTGCCCCGTCGCTGCTGCAGCAGGCTCAACGGCCCTACATTCAGATCCAACCTATCGTAGAGCCTGCGTACCTGGGAAGCGCTAAGCCCTAACGCAGCAGTACACTGCGCTACATCCTGTTTGGAGAGCATTTTGTTGCCGGCCATTGAGGACAGGATGCGAAACCGATCTGACGCCAACTGGAGATCGGCCTCCTTTACATCTCCGATCTCGAGAGGTTCTTTTTTCGTTGCTGCCTCACTATCCACTACATTTGGAATTCTTTTCAGTTCGCACTCAATTTCTCCGGGCGATATTAATACCGCCTCCCCAGTGACAAGATCCCTGGCTTGAATTTTGTTCGAAGAAACGGGTGCTATGATTTCCAGCTGTTTATTCCCAGCAAGCACTAAAACCCCAGGAGCTATACTTATTTGTTGCATTGTTTCACCTACAACAAAACGCGCACTAAATAATTAAATCTAGCTAAATATGCGAAAATCTCAATATTCAGGTGTTTCGGGCATCGACTTTTCATAAAACCTCTTCTTTTCAATAACTTATTCAATTCGCATATTAAACAAATCTCGACAGCCCGTCAGATTCCAACAGGCAAAACCCCTCTCTGGCTCAAACCTGAGCGAACCCTCCATCCACGAACATTTCGCTGCCGGTCATGAAGCTGCTGTCGTCCGACGCCAGGAACAATGCCGCCGCCGCAACTTCTTCCGGTTGGCCGATACGGCCCAGTGGCAACTGCGCCGTCATGTCGTCAATGATTGCATCCTTCTGGCCGGTACTTGAA
>Ga0163162_10002012_pt1 | contig 19132 bp, 18 predicted proteins | sample S55metaG_FD_115310 | JGI IMG/M metagenome (GOLD analysis project Ga0163162, IMG submission 115310) | Switchgrass rhizosphere microbial communities from Kellogg Biological Station, Michigan, USA - S5-5 metaG | ecosystem: Host-associated > Plants > Roots > Rhizosphere > Soil | place: USA...
CCTGGTTGTTCAGCCGCAGCGCTTCCACCAGCTGGTCGGGAGTAAGGTTATGGCTGCGCAGCAATTCGGGGTCGGCTTTGATCACCACTGTGCGGACGTTGCCGCCGAAAGGCGCAGGCGCCACCAGGCCGGGTACGCTGCTGAACTGAGCCCGTACGTATACGTTGGCCAGGTCCAGCAATTCGTTGTTGCTCCGCTTGGGGCTGCTGATCACCAGCTGTCCTACCGGCAGGGTGCTGGCGTCAAAACGGAGGATAAAGGGAGGCTGAGAGCCCGGCGGGAAGATGGCCTGGGCCCTGTTGGTATACCCTGTGACCTCCGCGGCGGCCTGCGCCATATTGGTGCCTTCATAAAAGGTGAGCTTGATAAGGGTAAGACCCTGGATATTCCGGGTCTCGATGCTTTTTACGCCTCCTACATACAGCAGGAGATTGACGTACTGTTTCCCGAAGTAGGTCTCCATCTGGTCCGGGGTAAAGCCGCCGTATGGATGCGAAACATAGATCACCGGGAGGTTCATGTCCGGGAATATGTCGATCCTTACGGAGCGGACTGCGCCAATGCCGAAGAAAAGGAGGCCGGCCACCAATACTAAGATGGTAATAGGTTTTCTGAGTGCGCTTCTTATCAGTCCCATGGTGGTAATTCAGTTAAAATTCATTAAAAAACAAACCAAAATCCCCGCTGGCGGCGGCTCTGAATAACAGGGCCTGCCAGACGTTGTTGTTGGCGATGTCCCTGTCTGCTTCGGCCCGGTTGACCGTGAACAGCGCCGTGGTGATATCCACGATGGTGGCAAGGCCATTCTTATACAGCACCGACTTCTGGAGGTAAGCATCCGAGGCGGCCTTCAGCTGTATGGGAGCCTCCTGGAAATTGTCCAGGGCATTTTTGATCCGGGTATCGGAGAGGACCAGCTGGGCCTGCAGTTGCTGGTTGACCAGGGCATATTCCTCTTTCAGTCCTTCGGAGATCCATCGCTGGGACGCCACCTGCTGATGAACGCGCAGCGGGCTGGTGAGGTTCCAGATCATGCCCACCCCCACGAGGTAGTTGCCACGGGAAAAGCTCACGCCTTTCAGATAATTGCCCGTATAGGCGTCCGGGAACTGTGTACCATAATTATAGTCGAAGCCCGAGCCCCTGTCCTGTAATACGCCGAAGAGGGAGAAAGTAGGATAGTTAAAGGTCTTCAGGTATTTAGCCTGTTCGTTGCTGACGTTGATCCGTTGCTGGTAGTATTTCAGCAGGGGGTGTTCTGTCATGGGCGTGGCCGGTCCCGTGGTGAGCGCCGTGGGTATGCGCGAGATGAAGAGACTGTCCAGCACAAAGTCGGCCGGAGGAACCCCCATATAGATCGCCAGCTGGCTGGCCTGCTCCTGTTGGAACTGCCGGGCATTGGTCAGCGCGATGCGGGCATTGGACACTTCAGCAAGAGCAAGGGAAGAATCCACACCGGGATTAAGCTGATTCTGCACGCGGGCCACGACCACATTCATAAGGGCCTGTGCCCTGTCGAGATTATGCTGCTGGGTGATGACCAGTCTTTGCGCCGCCAGCAGATTGAGATAGGCCGCCGAGACCCGGATGCTTTGCTGAAAGCGCTCCTGGTTGAGGTCTTCCTGGTCGCGGGACAATACCGTCTGCGCCACCTTGGTCCTTTCTTTCGCTCTGCCGAACTGGAAGAAGTCCCAGTTGACATCCGTAAGATACAGCGCCCCAAAGGCGGCATGCCAGTTTTGTGTGGCCATGGCCGGACCCGCAGAAGCTACGGCGCCGCCCTTATATCCATACTGAGGACCGTTGGTTCCATTGATCGTGCCATAATCATGCTGAGCAGAGATATTCAGATCGGGTAGATATTCCCTTCTTGTCTCCAGGACATTTGCCCGGGAAGCTTTGACATAATTGGCCTTGGCGCGGATAGTACCGTAATTATTAAGCGCAGTCTGTACTGCGTCTTTCAGCGAAAGCGTCTGGGCCTGCGCCCCGGCCGCGAAAATACCAAGCAACAAGGCCCCCGTCAGGGTGGCAAATAGGTTCTTTGACATGATAGATGAACAATTTTTTCATTCTTCCGGCTCCATATGGCGGCAGGGAGCAGCCTGCGAAGTACACTGGGTTGACAGGAGGAGCTCCTGTCCATGGGTCATTAGGAAGCTTAGGGCTGCATCACTGGATACAAAGGGAAATTAAGATTTTGAAGCAATTTTGAAGCAGGAAGGGAAGATTGGAAGCTGATGGCTATGACATGCCGGCTGGACGCGTATTCATAGATGATATTAAAATTCATTAATTCGCAAATTTGACGGACAATGGCCAGGCCAATGCCGATGGAGTCGCTGGCAGGATCGCCCTTTTTAAAGCGTTCGAATAGTTCTGTCACAGGTACCTGGGGAGGCAGACCCGTGTTGCTGATCAGCAGTCCCGCTTTTGTAAGGTGGACATGGATAACCCCTCCGGGAATGTTGTGCCGGATCGCATTGCTTACCAGGTTGGTCAGGAGCAGATCGGCCAGGGCGCTGTGAAGACTTATATATACTTTATCTTCAATATTAGTCTCTAATCCAATGGATTTCAGCTGGATAAGCTCTTCAAAAGATTCCAGCGCCTCCTTTGTCAGGGCGCTCAGGCAAACCGGTTTTTGAGCTGTATATTCCTTATTCTCCAGCTTGGTCAGCAAAGTAAGGGAGCTATGGATCCGGGACAGCTTTTCCAGGGCATTCTGCATTTCCGCGATGAGAATAGCCTGGTCATCCCGGATCTCCGATTCTATCAGCAGGTCCAGCTTACCGCGGATGATGGCAGTAGGCGTCTGCAGCTCATGGGACGCATTCTCAGCAAACTCCTTCAAAGATTGATAATCCTCTAATGCCTTGTCTGTCATTCTTTTAAGGAATTCATTTAATTCTTTGAATTCATCTGTACGCGTTTCAGGCAGGTGGATGGGCTTTCGTTGTTTGAGATCGAAGCACTGGATGACCTTAATGGTTCGTTTGAAAGGCGAGAGGATGTATTTGGGTATCAGCTTGCCGGAGACAGCAACTAATATTAATAATAAAAGGAGGATCCATTTGAAGGAGTCCACCACCCCGGGCAGCAGCTGGTAAAAAGAAGGAATAAAGGAATAGGTGAAAATGCGGTAATGCCGGCTGCTGATGGTATAAAAGGAGGTGACTACCAGCCGGTATTCATTCACCTGGTACTCCGGGTTCCAGCTTACGCCACGGGTATAATAGGAGCTGGCGTCTTTCGGCACGCTGTCGGCAGGTATCTCGGCGATCGTCGCCCGCTTGCGGGTGGGATGGTTGGTATAATCCCCCCCTTTGCTGATCTGTTGAGCGATCAGGTCGTTCAGTTTTTCGTGCCGCATCACCTCCACCCTGCTGATCTTCCACTGGATCTCGAAATAAACAATGGCGCCGCCGATGAGCAGCACGACCATCATGATGGCGAAGTACCAGATAGTAAATTTATTAGTGAGCTTCATCTAAGTTTTAAGTTTCAGCCGCATGTTTGTGGGTGGTGAATTTATAGCCCAGGCCATAGACCGTGCTGATATAATCCGTTCCGCCGGCGCCGGCTATTTTCCTCCGGAGGTTCTTTACGTGCTGGTAGACAAAATCGAAATTGGCCAGATTGTCAGTGTAGTCGCCCCAGAGATGTGCGGCAATGGATTGACGGGACAGCACCCTGTTCTTATTGACGAGGAAGTACAACAGCAGGTCAAACTCTTTCCGGGTGGCGTCCAGGGTGATATTGCCGATACGTGCTTCGAAAGTGTCCGTGTTCAGGCTGATCTCGTTGAACTCCACGATATGGGTCCCGCCCAGGTTCTTTCTCCTGTAGACAGCCCGGATGCGTGCGTGGAGCTCGGCGAGATGGAAGGGTTTTGTCAGATAGTCGTCGGCGCCGTTCTCCAGGCCGACGATCTTATCGTCGAGGGCGTTGCGGGCGGAAATGATGAGGACATTGCTTTGTTTGTGTTCGGTCCGGATCTGCTCCAGCAGGTGGATCCCGTTGCCATCCGGCAGGCCGATGTCCAGCAGGATACAGTCATATTGAAAAAGGCCCAGCTTTTCACGGGCAATCTCCAGGTTGCCGGACAGCTCGCAGATATAGCCTTCTTTGGCCAGGAAGTCGTGGATGTTACGGGCCAGCTCCTGGTGATCTTCTATGATCAGGACTTTCATGACGTAAAGTTAGGAGGTTTTTCTCACCGGTATCCTGCCGCCTGCAAATGAAAGAGCTCTGCATAGCGGCCATCCTTTTCCAGCAGCTCCTCATGACTGCCGATCTCCAGCATTTGCCCTTTGTCAAGGACCAGGATACGGTCCGCCATGCGTACCGTGGAGAACCGGTGAGAGATCAGCACGGCGCTTTTACCCCGGGTGAGGTCAGCGAAACGCTGGAAGACCTCGTATTCCGCCCGGGCGTCCAGGGCCGCCGTCGGCTCATCCAGGATCAGCAATTGTGCTTCCCGCATATAGGCCCTGGCCAGGGCCACCTTCTGCCATTCGCCGCCGGAAAGCTCTACCCCCTGATTAAAGCGTCTGCCAAGGGCCTGGTCATATTTATCCGGCAGCCGCAGGGCAAGCTTATCAGCCAGGCTTTGCTGCGCCGCGGACTCGATGAGCGCTCTATCGTCCTTGTGGGTAATATTGCCCACGGCGATGTTCTGGGCAAATGTCATCTGGTAGCGCAGGTAATCCTGGAAGATGATGCCGATGTTATGCCGCAGCGCCTCCGGGTCATATTCTTTCAGGTTGATACCGTCGAGGAGGATCTGGCCTTCGACGGGGTCGTACAGTCTCGCCAGCAGTTTGATAAGGGTGGTTTTCCCTGCGCCGTTCTCACCAACAAGGGCCAGCTTTTCCCCTGGTCTTAAGGTAAAGGACAGGTGCCGGATAGCCCAGCGTTCGGAGTCCATATAGCGGAAACCGACATGCTCGAATGTGAAGCCTTCTTTGATCTTTTTGGGAAAAGGACGTGGATGATCGGCGATCCTGATGCGGGGTTGGATCTCGAAGAATTCGAAGAGGTCCCGGAGATAGATGGCTCCCTGGGAAACACTGGTAAAACGGCTTAGGATACCTTCCAGCAGGGACCGGAGCTGGCGGAATGAACCGGCCAGGAAAGTGAGGTCACCTATGGACAGCGCCCCGCTTACCGACCTCCATATAATTATCATATAAGCTGCATAATACCCTATTGATCCGATAAATGCGAATACAGCTCCCCAGGTAGATCGGCGAACGGTCAGGCTTCTGTTGTCGCTGTAAAATTTTTCAGAAAGTGTTCGGAATCTGCCGATCAGGAAGTCCGATAAATTAAAAAGTTTAACTTCTTTGGCCGTATCATCACTGGCGCCCAGATATCGGATATAATCCAGCTCTCTTCTTTCCGTGGTCTGTTGCCGGGTGAGGGCGTACGTCTTATCGTTAAAGTAGGATTCTCCCAGGAATGCGGGTATGACGGCAATGAGGAGCAGAACGATCAGCCAGGGGTTGAAAGCCATCAGGCCGGCTGTGAGGAAGACCATGGTAACCAGGTCCTGGACCTGGCTGAGCACCTGGGACAAAAGTATCGTACGGCCGGTGGTTTGCTGCCGCGCCCTTTCCAGCTTGTCATAAAAATTGGAATCTTCAAACTGATCCAGGTCCAGGCTGGCGGCATGCCGCATGATCCTGATAGAAGTAAAATTCGCGAACAAGTCTCCCAAAAGGCTGTCCATCAGTGAAATAGCTCTACTCAGCGCATCTGAGGCAATAGCCAGTCCAAATTCCAGGGCGATCAATCCCCAAAGATGGTGGGTAGCTTCGGGTGAGGTATTATGCGTTTTGGAGAGGAGGATCACCTGGTCGATGATCAGCTTACCGACATACAGGATCGCAACGGGTGTGGCGGATCGGGCAATACGCAGGATCCCGTTGACCACCATGATCCGGGGACTTGTCTGCCACACGAGGCGGAAGAACCTGGGGAGGTTGCGTAAAGCTTCCAGACGCTCCTTTAAAGTCAGGGGTTCTGATTTCATTGTTTTACTAACGGAATTATGGATACAAGGTTCAAAAGAACACTTTACCTGGGGCATTTTTGCTTATATTCCATTAAAATTTCACGATATGCGTAGCCTGGCGATGCTGGTCTTCTTTAATTTATCCGTTCTCTTCTCTTATGCTCAGACCCCGGATGGCGATACCCTCACCGGCCGGGTGGCCGTATGGAATGATCTGCCGCTTACTTCCGGTCAGGGCGTGATGAACAGGCAGGTGCTGAGAGGCGCCACCAGGGATCTTTCTTTATTGGATATACGGGCCATTACCCTGGAGGCAGGGGTGATCTTACCCGCCTATGGGTCCGATGCCGATGAACTGATCATCGTCAAGGAAGGCAGGCTGGATGTTTCATTCGGCGATGTGGACAAGGTCCTGGGACCCGGGGGTGTGGCGCTTTTTTCCGCAGGGGCCAAATATAGCATCGAGGACGGGGATAGCATTCCTGCAAGCTATTACATACTGCGTTTCCGGAGCAGGTCGGTTAAAGACCCGTCTCGCGCCGGGCCTCCCTTCCTGGTGGATTGGAAAGAGATGGTGACCAGGAGCACGGACAAGGGCGAGAGCCGCCAGATCTGCAGCCGTCCCTCAGCCTGGCTGGGGAAGATAGATATGCATGCCACTACCCTCAATGCCGGCGAGGTAAGTCATCCACCCCATGTTCACCGGTCCGAAGAGATCATCCTCATGCGCTCAGGAAAAGTGCAGGAATATATAGGCGGCAAATACTATCCGGCCACGGCCGGCGATGTGATCTTCCTCCCTTCCCAGGTGCCCCATGCATTAGAGAACAAGGGCAGCGGACGGTGTGAATATTTTGCGCTGCAGTGGGCCTTGTGACCCGATCACTTGCCTCCTGCCTGATTGTAGTATTTCAATGCTTCAGGCATCAGCTCCTGCAGCTTTTTGATACGGTCTTCATCAGCAGGGTGATCACTGAGAAGGACCGGCGGCTTTTCTCCGCCCATCGCAGCCATACGCTGCCAGAAAGGAACGGCTTCCCGGGGATCATAGCCCGCCATGGCGGCAAAAATAAGACCATAATGATCGGCCTCATATTCATGTTTGCGTCCGTAAGGCAAAAGAACGCCCACCTGTGAGGCGGGTGCATATACCTGGTTAAAAATACTGACGGTCTGCGGATTGCTTCCCAGCGCCACGTTACCGGCCACCTGTATGCCCTGTGCGAGCATTTGCTGGCTCATTCTCTCCCGGCCGTGACCCGCAACGGCATGGGTGATCTCATGCCCCAATACGATGGCCAGCGCGTTCTCATTCTGTGTGATGGGCAGCAGGCCTGTATATACGACCACTTTCCCGCCAGGCATACACCAGGCGTTGACCTCCTTGCTTTCCACCAGGTTAAACTCCCAATTGTAGCCTTCCAGGGTGCTGCCCAATCCCTGGGACTGGTAATATTTATTGATGGCGGCGGCGATGCGGGTGCCGACCCTTTTTACCATTTCGCTGTTGTTATTCGCCACCGGCACCACCTTGTTGGTGGTAAGGAAGCTTTTGTATTGCGTAAGGGCCATCGACTGGACCTCGCTCTCTGATACGAGCGAAAGCTGGTTGCGACCGGTGATCGGATTGCGTTTGCACGAGTAGGTGCACACGATGCCTGCCAGTAGCAGGATAGAAAGAAATTTATTCACGGTGATTTCATGTTTTAGCACTACGAAATTAGAATTTTCATGTCGAATTCAGCCATATAGAGGTAAATTTGTCGGAAGGCCCGGCTCCGGCGGGCCGGTGTAAATCGTCGCGCATGAAGCCCAGGCTATTAAAAGTTCCCAAAACCCCGGCACATTCGTTTAGTGTCCGTGATGACAGGGATCCTTATATCAACAATCGCTGGCATTATCACCCTGAAGTTGAGCTGATTTATTTTCACGAAGGCGGCGGCACGCAGTTCGTAGGCGATCATATCAAGCGATTTGATTCCGGCGATATTATCCTGGTGGGCTCCAATCTTCCTCACTACTGGCGTCATGACGACGTATACTTTAACGAAGACAGCGGGCAAAAGGTTCATTCCACGGTGATCCATTTTTCAGAGAATTTCTGGGGCGAGGCTTTCTTACAGCTGCCGGAAACGAAGCCCATTCGCAACTTGCTGGATAAGGCCCGGCGGGGATTGCAGGTCAGCGCCCGGGAACACCGTCAGATCCCTGTTCTTGTGGAGAAGATCCGGAGCGCCGAAGGTGTGGGGCGGATCATTGCGCTCATAGAGTGCCTCTCTGCATTTGCCGCGGCGCCGGATGTCCATCTGCTTTCTTCCATTGGCTTCCGGCATGATTTCTCCGAAGTGGAGAATGACCGCATCAACGCCATTTACGATTATACATTCCGTCATTTCTCCCAAAAGATCTATCTGGAGCAGGTAGCGGCGGTAGCGGGACTGGTGCCCAATTCCTTCTGCCGCTATTTCAAATCCCGCACAGGCAAGACGTACACGCAGTTTGTTACGGAGATACGGGTGGGCCATGCGTGCAAACTGCTAATTGACAATCGCATCAGTATTAAGCAGCTTTGTTTTGAAAGCGGCTTTTCCAATTTCACCTGCTTCCACAAGAATTTCAAGATGATCACGGGAAAGAGTCCGCAGCACTATCTGAAGGAGCATTTGATAGGGTGAGAGCCCTTTATTTTCCAAAGTTTTTTTTAGGCGTATTAAACTGGTTTAAGCGGTACCGCATCTTTATTTTTTTTGTTTGTTTAGTTGTGTAATTTTAGGGGACAATCTTACTACGATGAGCGAGGAAGATATCAGGAACCTGGAAAATATAGCTATTGAGAAGCTGAAAAAGGGTGTCACCCGTGAGGAGGCGCTTCAGGCTTTTATACGCGCAGGGATCCTTGATAAGAATGGCAACTACACAGAACCTTACAAAATCCTCGCCAAGGCTATCCAGAAGTAGCTTTCAATGTACGATGTCAAGCCCAATTTGATCATTGGCTTTCATGGATGTGATGAAAGCATTAGAGACCGTCTTTTAAATCAGCCTGATGAAATTGTTTTCAGTAAGGAAAAATATGACTGGTTAGGGCATGGCATGTACTTTTGGGAAAACAATTACGAAAGGGCGCTGCAATGGGCAGAAGAAAAGAAGGCACGGGGCGCAATTGAACACCCGGCAGTTATCGGTGCCACAATTTTCTTAGGATACTGTTGTGATTTTCTTGATGCTACATATGTCCGATTGCTCAAGAAATATTTTGACCTTATGGCTATTAATTATGCAGCCATGGGTCAAAATTTACCAGTAAACAGAGATTTACCTCATGATCGCAATAAAGATAAAATTTTGCGTAAGCTGGATTGTACTGTGATTGAATTTATGCATGCTGAAATTTTGGACCAAATGCGAGCGGATATACAAATTAAAGGTTTCTCACATAACAAGGTATTCGATTCCACCCGCGGCGTCTTCACGGAAGGTGGCCCTGTCTTTGCAGGCGCCGGCATACTCGAAAAAAGTCATATTCAAATTTGCATCCGTAACCCAAATTGTATCAAAGGCTTTTTTCTGCCGCGAAAAGAAGTCAGCTTTCCGGAGTGAATAATACCCCCGGACAGCTTTATTATTTTGTATACCCCACAAATCTTAATTTGCAAAAAAAATTAGCCTTATGGCGACAGATATAAAGTGCCCAAACTGCGGTCATCAATTTGCGATGGAAGAAGCCGTATCCGAAGAATATAAGAAAGAACTGAGAGAACAAATGCAGACCTTCCTGAAAACCAAAGAAAAAGAATTCCTGAAAAAAGAACAGGAGCTGACCCTGCACTCCCAGCAGCAGGAAGCTGCATTCCTCCGCAAACTGGAAGAGGAAAAACGCCAGATCCAGCTCAACACAGAACAATCTCTCCGCAAATCCATCAGCACCGACTATGAGACCAAGCTGCGGATGCTGGAAGACGCCAATAAGGACAATGAGGAAAAGCTAAAACTCTCCCGCCAGAAAGAGCTGGAATTCCTGAAAAAAGAACAGGAGCTGAAAAATAAGGAGGAGGAATTGGAACTGTCGGTTCAGCGCCGACTGCAGGAAGAGAGAACAAAGCTGACGGAGGACATCCGTCACCTGGAAACACAAAAGACGGCCGCACGGGAGAACGAGCTGCACCTTAAAATGAAAGAGCTGGAAAAACAGCTGGACGATCAAAAAAAGCTGGCAGAGGAAATGAAACGCAAAGCCGAACAAGGCTCTATGCAATTACAGGGAGAAGTGCAGGAACTGGCCCTGGAGCAATTGCTGCGCTCCAGCTTCCCCTTCGATGAGATCAGCGAGGTCGGCAAAGGCATCCGCGGCGCCGACTGCATCATGACGGTCCGTAACAGTTATGGCCAGGAATGCGGCAGGATCATTTACGAAAGCAAACGTACGCAATCCTTCTCCCCTGAATGGATCGAGAAGCTAAAGACGGATATGCGCAACCAGGGAGCCCACGTGGCCGTCATCGTCACCCAGACCATGCCAAAGGACATGGAATGTTTTGGAGAGAAGAATGGCGTTTGGATCTGCTCGTTCTCAGAGGTCCGGGCCCTCTCTTTTGTCCTGCGGGACGGCATTATCCGGGTCTTCAACGCCGCCAAATCCCAGGAGAACAAAGGCGACAAGATGCAGCTGCTGTACAACTATCTCACCAGCGGTGAATTCAGCGAACAGTGGAAGGCCATCCGGGAAGGGTTCCTCTCCATGAAACAGTCCATTCAAAAAGAAAGGGACACCATGGAAAGGTTGTGGAAAGCAAGGGAAAAACAGCTGGAAAAAGTATTGCTCAACGCCGCTCACGTCCGTGGCTCTATTGAAGGCATCGCCGGCAAGGACGCCATCGATGTCCAGCTGCTGGAGGATGACCTGGACCAGGAACTGCTGGATTAGCCCATCAGCGCAGGGAACTGTCAGATCATGTCAATAGCCAGGCCAGGGTCAGGGCCTGTTCATCGAAGATCCTCCCCTCGATCCCCAGGTGGATCATTTTCCCCTTGTCAAATACAAAAGGCAGCTTGACGGCATCCCCATCCATTGTAATATTGCCTTCCAGATACATATGCCGCTTGAAGTCGAGCTCGCCACGCCCATACCATTTGAAGATGGCCTCCTTGGCGCTCCATATCATGGTCAGGAACTCCTGGTGGACCCGGCCGCGTAACCCCCATTGCTCCAGGAACAGCGCATATTCTTCATTGAAATAATGAGCTTCGTCCTCAGTGAGGAATTTCCGGGCCACCGTTTCTATGCGGGGGGTGATCACCTCGATATCCACCCCTACCCTGCTATTGCCGCTGACAATGGCGGCGGCATATTCACCGCAATGGGAAATAGAGAAATGATACTTCTCGCTGGCCAGGAAAGGCTGCCTCGTATCCGCGACACGGATCTCCTCCAGAGGGAAATCCTCAAAAAGGAAGGACAGCAGGTACCTGCCCGCCAGATGCTGCAGCCGCTTGTATGGATGAGAAACATTTCTTTTCAAAGGCACTTTCTCCAGGAAGAAGGATTCGGGCTCCCCGATATGCCAAATGCCAAGTTTTGTATCCTGGTTGATATTATGTTGATAAAAAAGGGGCATCTTTAAAATTATAACAGCAACTTGCAAACTTAACCAATTTCACCATGATCTTATCTGATTTGCGCATACTGGAGGAGATGGAAAAAGGCTCGATCAAGATCGAACCCTACGATCGCACCTGCCTGGGTAGTAATTCCTACGATGTACACCTGGGCAAATGGCTTGCCACCTATAAGGATCATATATTGGATGCCAAAAAGCACAACGAGATAGAATATTTCGAGATCCCGGAGGAAGGCTTTGTACTGTATCCCCACGTCTTTTACCTGGGGGTTACCCATGAATATACGGAGACCCATGCACATGTCCCGTTCCTGGAGGGCAAATCCTCCACAGGCAGGCTGGGTATCGACATCCACGCAACAGCAGGCAAAGGCGACGTGGGCTTCTGCGGCAACTGGACCCTGGAGATCTCTGTCAAACAGCCGGTGAAAATATACAAAGGCATGCCGGTGGGACAGCTGATCTACTTCCCTGTGGAAGGAGAGATCGAAGTAAAATACAACCAGAAGAAAGACGCCAAGTACAGGGGCCAGCCCGACAGGCCCATCGAAAGCATGATGTGGAAGAATAAATTCTGATAAATGAGGGCTTAGAGGGCCTTCCAGCCATTCTTTTTCCCATACGCTATCAGCCAGGCGACCACCTCGTTATAGGTGCGCATGCCCTGGGGCTGCCGGTTTGCGCGCAGGTATCGTCCATACAGCCGCCGGAACACAGGCTCGAAAGGATTCTCATATTTCCGGTTGAATCGCTGCAGCTCTTTAAAGTCGGCCTTTACAGCGGGAGATAATTGCTTCCTCAGCGGTTGCAACAGTACGGAATCCCGCAAATACAGCTCCCTGGCGGCATACAGGTACAGGTCGAAATAAACGGAGTACCGGAACGCCGGGTCACTGGATGACCGGGCGGCAAGATAGCCCGCAAAGTTGGCTTCATTCTCCCTGGCATAACCCAGTTGATGACCTATCTCATGACAGGTGGTATAGGGTTGGGAGAATACGGGAACAGTCGTATTCACCTGCGCCTCACCCGTGAACGGATTGTAGTAACCGCCAAAGCCAAGGTAATCTCCAAGATAGCCATAGAGAGAGGTTTTTACAGAAGCTGCAGGGTAGGCAAATCGTCTATCCTGTGCCGAAAGCACTTCATACGACAGGGCGGCGCCCTTGAATATCTCGCTGTTATGCGCCAGGGCGGGCCGCTGCAGATGCGCCAGGCTGTCCTCGTCATTGATCCTTACGACCACCGCCCGTAACAGGGTGTCCAGCTCACTGGTGGAGTAGGCCTGTACGTTCAGCTGTAACTGATAGGCAATCCCCCGGCGGTCATAGTTAAGGCCCCAGGATAAATTGAAGTATGTGTAGATCAGAAGAAGTATGAAGAGGGTGTGCTTCGATAGGGCCAGCCACCAGGCCCGGTTGGTTTGCCGCCGTATCAGCCTTTTGATGAGGGATATGAGCCCATATATCAGTCCCACCACGGCCGCAGCGTACAAAATATCGCCTAGGCTGAAAGGCAGCCATCCGAACAATAGCCGCTGGATACGGGCAATCACCGGGTAAATACCCGTGGAATAATATTTCTCGACAGCATCAGAGGAAAGAGAAAGGAGCTTAATGCCGGCGACAAGCACTATCAGGATTATCCAGGCTGGTTTAGATTTACCTAACATACCGCTAAAAATACTGGAAATATTAGAGCATCCATGTTAAATTGCACTCTATAATTCCACCTAACCCGGTGGACAAATTGCGCCGCCAATGAACATAGACTTTAACAAGAACGAGGACGTCATGAAGATGGCGCTCAGCCAGCTGAGAACGCGCCTGGACAAGATCGCATTGGGTGGCGGCAAAAAAGCCATCGAGAAACAACGGGAGAAAAATAAGCTTACGCCCCGCGAGCGTATTGCCTACCTCGTGGATGAAGCAAGCCCATTCATTGAGCTCGGCGCCCTGGCAGGCTATGAGATGTATGAAGAGCAGGGTGGATGCCCCGCGGGCGGCACCGTAGCCGGCATCGGGTATGTCAGCGGCCGGCAATGTGTGATCCTGGCCAACGATCAGACTGTAAAGGCCGGCGCCTGGTTTCCCATTACGGGAAAAAAGAACCTGCGGATGCAGGAGATAGCCATGGAAAATCGTCTGCCGGTGATCTACCTGGTAGACAGCGCAGGGGTCTTTCTCCCCATGCAGGATGAGATCTTTCCGGATAAGGAGCATTTCGGCCGCGTCTTCCGCAACAATGCCCGTATGAGCGCCATGGGCATCACCCAGATCGCCGCCGTAATGGGAGCATGTGTAGCGGGAGGAGCCTATCTGCCGATCATGAGCGATGAAACATTGATGGTGGAAGGCAATGGGTCTATCTTCCTGGCCGGTCCCTATCTGGTCAAGGCAGCCATCGGAGAGGATATAGATACAGAAACCCTGGGCGGCGCTGTGACACATACTGAACTTTCGGGCATCGCCGATTATAAATTCAAAACAGAACAGGAATGCCTGGACCAGGTGAAGAAGATCATGGGCAAACTGGGGGCATCTCCGGCGGGCATTTATCACCGGACTACGCCTGCCGCACCCGGGAAAGATCCGGCAGAACTACATGGCATTCTCCCCGAAGACGGTTCCAAACCATATGATATGCTGGAAGTCATCCATCGCATCGTGGATAATTCCGCCTTCGAGCAGTTTAAGGAAGACTACGGCAAAACGATCCTATGCGGATATGCGCGGATCGAAGGCTGGGCGGTAGGCATCGTGGCCAATCAGCGGAAGATCGTACGGAATAAAAAAGGAGAGATGCAGATGGGGGGTGTCATCTACAATGACAGTGCGGATAAGGCTGCCCGTTTTATCATGAACTGCAACCAGAAAAAGATCCCCCTGGTGTTCCTGCAGGATGTCACGGGCTTTATGGTCGGGTCGCGCAGTGAACATGCCGGCATCATCAAGGACGGTGCAAAAATGGTGAACGCAGTAGCAAATAGCGTGGTGCCGAAGATCACCATCATCATTGGTAATTCATATGGGGCAGGCAACTATGCCATGTGCGGCAAGGCCTACGACCCCCGTTTCATTTATGCATGGCCAACAGCCAGGATCGCCGTCATGGGTGGAGAGCAGGCTGCCAGGACCCTCCTGCAGATCCAGGTCAGCGCCCTCAAAAGCAAGGGCCAGGTGATCGACCCCGCCGAGGAACGGCGGCTGCTGGATGAGATCAAGGGCCGCTATGAAAAACAAACTTCACCTTATTATGCCGCCGCACGACTATGGATAGACGCGATCATCGATCCGGCCGACACCAGAAAAGTGATCTCGGAAGGACTGCAGGCGGCAGCACATAACACGGACCTCCCTGCATTCAGCACAGGCGTGATACAAGTCTAATATCAACTATGGCAAACAATGAACTGGTGATGTATACTGACGGCTCTTCCCGCGGCAACCCCGGCCCGGGAGGCTATGGGACCGTCTTATTCTGGGGAGGTCACCGCAAAGAGCTTTCACAAGGTTATAAGCGCACGACGAACAACCGCATGGAACTGATGGCCGTTATCGCCGGACTCGAGGCGCTGAAAAAGGACGGGCTGAAGATCACCGTTTATTCCGACAGCCAATACGTAGTGAAGGCCTGGGAACAGGGATGGCTGAAGAACTGGATCGCCACTAACTTCAAGGGAGGCAAGAAGAATAAAGACCTCTGGCTCCAGTTCTATGAACTGACTAAAAAGAATACGATCCGCTTTGTCTGGGTGAGAGGACATGCGGACAACGCGCATAACAATCGCTGCGATGAGCTGGCTACAGCGGCAGCCGATGGAGGCAATCTGCTGGTGGATGAGGGTTATGAAGAAGGTGATTGAGGGATCAGTCCTGCCGGTAGATCACAGCATCCGCAGGCGGAACGGAGATAGTCCACATGCCTGCCTGGAGCACAGCCCCTGAAAATAATTCCTTTAACGGCTTCTTTGCAATGCCCCAACGGAGGGGGTCGATAGTATAGTGCAGGACGGTATCGCTGTAATTGAAGATGGCGATGCAGGTATGTTTCCCCTCCTTACGTAAAAAGAAATTCCCGGCCTGATCGCCCGTATTGCCCTCTACAGGTCTGAACGCCTGTCCTGACTGCGCGACCCGCAGCAAATCTTTATTTTGCAGTAGTGTTTTTGCTGTGGAATGCCAGTTTCCCGGTGTCGAAAAATCATCGCCTGTTATCAGTGTGCCTGTAATAAGCGCGGAAGCCAGCCGGGCGCGGTTCATGCCGGGAGGTTCTGCCTTGAATACGATGTGATCCGCATCGACATGATCGTACAGTTTGCCCTGCCACCAGCCATAGGTGGTGCTGTTCAGCGTATAGGCCGTCTCCTTGATCCCGCTGTAGGCGTCACAGGCGATACGGCGCATGTGTACATAACGGGCCGTAGCGAGGTTGGGAGAGATGGCAGCATATAACAGCATTTTCCCTTCCAGGTGACCCGTGAGAAATTCCATTCCTTTACGGAATGCCTGCATGCCTGTATGGACGGAACTGTCATAAAAATGATCCGCTTCCAGTGCCGCATGACCGAGGAAATCGATCTTGATCATCCTGAAGCCGCATGCTTTAAAGTGCCTGATGACCAGGGCGATCCTTGCCAATGTGCCCGGATGCGTGGGATCCAGCGCCCTGGCGCCGTCCAGGTCATTATAGTTCCCGTTTTGCCGGATCCAGCAATCCTCATAGTTGTAGTCCGAGCCTTCCATTTTGCGGGGGGACTTGCCCCAGTCCACAAAGGGCGCCCAGTAGATGCCGGGCTGGAATCCCTTGCTTTTACAATAGTCGCAGAATTCCTTCAGCCTGCTGTAGTCGCCGTCGAGACCGCCCTGCAGGAGCATGTCCCAGTAAGAATCCAGATCGATATATAAAGTGTTGTCGGCAGTACGAAAACTCCTGCAGGAGTCGTGAAAGAAATCTACGACAGCTTTGGCTTTGGGTAACGTCAGCTTATCCTGCATGGCGCCCCAGCTGTTCCATCCGAAAGTTGTGGCGTCGGACCATCGGGGCATCTGTCGCATCGCGGCATGTTTGGCAAAATCCTCCAATCCGGCGCGCCAGTCATCATACCAGCCTGCCATGACAAAAGGGCTCGTGCAAAAATGGTCCGGTTCAGCCATCACCGTTCCATGTCCTTTCAGATCGTGGGTATAGGTCTTGTCTGTATAGCCGCCGAAGACCGACAGCTCCGTAATTTTTCCCGAGTCGGCCCCTTTGATCCTGATGCCCGTTTTCCATGTCCTTTGTATTATGGAACCCAGGATCAGCCCGTTCCGGCTGGTATTATCGTAAAGGGCCGTTACTTCAGCGCTGGTGAAGTCTGCTGATCGTAAGGGAAAAGCGTTATAGCGCACCCAGGCATCATTGTCGAAAGGCACCAGCAATGCCCTGTTGTCATCGCTTGCATGGAGGTAAGTGTGCTGCGTGGTCAGCGGAGACATATAATTGCAGCCGGCCGCCTCGATCCTTACTGATGTGGTGAAGACTTTTTCCCCTTTGCGTATGTAGAACCGCTGTTCCATATCCGGATGACCGCCGCCCGAGGACCTGACCAGATAGCGCGTTTCATCGCCACCGTGGGGAAAACTAACCATCTGATGGAATGCATAGGAAATGCTGCTGTCCGCACGGTCTCCCGACCTGCAGACAGCATATGCGTCCTTGATCACTGTCCGCGCCTTATAGATAACGTCGAAGGTGCCTTTGCCGAGATCATATCGGATGTGACCATTGTCGCCGAATGGAATGTCCTTTATTTGAGCCAGCGTTGTCAGCGCCAAAAGACATGACAGAAAGGATAAGGCTATTTTATCTTTCATATTTTCAGCCTTGGGGTACGCAGGCCCTGTATAATACGGTGTCCTGATCCGCCCGCAGGTTGAGCTTTGCCTTGTCGAAAGCGATAAAAGCATCTCCGGCTTTGCGGGTGAAACCATTGCTGTCCTCTACCTGTACCTTCCCTTCCAGCACCAGGAATATTTCTACGGAGTGAGCCTGTATGGTGACCATTTCCCCGGCCTGCAGGCTGATCTTGCTCAGCTCAAAATCGGGAGCGGGGGTTTTATAAATAACGATATGCCCAGGGGTATTATTTTCCCTGATGATATGCGGATGGGTGGCTTCAAACCGGATGTGCTTCAGGAGCTCGGGGACGTCAACGTGTTTGGGTGTCAGTCCGCCCCGGAGGACATTGTCAGAATTGGCCATGATCTCTACGTTCTGCCCCTCCAGGTAGGCATGCGGCAGACCGGCATCCTGGAAAACGGCCTCTCCCGGATGCACGTTCAGCAGGTTGAAAAAATAAACGGAAAAAATGCCCCTGTCGATCTTATCTCCTTCGTTGTACGTAAGAGCAGCACGGGCCGCCCAGAAGTCCTCGTCCTTTTTGCGCAGTCGCTGCTGTTGATAAAGAGGTATGATCCTGTCCAGGAGGGGCTTCAATAGGGCATTCACTTTCTGCTGCGGCATTTCCATCACTTCTTTGTATAACCCTTTATATCCTTCCGTGGAAAAGACGGGCAGCAGGAAACGCAGCTCGTGGACAGCAGACAAGGTACGCAGCAGATCTTCCTCGGGCTTGAACCCATGCAGCAGCCAGAACTCGCTGAGCGCCAGCATCAGCTCCGGCTTGTGATTATCGTCCTTATAGTTGCGATGGGGCGCAGTGAGCGCAATACCCTTCCCGTTCTCCGCGGCAAACTCGAGCTCCGCATTCTTTTTGGTAGGATGCACCTGGATCGACAGCATGTCCTTTACGTCCAGTATCTTCAATAAATAGGGAAGCCTGCCGAAACGCTGCGCCACGGTTACTCCCAGGCTGGTCTCCGGCTGTTGCCGGATATACTCGTTCAGCTTCGCAGGTTCCGTACCCTCCAGCTCCGCGGGTGCATTGTCATGGGCGCCCAGCCAATATTCTGCGAATGGCTTATTCTCCGGGTTGGCTACGGATAGCACCTTGGACAAATAGGTCGGGCCTCCCCAGGCATATTGCTGTATCTTTCCTTTTAGCTTAAAAACATTTTTTCCCTGCTGCATGAATGAAATTATTTTGCAAATAAAAGAAAAAAGGATGGCCCGGCATAATGATCTTGGAAAGTGGGGAGAGGACCTGGCAGCAGGATGGCTCGTGGAGCAGGGCTTTCTTGTGCGGTACAGGAACTGGCGATACCGGCGCGGTGAAGTAGATGTTATCGCCACACGTGGGGAGGTCTACCATTTTATAGAGATCAAATGCAGTATCGGGAATGCTTTCGGGAATCCTGAAGAACGGGTGGGCAAAGCCAAGCTGAGAAGTATGATGCGTACCGCTTCCCATTGGCTGTATGAGCATGGCGTACCTGGTGAAAAGAGAGTGCAGTATGATGTGCTGGCTATACGGCTCATGGATGCGAAAGGGCCGGACTACCTGCTCTTCGGCGATGTCTCACTTTCGCTTGTCATTGCTGTCTCGTCCTAATCG
>Ga0163162_10002013_pt1 | contig 19131 bp, 11 predicted proteins | sample S55metaG_FD_115310 | JGI IMG/M metagenome (GOLD analysis project Ga0163162, IMG submission 115310) | Switchgrass rhizosphere microbial communities from Kellogg Biological Station, Michigan, USA - S5-5 metaG | ecosystem: Host-associated > Plants > Roots > Rhizosphere > Soil | place: USA...
AAAAACTGGTCATTCGTTTCTAATTCCCCATTACGGTCGTTCAAAGGGGCTTTATACGAAGGCGGCATGAGCTCGCCGCTGATCGCCTGGTATCCTGGAAAGATCAAAGCCAATACTATTGAAAGAGGTACTGCGCACTTAGTGGACTTAGCTCCTACATTTTATGATGTGGCCGGGGCCAAATATCCGACCACTTTTAATGGAACTAAGATCAATCCATTAATAGGAAAAAGCCTTACCGGTGTATTTTTTAAAGGCGAAGAACTAAACCGCGATAAGCCTTTATTTTGGGAATTATGGGGTAACCGCGCCATTCGCGAGGGTAAATGGAAACTGGTATCGTTATTTCCGGTGAACCAGTGGGAGTTGTATGATATCGATGCAGATAGGGGAGAGACCAATAATTTAGCTGCAAAATATCCTGATGTAGTGCGTAAGCTTTCGTTGGAATACCTGCAATGGGTAAATGCCAATAACGTAGTCCTGGATTTCAACCTGATAAAACCAAAAGCCATCCTGGATATTAAAGCCAATTAGGTAAATAAATATTAAAACAGGAATTTAATTGATATTCGGCGGTTGGCGAAAAACCAACCGCCGAACTTGTTTTGACCATAATATTTTAAGCCACTTGTTGAGTTGATATTTTTAGCGGGTGGGTTGAAAAGCGGGAATTCAAAGCAAAAATCCCCTTAGCGTTAACTAAGAGGATTTCTTTTTCTGTGGCATCAACAGGGATCAAACCAGTGACGCAAGGTTAAATAAGGAATTTTTATTTGACCCGCTTGTATATTTCTACAGATTGGCCATTTGTTGCACTATTAATCACCTGGGTATATTCGTCATGACCATTCATCGTTACTTTAACAGTAAATTTATTACCCTGAAGAAGCTTGTAATTTGATATTTGCTCTTCTTCCCTAAGCGTATCATTACTAAAAGTAAATACCCCGGTACCAAAGCCATTTTTAAAGATGTTCTTTTCCTTATTCTGAGCAAACCTGTGGACGAAAATAAAATGCCCTCCCCAGAATATTTTATACTGTGTTACATCAGTTGGGATTGTGTCTTTGCCTTTTACGGTATAGGTTTTTTCCATTTTCCATAAACCATCAAGCGCAGAACTATCCGCTGGCGGGAATTTTTTATAATCTTCTTTCAATGCATATTTTACACCTTTTACCGTGGCAAAGTCGGGAATGACCTGACTATAACCATCAGGCTTTTTTGTAACCTCAAGATTATACGTCAGGGATGAATCGAGCGCCCTGCTGGTGTAAATACTAAGTTCCTTAAGCCGGTTAGCCGAGTCAAGTGTATAAGTACCCACACCAAACCCAACAGACGAGTCTGGTACTATGCTGGCATATAGATAGTTATGATCTGTGTAGATTTTAATTTGCGTTCGTTTAATAACAGAGTCTTTGCCCCCTCGATCGAGCACTTGTTTTTCAAGTTCATACACACCGGACAGGCCTGCATCGGAAGACTTCTCTTTTTTCTTACATCCAAAAATCAAGAAGCTAAATAAAGCTGCGAAAATTAAAATCTTATTCATAATGCTTAAGGTTTAATATGATATAGGAATTTATTTAGTCTGGTGGAGGTTTTTATTTGGCAGTTGATAACTTAATCATCTTAGTAAAAGAGCCAAGTAAAGACAAAATAAATGCCTAAAATTTTACCACCATAAATAATACAATTGGTTACCTAAACTTACAAATAATATATATCATAAACAATTTGTTAGCGAATTATTAAAAGTTTGCTAATGAATTATTTAAAGACAAAAAAAACATCTGATCAGATACGGGCCGATGTGAATTTTCGGACTGATCCCCCAAAAAGGGGGCATGTCAGGAAAGACGGTTAAACGCAAAAAATCCCCTTAGCGTTAACTAAGAGGATTTCTGTTTCTGTGGTCCATACTTTAATTATAACAAACCAATTCTTTTATGATTTGAAAAGATTGACAGATTTAGACTTGAATTGAAAAGGGTTCAAAAGGTGGGCAGGCTACAAATTATTATAAGTATTGGTTTAAACTTCTATACAAATTAAATCGCTGTAGGTTGGCCGGAATATATTCGTCTTTATTTGAAGTTTATTAAATGGGTTTTTACGGTTATTCCGAACGAAGGTTCTTGGCCGGATTGACCAGGGCAGCCCTAACCGATTGAAAGCTAACAGTAATAAAGCATATTAAAATGGTGATAAACATAGTTGCCATAAACACCCACCAACTTATCTCCGTATAATAGGTGAATTTATCCAGCTATTTTTTTACGTTATAGAGGTTGATGAATGAACCGATTACGAACGATATCAATACCGGAATTAAAAATTGCTGTGATAATTTGAGCGATATATTACCGGTGGTGGCGCCCAATACCTTGCGAATGCTTATCTTCTTTTTACGCTGTTCGGCCGAGAAGGGTAATCTATGACCATAGAGAGCAAAGAGCATTGAAAGACTCTGTTATAGTCAGCGCTCGGGTTGAAAACGTAGTATATACACGAGGACTGGCATTTATATATGCACAATATAACTATAATGGGAAAACCTCCCATGAATCTTACGATTCTCATGATAGAGTAGCTTTAGATAGTTTAAAGCGATATAAAAAAGTTAGGTTGCGTATTTTAAAGCGGATTCCGGATAAATACATGCAATATCTGGGACTCAAAATGCAATGATTTTGAAATAGTTATGTTGAACTATTTATAGCTGCGTTACTATGGCATCCCTGTCGAACGAAGAAAGTACATTAAGCAGTTTTCATATAGTGAATAATATCACTTGCTTTAAACGGTTTAAGTTGAGAAATAGAACTGTTTTTGTCAATTTGCGATAATTTTAATAAACGATTTTCTAAATAGTAACATTCAATTTAAAATTGGACTGCTCATAAATTATTATTGCATATACATTGTTTGTTATTTGCTTTTTTACTGCGTTCCCTATATATTTGATTCAGCAGGCATACAAGTATGCTAACTACCGCAATTATAGTTTCAAAAACCTATTACTTTATCAACTCACCGATGTCTCATCTTATAAAAAAGCACTGCCCGACTGAAACGCTATTTAACAAGTTGTTACCAGTTGTAGCACGAAGCTTAAAAATACCTGCCACATCAAATCGATGCTTTTTAACATTATTGAACCCGATTATTAGAAAGCAAATTCAAAGATAATCTAACAAGGACAATATTTGTTGATAACGTTATGGCTGTTATCTGCCGCGCAATTTGGATTTGACGCTTTTTTATTCACCAAACCATTATACAACTTAATCTTTCATGATGAAATCTGTATTCAAAAGTCTGCTTTTTCTCACTTTTATCAGTATGCAATGTGGCAATGCTGATGCACAAGATCCCAGCAGCTTATATAAAACCATTAGTATTGCTTCCCCTACAGCCGCATCTTTAGGTAAGTATGCCGATGTTCCGGTAAATTATCACACCGGGATCCCAGATATAACCATTCCGTTATATACGGTAAAAGAAGGACCGTTATCTTTGCCGATAAGTTTAAGTTATCATGCCTCCGGCTTGAAGGTTAGCGAAACAAGTAGCTGGGTCGGTGCTGGCTGGAGCCTCAATGCCGGTGGCGTGATTACCCGCTCGGTCCGCGGACTGCCTGATGAAAGATCATCATCGGCCAATGAAGTTAGCGGTCATTTCAGCGATTATGGTTATAATAGTTATAGCGGAACATTCAATACCAGTCAGTATAATGGTGGGACAGTAGCCAGTTTCTACTTTCCGAATTTTCAGGATGGTCACCTCGATGGTGAACCTGATCTGTTCTTTTTTAATTTTAACGGTCACTCAGGTAAGTTCTTTTTCCGGGACGACAGGACACCCATAATATTGCCGGAACAGGATATCAAAATTGAGTACAATTACAGCACTGATCCTACTTTTCCCAACAGTGGAGGCGGCACCAGGAGTATTCGTGGATTTATCATTACCACAGAAGACGGTGTAAAATACTATTTCGGAAAAACGACGGATAGCATTAACCCGAACGATCCGGTGGAGACAACCCTTCAGGGCACCAATACCGGGGGCATATCAACAGGTGTCGGGCCTATTTCAAGCTGGTATCTTTACAAGGTAGCATCAGCAGATGATCAGTTCAGCATCAACCTGGCTTACACCAGCGAAAAATATGGCTACCCGCAGCTGTCTTTACATGATTATGCAAATTCATATATAGATGGAATAGAATATACTTTAACAAAAACGGTAATACAGGGCGTGAGGCTAAGTAGCATCGTCACCTCCAATGGCAAAGTGGATTTTATGCCGGGAAGCGTCAGGCAGGATTTGGCAACTTATGACCTCGTCCATCCCGTTGGTGACGCGGTTAATACGGAAGCGGTGAGCCTTGGTGCAATATCAATTAAAAACAAAGCTGCACAGGAAATAAAGCGCTTTAATTTTGCTTATGATTATTTTACCGACAGCAGTCCGTTAAAAGGAAAGTTATTTACAGAGTACGGATCTAATATCTCCACAGACCAAAAACGGCTTAAATTATTGAGTGTCCGCGAACAGGGCTCAGATGGTACACTAAACCCACCCTATGCTTTTGCCTATTATACCGAAGCTGTACCCCGGCGGCTTTCGTTCAGTCAGGATCATTGGGGTTTCATCAATGGGGCAAACAATGACCGGATGATATCTACTTATTCCCTGGGCGGGGTTCAAACAACAGGTGCGAACAGGGAATCCTCTTTCCCTGCAATGCGTGCCGGTTCACTTCAGCAGATCACTTATCCTACAGGAGGTACCACATCTTTAAACTATGAAGCCAATACTTTTTGGGTAGTACCCCCCGGATCGGGCAGTGGCTCTAACATTGCTGTAGGCGGCCTGAGAATCGCCGGGGTAACCAAAACGTTTGGAGGAACGGCCCCTAACATAGTTACCAGCTATGATTATAGCAGCTATGATAATGTGCAGTCTTCCGGGATATTATACGGCAGGCCGAGCATTGTTCAGATATTGCGCAATGACTTGAATAAGCAGTTACAAGTGCAGGGCTTTGATCCGAATGGTTGCTTTCTCACTGCTAATAGCCCGAATAAAGGTGTTGCTTACTCTCCCACAAGTTTGAGGCCAATGGAAACCACGCAGGGAAATCACATTGGTTACAGCAGGGTGCGCGTTACTCAGACGGGCAACGGGCACAGTGAATACAGATATTACGGCAACCTCCCTCAAAACGTTGACCACAGCGATGTGGCCATCCGGAGCATCGCCAATATCAGCGTTTGTGACCCGGCAAGTCCTAACTACCCGGGTGCTCCGCTGCCATTTGATCAGATCAGGGGGGAATTACAATACGAAGGCCATTTCAACCAGGCTGGGCTGGAGATCTCCAAAGTTGATTATGACCAGCCGGATACGGTACAAAATAAGATTTATACGCCTGCATTGTTGGTTGCGGTGCCACTGTCGAACCCTAATGTTCAAACAGCTATTACGTTCTATACCCTTAGTACCGGACATAAAATACATCAGCATACAGTATCGACCACAACGGATCAAAACGGGCAAAATCCGGTAATTACCAGCTCGGATGTTTATTTTGATAGCGCTTTCCATACGCAATTAACCCGGAAGGTGCTCGCCAATTCCAAAGGTCAAATACTGACAACCGCCTATAAATATCCTGCTGACTTTAGGATCGCTGCCTGTGACGCCCTGGATAACGGATTCCTAAGCTATGTAAACAATTCTAATCAGAACAAGAGTGATTATAACTATCAGCTGGCTCAGTGTTATAGTAACAGCACAACATTGCCACCGGGGTGTACGACTGCTGCTTTTAACCAATACCTGTATAACCTGAGTGTATCGCGTAAAACTTTTATCAATACACTGGTTACTAATTTCGGTAAATACACCCCACCCGTAAATCAGGTAACTTGTTATACCTATAATTTAAGCCCTGGAAGTTTCAGTACAACATACTATTGGAAAGACCAGAACGGCAATCAATTAAGCTTATATGTAGATAAAGTAAGTCCACAGAATGTCTGCGCGCAGGACGGCAGTGTTTCAGGTGGGCCATATACAAAAGGTGCAGTCTGCTACACACCTCCGCCTCCTCCGCCGTCAACAAATTTCAACCTGCTATTCGATCAGGCCCGGGCAAACGCAGACAACATCCTGAAACCCATTATGGATATGCAACTGGTGAACCTGGTGAGTGCGGTAGAAAGCGTGAGCTCAAAGGACGCGATGGTTACCGGAGCCATGTTTAGCCTAAATAATTATGTGGCTTACCCCGCATTTGGTTATTACCCCAACAAACTGCAAAAGTTACTTGTCACCACTCCTTTGTCGGATTTTGTAAATTCAGGTACAAGTGCCAATAATATATCGATCAACAAAGATTCCCGCTATGAAGACCGGACTTTGCTTAAATACAATTTGGGAAACTTATCGGAAATCACCCAGGTTCCGGGGACGACAAGCTCCTTTATTTGGGACTATAGGAACAACTTGCCTGTTGCTAAATTCGATAACGCTACCGGTGACCAGGTTGCTTATACGGGATTTGAAGGAGATCCGGCCAGTGGGCCCAACGTCGGCAATTGGTATATGAATAATAACCTGTTTGCTTTTGACTCCACTCATGCTTTTACCGGTAAACAGTCCTATAGCCTCGCCAATGGCAGCATATCAACATTCATTACCTTAAATCCTGCGTTGACTTACATACTATCATACTGGACAACCAATACGGTCTCTTTGACTGTCGCAGGAACAACAGGAGTTCAGGGAAGTACTGTTAACGGCTGGACCTATTTTGAACATAGGATTACAGGGCAGTCAACTTTAACTGTTAGCGGATCCGGATATATCGACGAACTTCGTCTTAATCCAGTAGGTTCGCAGATAAGTACTTATACCTATGATCCGGCAATAGGAATAACAAGCATGACAGATGCAAAGGGCTTACGAACTTATTACGAATATGATAATTTCATGCGCCTGCAGAATGTCAAGGATAAGGACAATAATATCGTTAAGCATATCGATTATCACTACCAGGGACAATAACAACACCCGCAAATACAAGTATGAAAAGAATGACCTTACTCACAATTGTGTTCGTTTTTATATCGAACTACCTATTTGCGCAATGGACGACAAATGGCAGTAATATTTATACCAGTAATACTGGTAGCGTGACCATTGGGGGGACTGCCCCCACAACAGTCAACGCCTCGGCTACACTGTTTCCATCGGCGACCCCTAAATTTAACGTAGTGACCGGGACGGGTATCGGAGCCTACACGGACCTGATCGTGTTTAATCATCCGGGGCTAAATGTTGATGCGGTACAGCGACAGATGGGCTTGCTGCTGAAACTGTCTTATGAAAGTACAGTCGGGGAGTCTAACAAGATGGGAGGAATGATATTGGAAAGTACTAATGGATATGGCAATTACCCCTCTTTAAGCCTGGTTACCGCTAACAGCCGCCGGTTTACGATTGATGCCTTCGGGAATATTGGTATTGGTACCACCACACCGCAAAATAAACTGGATGTTAACGGTACCATACACTCCAAAGCAGTATTAATCGATTTGAATGGGTGGAATGATTATGTATTCAAAAAAGACTACCGGTTGCCGCCATTATCAGAGGTCAAAGCGTATATCGACCAAAACCAACATTTGCCGGAAGTCCCGTCAGAACAGGAAATGATCAAAAATGGGCTTGATGTCAGCGAGATGAACAAGCTGTTAATAAAGAAAGTGGAGGAATTGACACTGTACCTGATTGAAAATCAGAAACAAATCAACGAATTAAAAACAAAGGTTTCTTCATTGGAAGCTCATCAGAAATAATTTTGAGATAAACAGGCTAATATTTATCAAGTCCCGGCTCTTGTCGCCCAATAACATTAAAACATACTACTTACCATAATTAAAAAATGAAAAAGACCTTATTATCACTAATATTCCTATTCGCCACATCAATCATAGCTCATGCCCAGTGGACAACCAGTGGCACGGTGACTACTACTACGAATACAGTTGGCATTAATACTAATACAACCCCCATTTCCACCTTCCAGATCAACAGCGGCATCAGCAAGTTCTCGGCAGGCAGTTCCAACTACTCAGGATTGAATTACGGTTCTTCGTATATTGGATTTAACGCGGCCCGGACGCCCGGCACTTCCGGGAACTGGACCATCGAAGGCGATGGGTTTCACAATGGCGGGGGCGTGATCTACACGGACATGGCCGGAAATATCTACCTGTCGCCTCAGGGATCGACTGGTACCGCTACCAGGACATTAGCCGATCTTGACGTTAAGAGCAGCATAGCCCTCCGGGTAGGCGCCGATGGTGTTGTGTACGCGAAGGCAATACGGGTATCAACAACGACCTTTCCCGACTATGTATTCAAAAAAGACTATCGCTTGCTTTCGCTAAGCCAAGTGAAGGCCTACATCGACCAAAACCAACATTTGCCGGAAATCCCGTCGGCCGAGGAAGTAGAAAAAGAAGGTCTGAATGTAGGTGAGATGAACAAATTGCTCATGAAAAAAGTAGAAGAACTGACCTTGTATGCAATAGAGAATGAAAGAAAGGATAAGGAAAAGGACAAGTTGCTGGCGTCACTACAGCAACAGATCAACAGGCTGAATGGAAAACAAAATCATCGCTCTCGAAAAATAACCAAACCTTAAACGCATCAACCCATGCTGATGAATCCCCAGACTTATCGCTGCTGTATCCGGACCAACCGGATGCTTTTGTCACTGTTTTTTTTACTCGTCGCCTTTTGCTCAAATGCGCAAACCTATCTGCCACCACCAGCAACATTGGCCACCACGCCTGCGGCAGGTTCCTATTACAGTTACAGCAGCATTACATTGAACCCGACTTTCAGCTTTACAGCAGCTTCGGGGAGTAGCCTGAGCCTGTATATCGCCAACCCCGATTGCCAGCCGCTGAACTCGTCGTTCAGCGCGAACCAGAACTATATCCTGACGTCGATTCCCCGCATAAGCGGCTTTAAGAATGGGAGCACAGGGGCCAACACGGGCGATTTTGCTGGCCGCGGCACCTGCGAGCTGATACAGACCGTACAATATTTTGATGGATTGGGCAGACCGCTGCAAACAGTACAGGTAAAAGGTTCTCCCGGGGCTAAGGACATCGTTCAGACCTTTGCTTATGATGCGTTTGGACGCGAAGCGCAGAAATACTTGCCTTATGCAGCAACAACAACTGATGGGAGTTATAAGAGCGATGGGTTAACAACGGGGCCAACTAATTTTTATTATCCCGGCGGTACAGCGGCATCAGGGAGCCAGCAAGGCGGAGGAGTGGTTTATAACCCGGCACCTTATTCATTAACGAACTTTGAGCCTTCGCCGCTAAACAGGGTAACGGAGCAAGGCGCACCTGGCCCCGACTGGCAGCCGGTAAACGGTAATTTGAGTGGGCATACTGCTAAGCTGGAGTATATGGCTAACAACCTCAACGACTTTAGTGGCACGGATACAGCGTTGAGCAGAAAGGTTACCCTGTATAACGCGGTGGTTAACGGCGATCAGAGCCGTACGCTGACCATCGGGAACGGCACAGTCAATTATTACCCGATAGGGCAGCTTTCAGTAACGATAAGCAAAGATGAGAACTGGAAGAGCGGCAGGGGAGGAACAACAGAAGAATATAAGGATAAGGAGGGGCATGTGGTGCTGAAACGCACATTCCTATTTAGCTCCGGGGCATTGCAGCAATTGTCGACCTATTATGTATATGACGATCTGGGAAACCTGGCCTTTGTGCTGCCGCCGATGAGCGGGGCCGATGGAGGCATAACCAGCGCAGGCAATCTGACTACCTTGAACAACTTGTGTTACCAGTACCAGTATGACGGCAGGGGTAGGCTTGTACAGAAAAGGTTACCGGGTAAGGACTGGGAATATACGGTATATAACAAGCTTGACCAGGTAGTAGCCACCCAGGACGGCAACCAGCGTTTGACTAACCAGTGGACTTTTATGAAGTACGACGCACTGGGGCGGGTGTTGTGGACAGGCACCTGGAATAACGGCGGTACAGTGACTACGCGTGCGGGGGTTCAGCAGGCGGTAACTGATTTTACCGGTGCGCTTTGGGAAAGCCGGCCGTTGGGCGGGTATCCCACCAATGTTGCCTGGCCAATAACAGGGTTTCAGGGCACTTTAACTGTGAATTACTATGACGATTATACTTTTGGCGACTTTACCTCGCTGCCTGCTGCTTATGATTACCGGGCGTCGGCCAGTAAGATGACGCAGGGGCTACTGACCTGTAGCAAAACCTGGGTGTTTGGCAGCGCCGCAGTGCTTTATAAATTATTTTACTATGACGATTTTGGTCGCCCAAAGAGGACTTATGCTCAGCATTACCTGGGCGGTACCACAGCTGTGGCCAACCTGAACAATTATGATGTTGTAGATAATAGCTACGACTTTATCAATAACCTGACATCAACCCAAAGGCAACACTTTACGGCGGCTAATACTACCACACCTGCAGTAACGGTGAATGAGACCTATTTGTATGACCATATGAACCGTAAGGTACAAACGCAGGAATCCATCTGGAACGGGAGCAATACCGCCCCGGCCCCGGTGATACTGAATAATTTGACTTATAATGAGATCGGGCAGTTAAAGAGCAAGGGGCTTCACAGTGATAACAGCGGAAGCTCATTCCTGCAAACAGTAAATTACCGGTATAACGAACGGAGCTGGCTACAGTCCTCCCAGGCCGGGCTGTTCAGCGAAAACTTGTATTATAACAAGCCCACCGACAATAGTTTCAGCAACCAGTATAACGGCAATATCTCGGAAATGACGTATACGAAGACCCTTGCCTCAAACGTGGTGTTCAAGTACGGCTATGACCAGTTAAACCGGTTACTGAACGGGACCTCGACAGGAGGAAGTACTATGGGCGAGCTGCTGACCTATGACCAGATGGGCAATATATCGACGTTGATGCGTACCGGCGCGAACCCGGCAAATCTCTCATACATCTATTATAACAGCAATGCCAGTAACCAACTGCAAACAGTCACCAACAGCGGGGTGACATTCCGGAGTTATGCTTATGATCCCAACGGGAACGCGACAAGCGACGGCGGCAGCAAAACCATTGCCTACAACCTATTCAATCTGCCGCAGACGGTAACCCAGGGCGGCACGACGCTGGCCAGCTATATTTATGACTGCACAGGCCAGAAACTGAGCAATACGGGCAGTGACGGCAGATGGGACTATATTGGTGGTATTGTTTACAACGGCACGACCATTGCCAATGAGACGATTGATTTCATCCAGACAGAGGAAGGGCGTGCGATACCAAACGGCAATGCCTGGAGCTATACCTATAATCTGACAGATCACTTGGGGAACGTAAGGTTATCATTTGACAAAGACCCGTCGGCGGGAACGGCACGCCGGATCCAGGAGGATGAATACTATTCCTTCGGTCTGCGGATACCCGGTGGTTATAATTTTTCGAACAATAACCGTTATCTTTATAATGGAAAGGAAATCCAGACAGACCTATCAAACCAATATGATTACGGGGCAAGGTTTTACGATCCCGCAATAGCGAGGTGGACGAGTGTGGATCCACTGGCGGAGAAATATACCGGCATTTCTCCTTATAATTATGTTACAAATAATCCAATTAGGCGAATAGATCCAAATGGTAAAGATGTAATCTTTGACATAACGAGAGATAAAGACGATAAAATCACAGGTATCAAAATTAGAGCAACTGTTTATATAAAAGGTTCGGGTGCGAGTGCAGAGAGAGCCGGAGAGCTAACTAAAGCTGCTGCGAAACAATTTAAATCTAACAAAGTAGATGGTGTAAATATTTCATTTAATGTAAATTATCAATATTCGAATGATAAGCAGCGAAGTGATTTGAAGCATGGAGAAAACTTACTCACCTTTAGTGCAGAGCCAGAACATGATTCAGATGCCGATCCATCTAAAATTCGACGAAGTGAAGCAAACAACGACGATGGAGCAGGAAGCGGTAATAGCCCAGGAGATAATGGCGGAATTATCTATTCAAGTGGCAAGTCAAATTATACAGTATTGCATGAAACAGGACATCTGTTGGGCCTTAGTGATCAATACGTAGATGATCCTGTAGATAATGGAAACACATGGGCAAAAGATTATCCAAATGATATTATGGCAGTGAATGGCGCTACGGGATTTAATAACAGCTACTACAGATCATATTTAAATACTGCCACATTCTTAAATCAAATGACACCTACAGTCTCTGATAACTTTATTTTAACGCCAAATACCAATGTCCGAGTACCTTATATAAATTCCAATAGTACAACTGCTAATTATCCTTATAGCGGGTTTGTAAACACAAATAATCGCATAACTATTCCATAAATACTATATGAAAAAGATATATATAATGTTGCTATTGTGTTCGCTGGGATGCAAACAATCCAGTAAGGAGATCGATCCATTATCCTTTCAAAACCAGTGGGGTGTTGCATATTTCATATATCCAAGATATCCCACAGACGGTTGTAGTTATAAGGCATTTTTTCTCCCCTTGAAAAATGAAGTTGATATAGAAAACTTAACTAATACAGCTTCAATCTTTGATTTTGAATATCGACCGGGCATAAGCTTTAATACTTCTAACCCAATATTTTTAGATCAACTTAGATCAGCCAGTATAAAGAATGTAATTCATATCAAAGGGAATACTGACCATATTGTGTTCTGGTCATTTGTGAAGCTAAAATATAGGATCAACGTTAACAACATGCCGCAAATTAAGAATGACGATATAGACAATGATACATTGACTTCGCCTAACTTAGAATTGCCTTTCCGTTATCATAAATTAAATAGGTCAATTACAATTGATACTGCCATTACAAAACAGAAATATTTCAATCCATGGAATAAATCTGATTTTAGAATGAAGATGAAACATTTCTATATGCCATGTTTTATGGTACCTTACATTCGTTATTGATTCGATTCCCTGACTGGTCTAAGTTTAGCGACGGCGTAACTTAGACCTAAAACCATGCAAGCATTTTGCTTGTGTGCCAGTAAGGGGTTGACGCCAAAATGGGGGTTGCTGAATCAAGGCGGCTGATGCAAGGTGACAAATTTAAAAATCCCGGATGGTTATATCTGGGATTTCTTGTTTATGGGACAACTGATTTAATAATAGTCAATGTGTTGCATTAAAGGCCTAATTCAGTAGGAAGTACGATGGGCGAACAGTTGAGCCATGATCCGATGGGTAATATCAGAACGTTGACCTGGACAGGGCTAAATCCTGCCAGTACAATTCCTCATATCATCATATGCAACCGTGTGTTCAGTGCGGAGTTTTTAATGATTGAAAGCGTATCGCTGGTATATCAGTGTAATAAAGCATTCGTGAATCTCGATTTTTCCGTACTCGTATAATCGGTCATCCACTGTCTCTGTTCCCCTTGGTAGGTGTTTATACTGTCTTTTTTTTAGTGAAAATACCTGCTTATTTTTTAGTATATAGTGCTTATTATTGTAATGGTATTAGCATAATGTTTTTTGCCAGGCACACTTACTCGCAATTAACTATCAACCTTATCACGAATAAAAAAAATGATACTTTCATCCTCTTCTCCGCTCCCTTCTCTTTGTTTTAGTAAAAGTGGTTATGCTCAACGAATTAGGTGATAGCGCGCCTAAAACGGCCTTGTCGGTATGCACCAAGATGAAGACGAATACGCGTCCTTCGTCAAAATAGCAAGCAGGGCCAATATTAAAGAAACGACATCTCTTTTATAGAAACGACAGTTTTCAATGTCTGCAAGATCTCATGGATAAAGGCAAATATGCCATCAAATATTTCGGCTATCATTTCCAGTAACAATATAACCATTCAATATTTAAACAAATGAAAAAACCAACCTTCATCACCCTGCTGCTCGTTTGGTTAGATTACGTCTTCAAAAGAGACTACGCCCTGCCCGCGTTGAGTGACGTAAAAGCATTCATTGACCAGAATCAGTATTTACCGGAAATTCCATCCGAGCAGGAAATTGCCAAAGACGGCCAGAACCTCGGGGAAATGAACAAGCTGCTGCTTAAAAAAGTGGAAGAACTGACGCTGTACCTAATAGAAAAGGACCAACAGGACAAGCAAAAAGACAAACAATTGGCAGACCTAAAGAAGCGGGTGGTGCAGTTAGAAAAGAATAATTCAAAATAAAAATACATTCAAAATGAAAAAAACCTTATTATCACTAACACTGCTATTCGCCACCTCAATTATTGCTCATGCCCAATGGACAACCACTGGTACGACGACCTCGACCACGAATTCAGTGGGCATCAGCACGACTGCTCCTATTTCGAGATTCCAGGTCAACAGCACCGTCAACAAGTTTTCAGTGGGGGGGGGCTTTCTTTCCGGGACTGAATTATGGCACCTCGTACGTTGGGTTCAATGCCGCCCGTACCACGATCACATCATCTACGGATTGGACTATCGACGGCGACGGTTATCATAATGGTGGAGGGGTGATCTATGCTGACATTTACGGCAACATCTACCTGTCGCCGCCGGGGTCGAACGGCATTGGTTCCAGGACACTGACTGACCTTGATATCAAGAACAGCATCGCCCTGCGGGTGGGTGCCGATGGCACCGTGTATGCAAAAAAAATAATAGTATCTACAACTACCTTCCCCGACTACGTTTTCAAAAAGGATTACCGTTTGCTTTCGCTGAGCGAAGTGAAAGCATACATAGACCAACACCAACATTTACCAGAAACTCCGTCTGAACAGGAGATTGTCAAAGATGGTCTGAACCTGGCAGAGATGAACAAGCTGTTAATGAAAAAAGTAGAAGAGTTGACTTTGTACCTGATCGAGAATGAGCGAAAAGACAAGGAAAAGGACACTTCGTTGGAAGAGATGAAGAAACGCATAACAGAGTTGGAAAAAGCACTTCAAAACAAAAAAGACATATAAAATGAAAAAGACCTTATTATCACTAGCATTTCTATTCGCCTCCTCAATCATCGCTCATGCCCAATGGACAACCAGCGGTACAGCGACAACTACAACCAATTATGTAGGCGTTAACACCTCATCGGTTGTATCCATGTTTCAGGTAGGCAGCGGTTTTTCAAAATTTAATACCGGTCGTTCAACCGGTGCTAACCTTGCTTATGGTACATCATATATTGGGTTCAATGCAGGGCGCTCTACAGATGGTTCTTTAAGCTGGACAATTGATGGCGACAGTGCCCACAATGGCGGTGGAGTAATCTACGGAGATGTATTTGGCAATATCTATTTGGCTCCCTTAGCCTCTGACGGAACCAGTTCCAAGACCCTGACCGACATTGACATTAAGAACAGCATAACCCTCAAGATCGGTGCCGACGGCATAGTGTATGCGAAGGCAGTAAAGGTAACTACTACAGGCTGGCCGGATTATGTATTCAGGCCATCATACCAGTTACCGGCTTTAGCGGACGTAAAAACCTATATCGACCAGCATCAACATTTGCCGGAAATCCCATCTGCTGAGGAAGTAGAAAAAAATGGGTTAAACGTTGGCGAAATGAACAAGCTGTTAATGAAGAAAGTCGAAGAACTGACCTTGTATCTGATCGAAATAAAAGCAGAAAAAGACAAGGAGATCGAAGCTTTGACAAAACGGATAGCGCTTATGGAGAAAACATCAATCGCCAAAAAATAAACACATCTTTTTACTTTTCTAATTTACAAAATGTTTCAAAAAATATTTACGCTTAGCCTGTCATTAATTTTTACGACAATAATGGGGTATTGCCAAACGTCAGACCCGGCAAAGCCACCTCAAGTTGTCCCGCTATCCCCCAATGCCGCTGAATTTGCGAAGTATGGTAATATACCCGTAAGTGAAACAACCGGGGTGCCTAATATTAGTATACCTATTTATGAGATTAATACCGGAAAGATAAAAGTTCCAATTTCATTGAGTTATCATGCCTCTGGAATAAAGGTTTCCCAGAGAGCAACATGGGTAGGTTTAGGCTGGTCCTTAAACGCGGGCGGGATTATCTCACGAAGTGTAAGAGGGTTGCCTGATGAGAAAACCGATGGATGGATGGGACAGCAAAATACATCGGCAACGATTAATAACAGCACTAATTATGACGAACTCATGAGATATGCGGATAATCTTACTGATGCAGCACCAGACTTTTTTAGCTACAACATGCCTTCCTTATCGGGGAGGTTTATATATAGTCAGTCCTCTTCATCATTCAGAACCATACCCTTCGAGCCGATTAAAATAAGTCGCATTACAGGGGCGGGAGGTACTTATACCGATAATACCTATCAAATTACCGATATTGACGGGACCAATTATTACTTTCAAGATAAGCAAAGCTATTATGAAGAGTTACGGCCGACGGCCAATTACGTACAATCGTGGTATTTATCAAAAATAGTATCGGCAGATACCAAGGATACCGTCCAGTTTAATTATACGACGTTCTCTAGCGCCGGTGGTACAAACGAAGAACTCGCGGAATCCGAAACCCACTCATACAGTGATCTTATCGACGACGATCCGATTAATGGACCAAGTGACAATTATCATTCGTTTTCCGATAAAGGAAGTACGCTTAATCAAAGTTATTTTTACTATAGCTACATCAACTTAAAAGAAATCATATACAAGCAGGGCAAAGTGACCTTTTACGCCAATACCCCACGAAGGGACTCCCGAGGTTGGATGTTAGATAGTTTAACTGTTTTTAGTAAAAGCGGGAATGTATATACTCCTGTTTATAAATACACACTCAATCATGATTACTTTACAACACCCCAGCCTCACTTTGATGATTGGGATTACCGGTTAAGGTTACTTTCTTTAAGCAAAGTTCCCTTGATTCCCAATGGCTCCGCAGAGACACATCAGTTTGTTTATAACAGCACCCCTTTGCCTGCCATAAACTCTAGGGGTATGGATTATTGGGGATTTTATAATGGTGGGGATTCATTTCAAGGCTATTTGCCAGCGATTCTTCCATCCCCTTCGGAGCTCTCTAAGTTTGCGCTGGGTAATCAATATGTAGGATACGCCAACCGCAATGCGTCTAAAGAACACATGAAAGCCGGGATCTTAGAGAAGATTGTTTACCCGACCAAGGGTTATACAATTTTTAATTACGAACCCCATCAATATATTTCCGATCAAACGCAAACTGAAACAAAATATGTTGTGTTGACATCTCTTACTGGAATTGGGAAAAGGACGATAAAAACGGCCAGCACAAATTTTACCTGGCCGGTCGGCACAGACTCCAATACGGGGGCTATTACAATAGACTTTACACCCCATACCAATCCTAGTTCCTTTGAAGCGGCTCAGCGGGTCACATTAACCGATCTTACTAGCAATGTATCGAAAATATGGGAGCATCCGGGTGATTTTACCAAGGCAAGTACCATCACAGAATCCTACAATTTTGATCCGGCACATCAATATCAGGTAACGTTGCTGGTAGACGATGATGCGCCGACAAAAGTAAATTTTTCTTTAATCGCACGGATAACCAGTACCACCCCCGTTGTAAAAGATGGCGGAGGTCTACGGGTCGAAAGTATGCAAAATTTTGATCATACTAACGCCTTACTTTCGACTGAAAAATATGTCTACAATGGCGTAATTATTGGCAAGAATGATATCCTTTTGGCCAACAATTATGTTAAAAAAAACATGTTTACCGCTAATAATCCATCGGGTTCTCACGGATGCACGCCAGTGGATTATCATGATATTTATTATTATGCAAACAGTGGTTATGGCGGTCAAAATTTTGAAGGTGCAAATGTGCTGTATAGCCAGGTAACCAAGACCAATTATGATAATAATAACAAACCCAATGGAAAGACAATATCTTATTTTGATACATTCAAGGCCTTCGATTATATACTTAATCCAACGTTTCCGGGGGGGCGGGAATATATAGATAACAGTTCCGGGAGAACAGGATTACCTCTCCGCGAGGAGTTTTATAAAAGTAACATAGATGGTTCTTGGCTAATGTTGAAGTCTAAATCTTTTGATTATGGGTATGGAAGCCCTGGCTTCTCTTCGGAGAACATTACTCAGGTAACACGAAACTTTTTTCTAAGGCAGAATGGTGTGGATTGCAGGCCAAGATCATCGAACGATTTTACCCGCTATAACTATGGGATAACCGTTGTAGCGGCAAAACTTGCCTCTGTTTCGGAAACAGATTTTGATAATAACGGCCCGATAATGACCACGACAACAGCCTATAGCTATGATAATCCTGTACACATGCAGGTTACGAAAACAACAACGACCAGCAGTGACGGTAAAACATTGATCGCTCAAAATAAATATCCTGCTGATTATACCGACGCGACTTATGGCACGGATCAGTTGCGGTCACAGGCTATTAATAATAAACTCGTGGAACAGATTGTTACGAGGGACGGCAATATTGAAAAGCAAGTTGTTACGAATTATAGAAGTTTTCAGGGAAGTGTTTTGCCGGATCAGGTTTCGATGGCGATATCCGGTGGCGCACTGGAAGCAAGATTAAAATACAATAATTATGATGCCCAAAGTAATGTTACGGAAGTAGCAAAAGTAGGTGCTCCGCTTACATCATATAAATGGGCGTACAACAATGCTTATCCTATAGCCCAGGTGGTAAATGCGTCATCTGCGGAGTTCTATTACGAAGGAAATGAGGAGAGCACGGCAGCAGGGGTAACAACAGGAGCTGCGCATACCGGAAATAAGTATTCTACTATAGCTCTCGTAAGCTGGACAAAACCCAATAGCCGCAGTTATGTGATTAGTTACTGGTATTTAAGCGGCGGTATATGGAAATATAGCGGTGAGCAAGCTTATACAAGTACTTCGTTTACGATGACGCCAAGCACAGGCTATGACGACGTCCGGATCTACCCTTCGGACGCCCAAATGACAACCTATACGTATGCCCCCTTGGTAGGCATGACGAGCGCGATCGATGCGAAAGGAATGACAA
>Ga0163162_10002016_pt1 | contig 19121 bp, 18 predicted proteins | sample S55metaG_FD_115310 | JGI IMG/M metagenome (GOLD analysis project Ga0163162, IMG submission 115310) | Switchgrass rhizosphere microbial communities from Kellogg Biological Station, Michigan, USA - S5-5 metaG | ecosystem: Host-associated > Plants > Roots > Rhizosphere > Soil | place: USA...
GGTAATAAATATTTATTGCAGATAAATAGTTCGCGTGTGAGAAGTTCGGTGAAAGAAATAGAATACAAACTGGATGTAAACACACTTGAAAAAGATTATTCCGCACACGAAGCGGGACTCAATGATATCGTTAAAGCGACAATCAAAATAGCGTCTCCCCTCGCCTATGATCCATATAAGGAATTGCGGGCAAATGGTGGAGCAATTTTAATTGATGAAACAAGTAATGTTACCGTAGGCGCGTGTATGATTCAGTAAAAAAAGTGTATGATGGCGAGGTAGCAAAACAAATTTGAGTTACATATTCGAACACAATGGGCAATAATCAACATATAGGAAAAGTAATTATCGCAGGAGCCGGTCCTGGCGATCCGGAATTACTCACACTAAAGGCATTTCGTTATCTCCAGCAAGCTGATGTGATTATTGTTGATCGGTTGGTGAGTGAATTGATGCTAGAAAGTGCAAAGAAAGATTCGCTCATTTTACACGCAGGAAAACAAAGTAAAAAAGGAGGATCAACTCCCCAGGTTATCATTAACGAACTGATTGTCGACTATGCGTTGCAGGGAAAATTAGTTGTGCGCTTAAAAGGTGGAGACGTTTCTATTTTTTCTAATTTATTGGATGAACTACACGCGTTGACAGATCACCATATTCCTTACGAAATTATTCCAGGCATTACGGCTGCTGCAGGTGCAGCTGCTTATACTGGAATTCCGCTTACTGCACGTGATCATGCAAATGCAGTTCGCTTCCTGACCTACTACAAAACTGATTTACTCGACGAACAATATTGGAGTGATCTGGCGCAAACAAATGATACGCTCGTTTTTTATATGTCGTCCGACACGCTCGATTCATTAGTGTCAAAATTAGTGGAGCACAAAATTGGAAATGATAAACACATTGCTGTAATCGAACAGGCAACGACTCCCCTTCAAAATGCATATTCCTGTAACATTCATGAATATGCGCAAAAATGGAACAATAAGAAATATATATCGCCAACATTGATCATCATTGGAAAAGTCGCCGCTTTGCACGATCAGTTTCAATGGTTGTCAAATAGCGGCACTGAGGAATATTATTTTAAACCAATTGAAAAAAATGCAACGGCAGAGGCCAGGGCATAAATACCTCGAGATCACTTAAAATAAAAGCAAGATGCTAACATCGCCTAAATTGAAACTCATCCAGGACCTAATCGCCACTTCAACAAAAGAAGAGTTGATATGGCTGAATGGTTATTTAGCGGGCATTGTCGCTGCTCAGTCGGGAGAACAAATTCAACAGGCAGATGTTCCTTCAACTCCTGCTAAGCCTGCAGTTGGCAAGATCACAATCGCGTATGGTACTGAAACCGGCAACTCAAAAAAAGTGGCAACGGATTTTGCAGCAAAGGCAAAGAAAAACGGCATCAATGCGAAACTCGTCAGTCTTGATCAATACCGTTTGAACGATTTAGCAAAAGAAGAATATTTTTTTACCGTGATCAGCACACAAGGTGACGGAGAACCCCCTGCCGCTGCAAAAAAATTCTATGATCATATTCATCAAAACGGAATCAAACTCGACAAATTAAAATACGGTGTTCTGGCATTGGGAGATACGGCATATCCTTTGTATTGCAAGGCTGGCGAAGATGTCGATGATCAACTGAGTAAGTTAGGAGGGCAGCGTGTTGTTTCGTTACAAAAATGTGATGTTGATTATTCAGCGGAAGCGGAAAACTGGTTTGGCGAAGTGTTACAAAAGTTGAGCACCGGCGGTAAGTCAGTGTCCGCAGCGCCAGCGGTTGTTGTGAAAAAATCGAGTGGCAAGAAAATTTTCACGGGCACTGTGCTGACAAATATTAATCTTAATGACCGCGGTTCTAAAAAGCAAACACACCATCTCGAAATTGCCGCAGAGGAAATGGACTATTTGCCGGGTGATTCCATCGGCATTGTTCCTGAAAATCCGCTTGTCACTGTAGAGGCAATTATTTCGTTGACGGGTGTGAACGCAGGCAAAACAGTTACGCATCGGAATGAAGAACTCAGCATATTCGATCTACTTAAAAAGAAATTGAATATTGTGTACTTGCCAGAACGCGTAGTTAGAAAATATGCGTCCATCGTGCAACAAGATATCCCCGAAACAAAGATCGGTTTGTTGAACTTGCTAAAGATATACCCGGTGAAAGACGCTGCTCAATTTGAAGAAGTGATTGACGCGCTTGAACCGATCGCACCGAGATTATATTCGATCTCTTCATCTCCCGAAGGCCATTCTGGCGAAGTGCACGTGACGGTTGCAAAAGATATTTTCAAGGTCAATGAAGAAATTCAATACGGACTGTGTTCTGACCTTTTATGCGGGTTAAAGCCAGATCAGATAATCGGTTTTTATATTCATAAGAATACACAATTCAGATTGCCTGCGACGGACAAAGATGTTATAATGATCGGACCTGGTACCGGCATTGCGCCTTTCCGCTCTTTTCTTGCAGAACGCGATGCAATCGGAGCAAGTGGCAGAAATTGGTTGTTCTTCGGCGATCAGCATTTTGCATCTGATTTCTTATACCAGACAGAATTTCAAAATTGGTTGCAAACCGGCGTGCTGACAAAAATGAATGTGGCGTTTTCGAGGGACCAGGCTCAGAAAATTTATGTGCAACACAAAATGCTGAAGCATGGTGCTGAACTTTTCGAATGGATCCAATCTGGCGCTCACGTCTATATATGCGGCGCTAAAGAACCCATGAGTGTTGATGTTGAAAACACGCTCGTCGAAATAATCAGGCATCATGGAAACAAAAAAGATCCGGAAGCACTGGCGTACCTTGATAAATTGAAAGAAGAAGGAAGATATTTGAAGGACGTGTATTAAGTCGTTATTACGCGTGAAATGCGAGACACTGCATCTTGAATGAGTTTTTACCTAACGTTGGATAAAAAATTTTGATTGATACATGAGTGACCCATCATCGATAGAGAAAATTAAAAAAGCAAGTGACGGCCTGAGAGGCACAATCGAAGAAAGTTTGGCAAACGAAATTACTGGAGCGATCAGTGAAGATGATCAGGCATTATTGAAATTTCATGGAATGTATCAGCAAGATGATCGCGATCGTCGTGAAGAAAGAGCTGAAAAAAAACTCGAACGCCTGTATTCTTTCATGATTCGTTTACGCTTGCCGGGAGGTTTTCTAAAGCCTGAACAATGGATCGCGACACATCATATTGCCGGAGAAAATTCAACCGGCGTTATCAAAATCACTACCAGGCAAACTTTACAATTGCATGGATTGATCAAATCCAAAATAAAACCTACCATACAGGCATTCAGTGAAGCCGGATTAAATTCTATCGCAACCTGCGGGGATATTAACCGTAATGTGATTTGTGCTGCGCACCCCATGCAATCACCCATTCATGCTAAAGTGCATGCGTATGCGAAAACAATTAGCGACCTGCTATTACCCAAAACAAGAGCTTACTATGAAATATGGTTAGGTGAAGAAAAGCTGGTTGACAAAAAAGATGAGGAGGATACACTTTACCAGGACCGGTATTTGCCAAGGAAATTTAAGATTGCGATCGGTATCCCACCTAATAACGATATCGATGTACTCGGGAATGACATCGGGTTAATCGCAATTATTGAGAATAACGAATTAAAAGGCTTTAATATCGCGATTGGAGGTGGTTTGTCAAGTACACACGGCAGTCCGCAGACATATCCCCGCCTTGCAAGTGTCATCGCGTTCGCAAATGAAGAAACGATTCTGAAAACAATATATGCAATCGTGACCATCCAGCGCGACTTTGGAAACAGAAGCGACCGCAAACTGGCACGATTAAAATATACCATCGATCGTCACGGACTCACCTGGTTCAAAGAAGAAATCGAAAGAAGAATTGGTCTCGCGCTGGAAAAACCAAAACCATACACATTTAATGAGAGGAAGGATTACTATGGTTGGGAAAAAAATAGTGAAGGTCTTTGGTACTATACGCCATTTATCGAAAACGGGCGAATATTGGACGATGAAACCGTTGCGTTGAAAAGTGCACTGCTTGAAGTAGCAAAAACAGGTAAAGCAAACTTCCGTTTTACATGCAACCAGAATGTGATTTTATCAGAGATCAGTCCAAACGACAAAGCAGAGATCGACGCGATATTGCGTAAATACAAAATCATTGAGCACACGGATGCGGCATCATCCATTCGTAAAAATTCAATTGCGTGCGTTGCACTCAACACTTGCCCATTGGCGTTAGCAGAGGCACAGCGCTACTTACCATCGCTGATCAGCAAAATCGAACCATTGCTGAGCAAGCATGGATTGGACCAGGAGGATATCGTCATTAGAATGACCGGGTGCCCAAATGGTTGTGGACGATCATATATTTCGGAAATTGGATTTGTGGGAACTGCGCTTGGCCGTTATAATCTCCATCTCGGCGGAGACCATCAGGGAGAAAGATTAAATAAAATTTATAAAGAGAACCTGGATGAGCCGGCAATACTGGCCGAGCTTGATAACGTGTTTGCAATTTTCAAAAAAGAAAGGAAGAACGGAGAAAATTTCGGCGATTTCACATTTAGAAAATTTTTCGCAGCTTGAAATAATTAAATGCGAATCGAATTAAGAAATATCCATCCCCAATAAACCAATGCGTTATAATTTGGGTGCCTAAACGTTTTTCAATAATTACCCTCCGGGAAATCAGTATCGAAACATCAATATGCCGTACGCGCAATTATTTCAACAACCCCGATTTCAAAAAAACAAAAAATAACCGTCTTTAAGATGCTATTTTCCCACCCAAAAAAAAATTTTTATAAAAGTCTATTAATTTAGTAGGAAATACATATTTTTGCCTCGATGACACAAGATAACATTATACGGTGCTGCGAGCTCAGCTGCTGTCCCACCCGGGACTAAATCTCATTACCCGAACATTCCTTTTTTTTAACCTAATAATCTACCAAAATAATAGACTAATGCGCCCAAGAATACAGTTGCTTTTATTGATTATCTTAATTTCACTGAGAAGTTTCGCCCAGGAAAGCCTGATCGAAATAACAGGTAAAGTAACAGACCAGGATAAGAAAGAACCATTGTCTGACGTAAGCGTCCAAGTGAAAGGAACTGTCGCGGGAACTGTAACTGACAAGACAGGAAATTTCACACTGCGCACCAAAACAAAACTTCCGTTCACGCTTGTTTTCTCATCAGTGGGATTCAGCCAGCAGGAAATTGAGGTAAAAAATCTGGGATCAGACGTGCAAGTGCAACTGGCAACCCAAACTGTATTGGGCAATGAAGTGGTAGTTACTGCGTCACGCTTGCCGGAAAGCATCTTAAAATCGCCCGTCGCAATTGACAAATTAGATATTCGCGCCATTCGCGAAACACCGGCTCCTGGCTTTTATGATGCCCTTGAAAATGTAAAAGGAGTGCAGATGACCACATCGAGCCTGACATTCAAGATCCCAAATACACGTGGATTTAACATTCCAAATAACTTTCGCTTTATGCAATTGGTGGATGGAGTTGACATGCAGGCTGCAACCCTGGGTGTACCGCTTGGAAACGCCATCGGGCCAACGGAACTTGACATCCAAAGCGTGGAAATCACGCCTGGCGCAGCTTCTGCTTTATATGGTATGAGCGCGATCAATGGTATGGCAAACCTCATTAGCAAAGATCCTTTCACAAACCAGGGTCTGAGCCTTTATCAAAAAACCGGCGTAAACCATGTCGACGGTGTCGATCATTCACCAGCCATTCTAACGGAAACGGCTGTACGCTTTGCAAAAGCGTTCAATAATAAGTTTGCTTTTAAAGTCAATTTTGGATATATGCAGGGGACAGATTGGATATCTGATACCAGGCTGGATCAAAACCCGAATAGTTTAAAAAGCGCCAACCCGGGATTCCCAGCGCTCAATGGTGCTAACAATGTTGCATTCGACGGTTGGAATAAATATGGCGACGATGCCCTCGCAGGAAGTAATCTTGTTTCTATTAGTGGATTAAATATCGACGGACAGTCCAACCAAACGCTTCGTGTTGCCCGCACAGGGTATTGGGAAAAAGATCTTGTAAGTCCCAAAGTAAGCAATCTGAAATTTGATGTCGCCTTACATTACCGTCTCAGCGAAAATGCAGAATTATCTTATTCGTATCGTTACGGAAAAATGGATGGTGTGTTTCAACGCGGAAATAAGATCCGGCTTGATGGGGTAACTGTTCAGAATCACCATCTGCAATTAAAAGGAAGCAACTACATCATTCACGGGTACGTGTCGCTTGAGAATACGGGCAATTCTTACAATGTAAAACCGCTGGCAGATAATCTGGATTTGTATAGTGGTGGGGCCACTGATACAAAAACTCCTGGTAGCTGGGGCACCAAGTTCAAAACAGCATTAAATCAATATGCTGCTGACAACGGCGGTGGATTGACTTCATCGAATCTTGCAGCGGCAACTCAATACGCGCGCCAGCAGGCAGATGCAAGTCGCGTGCAACCTGGCACCCCGGAATTCGATGCATTAAAAAATACAATCATTAAAATAAATAATTGGGATATCAAATCCAGTTCAATTCCTGATGCCCCCGCGACAGGCGGAGCAGCATTGATTCAAAAAAGTCATTTGTATCATTTAGAAGGACAATACGATTTTTCTAAATACACAAAAGTATTCGACTTATTAGCCGGCGCAGATGGAAGGATTTATGAAATCATTCCGGATGGAAATAATTTTGTTGACTTCAGTCGCCCGATCGATGAGCGCAACAAACCCGTCGAAGTCGACGGCAAAGTACCTGACTCTTCCAACTTCGGAAAGAATGTTTATTACAAAAAATTCGGTGGATTTATCCAGGCAACAAAAACATTCTTCGATGAAAAACTAAAACTGTTTGCGTCACTGAGAGCCGACTACAATCCCGAATTCACGGTAAAATTTACTCCACGTATTGCTGCAGTATATACATTTAAGCAAAATCATAATTTCCGATTCACCTATCAACAGGGATATCGATTCCCAGCAATCTTTGAAGCATTGTCATACGTGAATAACGGTCGCGTGAAACGCGTCGGGAGTCTTTCTTACATCGATAAAGGATTGGGATATCTTGAAAATAGTTATACGCAGCAATCAGTCATCAATTTCAATGCAGCTGTAGCAGCACAAGGAAACACGGATCAGGCCGCGTTGGCAAACAGGGATTTGCTGGTTGTCGCCAATCTTCCAAACGCATCGCCGGAAAAAATTACTTCATTTGAAGTTGGGTATAAAAGTATCCTGGCTGGTAATCACCTGATCATCGATTGGGATGCATATATCAACAAATACGAAGGCTTCCTCGGGCAAGTTCAGGTATATGTTCCAAAAGGCGAAACAGTCGGATCCGACGCTGCCGTATTAGCAATGTTAGACAGAAACAGGGATGCCACAGCTGCAACGGGAACAACCGCAGCCAGCAAAGGACAGGACCGCTATCGCGTGTATACAAACGCAAAAAATACATATAACAACTATGGATCGTCGTTAGGGATCACTTATAATTTCTATAAGAAATTCACAGTCGGTGGAGTTCTTAACTTCAACCAGATGAAATCGAATAAAACGAATGACATTTTTGTAACGGGCTTTAATACACCAAAATGGTCGAGTAATATCTCCTTCGGAAACCGGGAGGTCGTAAAGAACATCGGATTTAATATTGTTTGGAGATGGCAGGATTCATTCCTCTGGGAAAGTCCGCTTGTAACGGGTAATATTTCTGCATATAACACACTCGATGCACAGGTTAGTTTCCACATTCCAAAATTATATTCAACCATTAAAGTAGGAGGCGCTAATATTCTGAATAACCGGTACCTCCAATATGCCGGCGGACCAACACTGGGTGGATTGTATTATGTTGCGATTACGGTGGATAATTTGCTGAGATAGCGGAATGTGATGAATCTAGAATGTGGAAATGTGATAAATGTGGAAATGTGGAAATGCGAAAGGTTAATCTTTGAGGATAAAGCAGATAACCTTTTACTCAAAGATCGACCTTTCGCAGTTCCACATTTCCACATTTATCGCATTTCCACATTCCCACATTTTTGATTCATCACATTTGTCTATTAAATTGATCGACTTTATTTATTATCTTTGATGTCAATACCGGAAATAATGAACGCAGAGCCCACAAAAGAGGTTGTATTGAAAGAGGAAAATAAAGTTGTGTCTGAGAATAATTTATTCCCGGTTTTTTTAAAGCTGGAAAATCTCCGCTTGTTAATTGTGGGGGGTGGACATGTTGGATTGGAAAAACTTACAACCGTACTACAAAACGCTCCAAAAACTCCTATCAAACTCGTTGCCGAAACAATCAGTCCGGAAATAAAATCCCTCGCATCCAAACATCCGAATATTGAACTTATCGAGCGGCCTTATCAAAGCAGTGATATCGATAATATAGACATCATCATTTCCGCAGTTAATAGAAAAGAAGTAAGCGCTTATATCCGTGACGACGCAAAGGAAAAAGGTATCCTCATCAATGTTGCCGATACACCGAATCTCTGCGATTTTTATTTGAGCTCAATCGTCAAGAAAGGAAATTTAAAAATTGCTATCTCCACAAATGGAAAATCTCCAACCATTGCAAAAAGATTAAAGGAAGAAATAAATGAATGGATCCCTGATGAAATGGACGATGTGTTGGAAAACATGCAGTCGATTCGTAAGGATATCAACGGTGATTTCAACGAAAAAGTAAAACAGCTTAATGAACTGACAAAGACCCTCGTTGCAAAACAGATCACGCTAAAGGAAGTCAACAAGCCCGGGCAAAAAAAGTGGCAACGCATTGTGAAGATTTGCCTCTTCGCGTTTTGTTTCATGATATTGGGTCACGGTTTGTTATCGCTCGTCCCAGTCAGCAATTTGGTTGATGGGATCAAATCAATTCCTGATTATATCGATACCAAATCGTTTCTCATGATGCTTACTTGTGGTTTCATTGCGCAAATGGTCGATGGATCACTGGGCATGGGTTACGGAACAATTTCTACAACTTTTCTATTAGCGATTGGCGTGAGTCCTGCAATCGTCAGCAGCCGCGTACACTCTGCAAGGGTATTTTCGAGCGGCGTATCGGGCTACAGTCATCATCGTTTTGGCAATATCAATCGAAAACTTTTTCGTACGCTGGTTATACCAGGAATTATTGGCGCCATTATCGGTGCAACACTCGCGTTTTTTGGACAAGCCTATTCAACCTGGGTGAGATTGCCACTTTCGATTTATACTTTATATCTCGGATATTATATTTTGAGGAAAGCATTTGCGCGTAACAAGGCGGGTAGAAAAGTTAAAAGCGCGGGCTGGCTCGCAACAACAGGAGGCTTTCTCGACGCGTTTGCAGGTGGAGGATGGGGAACACTTGTAACAAGTACTCTTATTTCAAAGAGAAGACATCCACGTTATGTGATCGGCTCCGTTTGTCTCGCTGAATTTTTCGTCGTGCTCGCCAGTTCAATCACATTTTTTATTTTCCTTAAAAGCGTTCCGTTAATTGACGTAGCGGGACTTATTCTCGGCGGACTCATAGCCGCACCCATTGCTGCCCGACTCGTTGGCAGACTTCCATTAAAGACGATGTTTATCGCCATTGGCAGCCTGGTCATTCTAACAAGCCTTAATACGTTTTGGAAAGCATTTATGCAGGTATTGCATCACCCGGCCGTACAGGCGTATCTCCCCTGATTAGACGACATACCATTTATTCGCATCATCTTTCGCATAGGCAAGGCCGTTACTCATTTCGTGTACTTCCTTCGAAGATTTAGGATCAATGTAAACCTTGCGCTCGTACACCCGGATACCATTATTTTCCCTGGTAAGATATACGATCAAAGCATTCAAACTTGGCGCAACATCATGAAGCCACTGTTCATCACTTTCTCTCACAAATGCCTGACTCATCGTTGTAATTTTTTACTTGACAAAGATATCAACTTAAAATGAGAGCGGAGCCAAGAGAACGGAGGCGGCATCGTGTGTCACTCCCCGTTTTCTTGACTCCGCTCTCATTTTGGCACTATTTCTTCTTCTTTTTCTTTGCTTCTTTTACTCTTTGCCACGCAATATCCTGAATGGCTTGTCTGCCTTCACAATCGTCGGTGACCAATTTAAAATGAAGCACATTGTCCTTGATAATATACGTATAAACTCCTTCTGAAGGACATTGATACTGACCGCCTACATCGTTGATTTTTATGGTGTCCTTCCCAAGGAAGTTCTTGGAGACAACGAGTGTATCGCCTTTGGACGATGTAACACAACTTCCGTCTTTTTGATAATGAATCGTAATGGTGTCATTGATCGGATCCAGGTAAAAACCCTTCCAGGAGGTGTTCACTACGGTTTGTGCACGGAGCTGCGTAAAACCAGCCAATAAAATAAAGATTAAAAAGGTCCCGACTTTTTTCATGGTTTTTTTTTGAAAAGATAGGATAAAAACTCAATTGTTCGCCTTACAGGCATTTTTTTGCCTGATTTGGACTGGTAATCGACCAAATTGTCACTGACATGACAATATTCCCGATAATTTGATTTATATTTGTATCTGTAATTAAAAAATGATCAAGGCTTTCCCATATAATGCGTGTTGTTGTTGTTGTAACAAAACCAGTATTATCATAGTGGAGAGTAGCCTTTTATAGTTATATCATAAAATAATTAAACGATAGCCGAAGCTCCACACAACGTGGAGCTTTTTTATTTTAAAATCTAACGATGGAACCTTTATCTGGAACATATTCAGTAGACAAGCTGGTCGACAAAGTCCGCTCGCTTGAAAAGAAAATAGGCAATACGCCATTGCATCGGTTCACTAAACTTTTCAATAAGAAGAACGTTGCGCTTTATGCAAAGAAAGAATGGATGCAATTGTCAGGCAGTGTCAAAGCAAGAGCCGGTTACAACATCATCCGCAAGGCCATTGAAAATGGCGATCTGACAGAACAAAAGACATTGTTGGACGCAACAAGTGGTAATACCGGTATTGCATACGCGACGATTGCGCAATTGATTGATGTTCCCGTCACACTTTGTTTACCTGAAAACGCCTCAAAAGAACGAAAAGAAATTTTGGAAGCGCTCGGAGTGAATTTAGTTCTCACATCGCGGTTTGAAGGAACTGATGGCGCACAGGAAGTGGCCCGTCAGTTGGCGATTGAAAATCCTTCTATGTATTTCTACGCTGATCAATACAAGAACGAAAACAACTGGAAAGCACACTACTATACAACTGCTCCCGAAATTTTTGAAGAGCTGCCCGGCATCACACATTTTGTAGCTGCATTAGGAACTACTGGTACTTTTGTCGGCACAGGTAGGAGGTTGAAAAAGTATAATCCTAGTATTCAACTGACATCACTTCAACCTGATTCAGCACTACATGGAATGGAAGGTTGGAAGCACCTGGAAACGGCAGTTGTTCCGACATTCTACGATCCAACTGTGGCGGATCAAAATCTTGAAATCACCACCGAGGAAGCATATGAACTTATTAAAGCAGCTTATAAATATGAAGGTCTCATATTGAGCCCATCTTCAGCTGCGAATCTTGCAGGTGCAATCAAGGTTGCAGAGCACTTGGATGAAGGAATTGTTGTAACAGTGCTGCCTGATAATGGCGATAAATACAGTGAAGTAATCAACAAAATTTTGTGAGATGATCATTATTGAAGACGGCGCAAGGAATTTAATGGTTGAAGATGCGGTGAATACATTTCCTGATGAATGCTGTGGATTTATGTTTGGCACCGAAGATGAAAAAGAAAACAGGGTTATCCGTGATATTCTTGTCGTCAACAATTCAAAACCGGGAGACAAAACGAGGCGTTTTCAGATCTCTCCGCTTGATTATATGAAGGGCGAACAATATGCGATTGATAACAACCTTACACTGCTCGGGATCTATCATTCGCATCCAAAACATCCGGCTGTTCCATCGGAAACGGACCGTCTTTCCGCTCAGCCTTTTTTTTCATACCTGATTATTTCAGTTTTTGAAAATAGGGAAATCACATTACGATCCTGGAGACTAAATGACTCATCACAATTTGACGAAGAAAAAATAACAAACTATCAATTTTCATAAAAAGAAAAACAATAAAATGGCAACAGTTATCATTCCGACACCATTAAGAAAATTTACGAACAACACAGCAAGGCTTGAAGTAAAAGCCGGAAATATTGGCGATACAATTCAACAACTAACAACCAACTTTCCTGATTTAAAAAAACATTTGCTAGATGAAAAGGGACAAGTGCGTTCATTTGTCAACATCTTTATTGGAAATGATGATATCAGGAATTTGCAACAGGAGAAAACAGCAGTTAAAGAAGATACAGTAATAAGTATTATACCAGCAATAGCAGGAGGTGTGAAGTAAGTGATTTGAGGTACGGTAACAAAAAATTTCATACCATGCCTCCTACCCAATACACCTTATCAAAAGAATAAAAAAAATTATCATGAGCATTCAAGACATAAAATTTAGCAGAGAAGAATTGGCCCGCTACGACAGGCACATCATTATTCCTGAATTCGGACTGGAATCACAGAAAAAACTGAAAGCAGCAAAAGTACTTGTGATCGGTTCCGGTGGATTAGGCAGTCCCGTTTTATTATATCTCGCCGCAGCTGGCGTCGGCACAATCGGCATAGTGGATTTTGATGTGGTTGATGATAGCAATTTGCAAAGGCAGGTATTATTTGGAATAGATGCAATCGGAACACCAAAAGTGGAAGCAGCAAAGAAAAGATTGGAGTCACTTAATCCGCATATCAAAATTAACTTGTACAACGTGCATTTGAATTCACAAAATGCACTTGATATCATAAAGGATTATGATGTCATTGCGGATGGCACGGATAATTTTCCGACACGCTATCTTGTTAACGACGCATCGGTATTGCTGAACAAACCAAATGTATACGCGTCTATCTTCCAATTTGAGGGACAGGTTTCGGTTTTTAACTACACGAATCAGAAAGGAGAAACAGGTCCGAATTATCGCGACCTCTATCCTGTTCCACCACCTCCGGGATTAGTACCCAGTTGCGCGGAGGGTGGAGTGCTAGGCGTTCTCCCTGGAATTATCGGAAGTCTTCAGGCTTTGGAAGTGATTAAAGTCATCACTGGCGTGGGAGAAACATTGTCCGGGCGATTCTTCATTTTTGATGCGCTGAATTTTGAAACCAGAACTTTCAATATCAAACGCAGGGATGATAATCCGATCAACGGAAAAAATCCAACCATAAAAGAATTGATCGACTACGAACAATTTTGCGGAATGCGCGCGGTAGAAGAAAAACCATTGAAAGAAATCACAGCAAGAGACTTATATCAGTGGCAAGTGGAAGGAAAGAAGTTTCAATTGATCGATGTGAGAGAACCATACGAAGCAGAAATTGTGAATATCGGGGCTGAATTAATCCCATTAGGAACAGTCCTCGAAAATGTAGATCGCTTTAGTAAAGATGTGGATGTCGTCGTAATGTGTAAAGGTGGTGTGCGCAGTGCAAAAGCAATTCGCGCGCTCGAAGAAAAATACGCCTACAAAAACTTATACAATCTCAAAGGCGGCATCATTTCCTATATTGACCAGGTGCAGCCGGAACTTACAAGGTATTAACAACAGAATTTAAATACGCGAGAATGGATTTCTGCGGATTCTAATTAATGAATTATTTTAAGAAATTAGAATCCGCAAAATTCCATCAAATCCGCAAATCCGCGATTCACATCGCTTCCGCCTTCTTATAACTATTATATCCTCTCTCAGCTACATCTTCCGCTTCATTTTTTGTAGCGTTAAATTTATCTTTTACTCCATCTACAAATTCATTGAATTTATCTTTTACAGAATCGGCCATATCGTTACTTTTTTCAGCAATCTTGCGACGTGTTTCGGTTCCTTTGTCGGGCGCAAACAGGATTCCCAATGCTCCGCCTACTGCGGCTCCAGCAATAAAACTCAAAAGGATCTTTGAAGCATTCATAATTTTAGTTTTAAATTTTTATAAATAATAGTGTGTGTTTACTCCTTAAAATTTCCTGCCACGTTCTAAAAACAAGACTAATCTCAAAAAAAAAATACTATTATAGAGAATATCTGCAGCAACAAAATGATTTCGGTATTACGCTCGAATTTCCTGAGAAATTAATTCTACAGTTTGAGGAGTGGGATAGCAATGTGTAAACTTGATATTTCTAAAAAAGTGAAGATTCATTGAGACAGCGGTCGCAAGGCATTTTCACATTTCCACATTTCCATATTTACACATCTGCTTTCATCTGTCAACTCACCTCACTCTTTCCGCAATGAAGCATTCAACAATTTCAATTGAGCAAATGAATGCAGTATTCCATTCAATTGATACCTGATCATTTTTCTGATGTTATCATACAAGAAAGGTTCGTTGAGAACTTCGCGATAAACTTGTAGCAAGAATTTTTCGCTGCTTGTACAGATTTTTAAGCGATCTTTTTCTTCACGGCACGCGGATTCATCGTCATCCAACACATCGCAAATATTTGGCTCAGATTCGATCGGAAATTTTTCTCTTGACCCGCCAAGCGTTTCTATATGCGACATCAATTCATTGGCATATTGCTTGCTCTCCTGAGCAAGACCCAATACCGTATATCTGATTTGCTGATTGTGAATGGAAGATGCGGTCTGCTCGAACGTTTCGCGGACTTTATGCAATGTTTCCAACAACCGATCTAATTTTTCAAGGATCGCCTTTGGCGTTTTGGATACAAAATCGGCAATCATGGCAAACACGTTTTAAATTGTAATGCAAGCGGTATACCAGCAACTATTAAACAAACTCAATATTTGTTAAATAATAGTTTTTATACGATTAAGGAGGGTTTTAAGTAATTTAAGTTCTTTTCTTTGAATTACGAATTAATTCTTTTCAGCTCGAATTTTGTGAACCAGCAACTCCATCAATGAAAACCATTATAAAAAAATTTGGTATCGACAAGCGGATCCGCGCGGGCTACGGAACCGCATTTTTCCTGTTGCTTATTTCGTATCTACTCAACCTGTACGCAAACCGCCAGCTGTTAAACCAGGCGCGGCTGGTCGATCACACCAATAAAATTATTATCCACCTTGAAACGATGTCCTCTTCACTGAAAGACGCAGAAACCGGTTGCAGGGGCTACATCATTACCGGCGATACCAGTTTCCTGCGACCTTATAAAACAAGCCGCGCTACGACAGATTCTATTTTCCACTTTCTTAAAGATGAAATCAGCAATCGGCAGACAGGCAAGGCCAGATTAGATGCGCTCGGCAAATTGATCGATAAAAAATTTTCGTTAATGGCCGCGTCAATAGACTACGCGCCCAAATACAATTTTGTCGTAACGGATTCTTTAAAATCGCTTGCGTATCACGCAAAAGAAATCATGGACCGTATCCGGTCTACAGTAGCTGAAATGCAGTCGGAAGAGCAACAACTCCTAAAAACCCGATCGAATGCGCTCGATCTTCAGTATCGATCTCTAAATATCATTGTAGTAACATCACTTGTCATCGCTTTTCTGTTAGCCATCTACGGCTTCTTGACTTACTCAAGGGAAAACGTTGCACGTCGTAAGGCGGATCGGACCGTATTCGAATACCAGGAACAATTAAAACAACAGATTGCAGAACTTGATAAGGCCAACCGCGAATTGATCCAGATGAGAGCTATTGAAAAGCTGGCATCAACCGGGCGTATTGCACGAACGATCGCACACGAAGTACGAAATCCGCTGACCAATATCAACCTTTCTGTAGAACAACTAAAAGAAGATGCAACGGACGAAAATATGAACCTGATGCTCGACATGATTGTCAGAAACAGTAACCGTATCAATCAACTAATCGCGGATTTGTTGAATTCAACTAAATCTGCCGAACTCGTTTTTCAAACGGCTTCTATTAACCAGTTGCTCGATGAAACACTGACACTCGCCAATGATCGAATCCAATTAAAAAATATCCAGGTCGAAAAAAAATACTCGAATGATTTGCCAGACGTTTCGGTAGATGTTGAAAAAATCAAAATCGCCCTTCTCAACATCATCGTTAATGCTATAGAAGCCATGGAAAAAGACAAGGGCTTTTTGCAAATCAAAACGGAAAGACTGAATGGGAAATGCATCGTATCCGTAACTGACAACGGAACGGGTATCGCCAAAGATTCACTATCAAAATTATTTGAACCGTATTTTACAAGTAAGCCAAAAGGAAACGGCCTCGGCCTTACCAACACGCAGAACATAATCTTAAGCCATCACGGCTCCATCCACGTCGAAAGCGAAGAATCGAAGGGAACAACTTTTTCGGTGTCGCTCAGTATCTAAGAGCAAGTTCACTGATATTATTGGGCACCTACTGACCACTGTCATCTATCGACCAAAAAAAACTGTCACCACTTTTACATGGTGACAGCATAAATGAGGAAAGAGCGAACCTCAGACCTCAGAACTTACAACTCTCCTTTTAATTTCTTCTGTTGATTCATTCCATTCTTGTTGATCATTAAGCGTAAGTGTGATGAGTCAGAGGTTAACACAAAAAATTATTCCGCACTCCCGCGAATTACTTTCAACAGCACTGCGACAACCGCAACAACCAATAAAATATGAATGAGCCCGCCTGCATGGTAACCCAGGAATCCGATAGCCCAGGCAATTACGAGGATCACAGCAATGAGGTACAATAAATTTCCCATAGTTAAAATTTTAAAGGTTTTACAAAACAATAACAGACACCAACTAATCATATACCTAGATAAAATATTGCCAGCCAGTCGCGAGATATTAAATCCCTGTATATGAGTAGTTTTGGATTGAATGGAATTTTAATGCCAAGAAAAAATGAGTAGATTTCTCTACATTTTTATTAATTTTTGAAAAACAATATTAATAAAGCGGCTTTTGGCACTATGGCGGACTTTTGGCAGGATGTTTATGATATATATAGTGGTCGTATTTACCCATTTTAGGTAATTTTAAACATGAAAATTTAGTATGAAGAAAATTCTGATTATAGATGATGACATCGACATGTGTAGTTTGCTGAGCCGGTTTTTGCAGCGAAAAGGATTTGAAACGGATACGGCACATAACGGCAGCAAAGGAATCGCAAAGTTCAAAGAATATAACGCTGATATCGTTTTATGCGATTTCAGGCTTGGAGATAAAGAAGGTCGGGAAGTGTTGCGCGATATTAAAGCCATCAACCCTCAAACAATCGTAATTATTATCACGGGCTACTCCGATATCAAAATCGCAGTTGACGTGATTAAGGCCGGCGCATTTGACTACATCACAAAACCACTGGTACCTGATGAAGTACTAACTGTTATCAATAAGGCGTTGGCGGCACCGGCTTCGCCCGCACCAACTGTACAGTCTGAGCCAATGCATTCGAAGCCAAGACCAAAAACACTAACTCAACAAGGCGAGTTTTTGGTTGGACAATCAGGTGTCACCCGTGAATTGTACAGGCAGATCGAATTGGTTGCTCCGACTAATTACAGTGTGATTTTATATGGTGAAAGCGGGACCGGTAAAGAAGTAATTGCCAGGTCAATTCACTCATCGAGCTTGCGCAGAGATAAGCCATTTGTGGCGATGGATTGCGGCACCTTGTCAAAAGAGCTCGCGGGCAGTGAATTGTTTGGTCACGTAAAAGGTGCATTTACGGGCGCAATGAACGATAAGGAGGGACATTTCGAACTCGCTAATGGCGGAACTCTTTTTTTGGATGAAGTCGCCAATCTCTCTGTCGAAATACAGGCAGCGCTGTTAAGAGTTATACAGGAAAGAAAATTTAAACGTGTTGGCGGAAATAAAGAAATGGACGTTGATGTTCGAATTATTGTCGCCTCAAATGAAAATTTGCAGGACGCCTATCGCAAAGGAAAATTCAGGGAAGATCTCTTCCATCGCTTCAATGAATTCTCAATCATTCTCCCACCCCTGAGAAGTCGTAAAGAAGATATTCCATTGTTTGCAACATTTTTCCTTGAAAAAGCAAATGAAGAACTTAATAAAAAAGTAGAAGGATTTGAGGATGATGTAATAGAGACATTTTTGAACTATACATGGCCGGGGAATCTGCGTGAATTCAGAAACGTTGTAAGAAGGTCGGCACTACTTTCACCCGCCGGTATTATCAATATGAGAGTTCTGCCTGCGGAAATTACCGGCATGCAACTAGCAGATGCAGCAAAGGACAATCAAGGCACATCAATTTACAATCATCATGCGCATCATCCGACCGAGATGAAAGAACTGGATTTAAAAAATGCGGCGGCCCAGGCCGAGTACGATACGATTATGAGCGTCCTCAAACAAGTTAACTTTAACAAGTCGAAAGCAGCGGAAATTCTCAAGATCGATCGCAAAACACTATACAATAAAATCAAAAATTACGAGTCTCAGTTTTGAGGAATAGTTTCCACGTTCTCCCGGTCAATTAATTCTTAAAAAAAATAAATATCGCTGAAACCCTTTACTGTAAAGGGTTTCAGCATTTTGGGCATTCTCTGGTATAAAATTGGAATTTGATGAATGTAATTTGGGCATACCGAATTTCATAAACCGATTTATTTTATCTAAAAAATAATTTTATGATTAAGCCAGCAGAAATGACGAGTTTGAGTCAGATCATCGAAAAATTGCGGTTGAAAAGACATGATAACGAATTCCTGTTAACACCAAATGGATTCAGCGTTGGCAATGGGAAATTTTATCATCCGGAAGATTTACGAATTATAAAAACATATCGTTTCGAAGGGGAATCAGATCCATCGGATTCATCTATATTATATGTCATCGAAGCAAAAGACGGACTTATTGGTTACAGCATCGACGCATATGGCGTTTACAGTAATCACGATGATGTCAATTATGACGAATATATCAGAAGAATTCCTGTCGAAGAAAGAGAATCAGATTTTTAGCAACGGCTCTTGAATAATCGAACGCCCTTTTTGTGTTTTGTAGTTCTTTGTGCCTTTGTGTGAA
>Ga0163162_10002017_pt1 | contig 19115 bp, 21 predicted proteins | sample S55metaG_FD_115310 | JGI IMG/M metagenome (GOLD analysis project Ga0163162, IMG submission 115310) | Switchgrass rhizosphere microbial communities from Kellogg Biological Station, Michigan, USA - S5-5 metaG | ecosystem: Host-associated > Plants > Roots > Rhizosphere > Soil | place: USA...
GCTGATCGGCCATGGCGTCAGTTCCTGTGCAACCTGCGACGGATTCTTCTACCGCGGGAAGAAGATCATGGTGGTGGGCGGAGGCGATTCCGCGATGGAAGAGGCCAACTTCCTGACGCGTTTTGGAGACACCATCACGCTGGTGCATCGCAGCGAAAACTTTCGCGCGTCGAAGATCATGCTGGACCGCGCGCGCGCCAATAACAAGATCAAGTTCCTGACCAACACCGTGGTCGAAGACATCTACGACGTCTCGAAGAACGTCGTCACCGGCGTGAAGCTGCACGACCTCAAGACCAATCGCGTGTGGGATGAGGCGGCGGACGGATACTTTGTCGCGATTGGCCACATTCCGAACACCAAGCCGTTTGTGGGCCAGATCGATCTCGATCACGAGGGCTACATCGTCTCCAAAGGCGGCGCGCGCACCAATATCGAGGGCGTGTTCCACGCGGGCGATGTGCAGGACCGGACTTATCGCCAAGCGGTCACCGCCGCGGGGGCGGGCTGCATGGCGGCGATCGAGGTGGAGCGGTTTTTGGGCGAAGGACACTAAGGCGTGTGCTAGGTTAACGGTATGAAACTTCCTGCACGGCTTGCCTCCAGCCCCGAAGTCATGATGGGGAAGCCTTGCATCAAGGGAACCCGTATTCCTGTGTATCTGCTCCTGCAAAAGATGGCTGCGGGCGAGGACTTGGATCGACTGCTGGCGGCATATCCGCAACTTACCAAAGAAGACCTATTGGCATGCCTTGAATATGCGGCGGCGCTCGCCGGTGAAGAAGTCATCCTGGCCGAGGCGTGACGTTTCTTCTCGACGAAAATCTGTCATACCGGCATGCGACCCGCCTGCGCGCTAACGGTCATGACGCGATTGCCGCGGTGGAGTTAAGCCTCGGCGGCTCAAGCGACGCGGCGGTGCGTTCCGCAACAATCGAATCTGGACGCGTGCTCGTGACGCTAGACGCCGATTTCGGTAATATCGTTCGATATCCGCCGAAACGCACGCCCGGCATCATCTGGCTGCGTCTCCATCCACCAAGTGAAGCCAAGATCGAGCAAGCGATTGATCGCTGTTTAGACAAGCTGGGCAAGGAAGATCTGTCGGGGAAGTTAGTAGTGGTCGATGAAGACAAGATTCGGGTGCGCGGGTAGCAAGAGTGCCGAATGAAAAGCGGACGCGGCATCTTTCGGGAGATTTTCGTCGATCTTGAGGTCACGCGCCGATTTCGAGCGGGAGAGCGACTGTACCTTCACGCGCAAGTTCCGCGGCGTAGGCTAGCGCGGCATCAAGGTCGGCGTCTGTCAATCCGGGATAACTGGCGATGATCTCGTCGCGCTTTGCACCTGCGGCGAGATTGTCGAGCACCACGGACACCATGATTCGCGTGCCCCTGACACATGGTCGGCCGTGACAAATATTCGGATTCACGGAGATGCGCTCCCGCCACTCCGTCACAGCTTGATTGTAGCGTAGCGGTTTCGCTGCCAACTCACGCGCGCCATCTCTACCGTGCTTGGAACACGCCTCTATTTTGCAGGCTGTTCTTTGGTGGCGTCGTCGGGCAAGGCATCCGGGACATCGCCGAACTGAATATTCGTCTCGGCGCCGAAGCGGTTGTACATGCGGAATTCGACTTCGTTCTTCGACAGAAACCGGCCTTCGCGCGAACGGATCTCGGACTTCAGCGGCAGCAGGTAATCCTGGCCCGAGATCTTGGTGAAGTCATAATTCATGTCCAGATCCACGCTCTGGATGGGAAAGTCGACGGGCAAACCTTCCACTTCGAGCTTGATGCGCATCACCATCTTGGTGTCCCGGTCCGCGTACACCAGCCCGTGATAGGCGGCGATCACGGTCCGCTTCACCGCTTCCGAATAAATGCTGTACTGCGAGCGCAACTGGCTCACGCGAAAATTGAACACGTACATCCGCTTGCCGCGCAGCGTGGCCCAGCGCTCCCAGTCGAACTGAGTGTCCGTCTCCGGCGCGAAAATCTGCCGCAGGATCGATCCGAATTCACCCGATGAGCTGGCGCCACTTTTTTGCTCGTGGCTGGTGCCAGGCGTCGCCGGAATACCGTTGATCGATACCACCTTGTAGTCTTCTTTGTGCTCGTTGTAGCTCAGGCGCTCGGCAATGGTGTCGATCAGGTGGTAGTTTTCCAGGCCGCTGACATCCCCATACCGGCGCGTCACCTGGAGACAGATGAAGTTCGGCAAGCCTTCGACATAATTCCGCGCGCGCTCGGTGATCTCCGCGAGAATTCGCTTTTGCTCGATGGAATTCGGGGGCGGCGGGCCTTCCACTACCAGCTTCGGGGCGGGCGGCGGTGGAGGCTCCAGGCTGGCGGATTCCGTGATCAGCCCCTTCAGTGCGGCCACGGTTTGCGGACCGGCTCCCACGCCTTGCAGCTCTTCCACGGTGCGCGCGTCCAGCCGGTTGGACAGCTTCACGTTCTTCTTGATGTAGGTTGCGATCTGACGGTCGTCATGATGTAACTGGACTGAGGATTTGACGAAACTAATCAACTGCTCTACGGTCAGCTTGCTTTGCGCCGACGCGGGTAGGCTGAGCACCACGAACAAGGCGAGTCGTGCTGTCCAGTGCTTCATTTCTATTCCAATAATAGCGCTGGCGACGCAGCCGTTAGCCGGGCCACGCGGAGCTAGGCGACGCAGCTGGTAGCAGGCCACGCGGCGGTATGGCCCCTCACTTCCGAGGCGGATCTGGGGCCTTCGGCTCAGTCGTCGCAGCGTCGGACGCGTCGAAGGTGATGCTGGTGTCGGCGCCGAACTTGTTGTAGAGCCGGAACGCGGCCTCGTTCTTCATGGCGCTTTTTCCATCGCGCATCTGCATCTCGACTTTGAGCGGCAGAATGAACTTTTCGCCGGAGATCGCGATGGAGTCATAGTCCAGAGTTTCGGACGCGCTGCGGATCGGGAAATCGGCCGGGATATCATCCGCCTGCATGGTGATGCGCATCACCGAGCGGCTGTCGCGGTCGGCATAAATCAAGCCGTGATAGCCCACCGGTATGGTCCGCTTCACTTCTTCCGCGGTGATGTGATATTGCGAATTCTCCAGGCGCACGCGGAAGCTGAACACATGCATGATGTGATCGCGCAGCTTGCCCCAGCGCTCCCACTGAAACTCGGTCTGGCTCGCGGGGTCGAAGATTTCGCGCAGCATGCTGCCAAACTCGCCGCTGGAGGTAGCGCCACCAAGTTGCTCGTGCTTGCGATTGGTGACCGGCGTGTCATTTACCGAAATCACCTTGTATTCTTCATTGTGCTCGAAGTAGCTCAGACGTTCGGCGATTTTGTCGGTGGCGACGAAATGATCGCCGCCGGAGCGGTCGACGTAGCGCTGGGTTACCTGCAGGCAGATGAAGTTCGGCAGGCTAGCGGAGTAGTTGAGAGCGTTTTCGGTAACCGCCGCCAGGATCTCTTTTTGCTGTACGGCGTCGGGCGCGGCCATCGGCGCGAGAACAGGCTTCGGCGCTTGCACTGGCGCAGGCACGGCGGGCAAACTGGCAGAGTCGGTGACCAGCGTGCGTAGCGCGGCCACCGTCAGGCGTCCCGCGCCCAGGGTCTGCAGCGTCTCTACGGTGTGTGCGTCCAATTGATTCGACAACTGGATCTTCTTGACCGTTTCGGCAACTTTACGATCGTCTTCGCGCATCTGGACTGAGGACTTGACGAAGCCCACCAGTTGCTCAACGGTCATCTTCACTTGTGCCGAGGCTGCGGCCGTTAATGCCAGCAGCAAACACACGAGTTGGGTACAGCGTTTCATTTTGCTACTTCAAGATAGACGCGAATCCACGCTTCTTAGGTTTCTCCGAAGTCACGGTTGGGGCAACCGTTTTGGCGATGGCTGCCGAGGCCAGCGGCGCCATCACCCTGAATCCTTTGGCGTTGGGATGCAGGCCGTCGTCGGAGAGATCTGCCGGCAATTGACCTGCCGAGTCCACCATGGCGGTGTAGTAGTCCAGATAAGTGTAGCCGCGCTGGGTGCAGAACTTCTGCAGCCAGTCATTCAAAGCCTTGATGAAAGCCGGCGGGCGTTGCAGTCTTCGCTCGTAGGTCGGGTCCTCATCTTTGTGGTAGTCGCTTACCGGCAAAACGGAAGCGAAAATCACTTTGATTTTATTGACCGAGGCCATGTCGGCCAGCATCTGGTAATCGCTCTCAATGGTGGTCACCGGCGTCTCGCGAGCCAGGTCGTTGGTGCCGATCAGAATCAGCACCGCGGCGGGATGCAGATTGACCACGTCGTCCTGCATACGCTGCACCAGCTGCCCGGCGGTCTGTCCAGAGATTCCCCGGTTGAGGTGATCGCTGTCGGGAAAATATTCGTTCAGGCGCCAGATATCGGTGATGGAATCGCCGAAAAACACCACTCGGGGCTTGCCCGGCGCGGGGGCGGGCAACTTGTGGTTGGCCTCCGCATAGCGCGCGAGATTCGCGGGATCGGGACTGGTCAGTTGCCGGTCGCGACTCTCGATCAGCGCGCGGAAGTGGGAATCCAGACGGTTGGCGTCATTGCGCAGCTCGGTCAACTGCTGTTGCGCGGCTTCGGAAAACGGGAACGGCTTTGGAACCGAATCGGCCAGCGCCAGATACGCGCGCAGATTGGTCAGCAGCGAGTACGTGACCTGGGCGCGCGCGGGCCGCAGGCGTAACTGGATGCAATTCTGGCGGGTGTTTTCGATCACTGGAGCCGCCGCGCGCTGCAGGTCCGGGATGGCCACGCCTCCCGCCTCCATCAGCTCGCCCAGCCGCCCGCATAATTCGTTCACCTGGGCATTCGGCATCAGCGGGGTCGAGGGTTGAACGCCGGGCGCTTGCGCGGGACCGCTGCCCGGGCTCGCCAGCAGGATCGCCGCCGCCAGCAGCATCGGCCGCGTCATTTCGGTTCCTCCTTCTGGAGCTGCAGGGTCACCGTTCCGATGGGGAAAGCCAGCCGCAGCCGGATCTGCACCGGTATCCTTTTGGTGTCATCCGATACCCACACGAATGCCCGGCCTTTGCGCGGGTAAACTACGCCATTCAGCAGATTCACTTCGTAGCGAATGGTCTTGAAGGTCCCCGCCGGCGTGGTCACTTGCTCGCGCTCCTGCGCATCCACCTTCACCTGCGCGGAGCGGCGCCCATCGCTCATGGGAGTGAGCGTCGATTGCCCCGGTTCAAGCGTTGAACCGCGCAGCGTCAGAAGCCCGCCCAGCACATCGTGAACGCAGTGGGGGATATCCACCTGAGCCCTCCGCAGCACCTTGTTGTTATCGAGCAGGTCGCGTTCCACCCACGTCGCTCGGTTCAGGGTGCGATCGTAAGTCACGGTGGTCTGGCGGTGGCGCTTGCCTTCCTTCGAGTCCATCTGACTTTCGGCGGCGCAGAAGGATGGTTCAAAGCGCACCGTATAAGTGTCGTCGACCTTGAACAGCGCGGAGACCAGGCCGGCGGAATCCAGCTTCATGCGCCCGTCGGAATTGTGCAGATCGAGCACCGCGTCTCCGGCGTGGATCAAGCGCCACTCGATGTAGTAGGTTAACTTGCCGAGATCAGGGGGCGGGGGGCCAGCCGACGCCGGCGCCGGGAAAATCCACAGGGCCGCGGCGAGAACCGGCGCTCCTCTAAGGACAAAGCGCACACGATCAGTTTACACTCTTATCGTGAAGCATATCTCGTGAAGCATATTCCTGGCCGTCATTTCGTTCGTAATCTAGTGCAAAGGCGCTCGCTGGTGGCGCAACTGGTTCGCCGCGACTTCCAGCAGCGCTATGTGGGGTCGGCCGCGGGCTGGATCTGGGGCGTGCTCCACCCGCTGGCGCTGCTGCTGAGCTGGACTTTCATTTTTCAAGTCTGCCTGAAGACCAAGCTGCCGCCGGGCTCGGTGACGCAGAACTATACGATGTTTCTGTTCTGCGGAATGCTGCCGTGGCTGCTGTTTCAGGACACCGTGCTGCGCTCCGCCTCCAGCATGCTGGAACAAGCCACGCTCATCACGCGCACGCTGTTTCCGGCCGAGGTGGTTCCGGTCTCTATATTTCTGTCGTCCTTGATCCATCATCTGATCGCGCTGCTGCTGGTGATGATCGCCTCGGCGATTGTGTTGAAATCGATCAGCCCCATGGTGCTCTTGCTGCCTTTGTACATGCTGTTTATCGGACTTTTCGCGGTAGGCGTGGGCTGGTTCGTCTCCAGCCTGCAGGTTTATCTGCGTGACACCGCGCAAATACTGACGGTAGTGATGACGCTGTGGTTCTGGTTTACGCCCATCATGATCAGCGAGCAGCAGATCCCGGAGCGGTTTCAGCCCTTGTTGCGCTTGAACCCGATGTCCTGGATCGTGCGCGCGTACCGCGACCGCCTGCTCTCGGCGCACTGGCCGTCCTGGGAGGAATTCGCGGTATTGTCCGCCTATTCGGGCCTAACCTTCATCGCCGGCGGCCTGTTCTTCCGCCATCTGAAACGCGGTTTTGCCGATGTACTGTAAATAACTCAGCAAAATCAGCCGATTATACTGGCGAAAACAACAATGCAGACTTTTGATTTGATCGTAATCGGGTCCGGCCCGGCCGGGCAGCGCGCGGCCATACAGGCGGCGAAGTCCGGCAAGCGCGTTGCCTTGGTGGAAAAAGTAGAGTGCATGGGAGGGGTGTGCATTAATACCGGCACCATTCCCAGCAAGACCATGCGCGAAGCGGTGCTGCATCTGTCGGGCTACCAGTATCAAAACGTTTACGGCGTCAACTATCGCGTCAAGGAAAAGATTTCGATGGGGGATCTCGCATTCCGCGTGCAGCACGTGATTCGCACCGAAGTCGACGTGACCATTTCGCAGCTCAACCGCAACAACATCGAGGTGCTTACCGGATACGCCAGTTTCCTCGATCCGCACACGGTGCGGGTGACATCCGCGATGGGCGCGGCCGATATCCAGGCGGAACAGTTCATCATCGCCACCGGCACCAAGCCCGCTGGTTCCCCCAAGGTCCCCATCAACGGCCGCAACATCATCAACAGCGACCAGGTTCTCGACATGCCGCATATCCCGCGAACATTGATCGTGGTGGGCGGAGGGGTGATCGGCGTCGAGTACACCTGTATGTTCGCCACGCTGGGCGTGCGTGTGATTTTGATTGAGAAGCGCCCGCGTCTTTTGGAATTCGCCGATGCGGAAATGGTGGAGGCGCTGTCTTACCATTTGCGCGACCAGCGCGTCACGATGCGCCTGAATGAAGAAGTATCCAGCGTCGAAGAGACTCCCGACGGCAATGTGGTCGCGTATCTGGACAGCAAGAAAAAGCTATCGGGCGATGCCCTGCTCTACGCTGTCGGCCGGCAAGGCAACATTGATGAGCTGGATCTCGATAAAGCGGGCATCGAAGCCGACGCGCGCGGACGCATTCCGGTCGACGCCGACTACCGGACGAAACAGCCGCACATTTTCGCGGTGGGGGACGTGATTGGTTTCCCGAGTCTGGCGTCGGTTTCCATGGAACAAGGCCGCATGGCCGCGGCCATTGCTTTTGCCCGCCCGGCACACACCAATCCGGCGACCTACCCTTACGGGATTTACACCATCCCAGAGATTTCTTTCATCGGCAAGACCGAGGAACAGCTCACCGACGAGGACGCGCCCTACGAAGTGGGCGTGGCCTACTACCGCGAGATTGCGCGCGGCCAGATCCGCGGCGATACCACCGGCCGCCTCAAGATCATCTTTCATCGCGAGACGCGGGAAATCCTGGGCGTCCACATCATTGGCGAGGGCGCGAGCGAGCTTTTGCATATCGGCCAGGCGGTGATGGTACTGAAGGGTACTATCGACTATTTCGTCGACAACGTCTTCAACTACCCGACTCTCGCCGAATGTTACAAGGCAGCCGCTTTCAACGGCCTGAACAAACTGTCGCGATTTTAGGCCTGGATGGCGGTCCGGGCCCTGGAAATTGCGGGCCGGGCGCCCATATCCACCCTTAGAAACGTTTTTTTCGCCTAACCCCTCCTATCTGTAGGCTTTGACTGGCACAATAGGAAACGACCATGACGATTGAGACCGAGCACACTCCCGCCCGCGTTCTGGTGGTGGATGACGAAGAGAATCAGCGCACCGGTCTGGCCGGGATGATCGCGCTGTGGGGCTATGCGGTCGAAACCGCCACCGACGGGCAGGACGCTCTCGACAAGCTGGCCAACTTCCGCGCGCACGTGATCGTGACCGATCTCAACATGCCGCGCATGACAGGGCAGGAGCTGTTGCAGCGCCTGAAGGACCAGGGCAACTCACCCGTTGCCATTGTGCAGACTGCGTTTGGGAGCCTGGAAACTGCGCTCACCCTGATTCACGACCTGGGAGCGTTGTGGTTCCTGGAAAAGCCGGTTCAATCCCAGGCCTTGCGCCTGTTGATCGAGCGCGCCGTCGCGCAGTATGGTCTGGCGGAACACGCCGAGCGCCTGGAACGCGAATTGGGCTACCACGGCATCCTGGGTGAAATGACCGGCGCTTCGCCCAAGATGCAGGAGGTGTTCGCGCTGATCCAACAAGTGGCCCCCAGCCGGGCGGCGGTGCTGATCACCGGTGAGAGCGGTACCGGCAAGGAGCTGGCGGCCCGCGCGCTACACGCCTTGAGCCCGCGGCGCAGCGCGCCCTTTGTGGCCATCAACTGCGCGGCTCTTCCGGAAACTCTCATCGAGAGCGAACTGTTCGGCCACGAGAAGGGCGCTTTCACGGGAGCCCTGGAACGCCGCGCCGGCTGTTTCGAGCTGGCGCAGAATGGCACCGTATTGTTGGACGAGATCGGCGACATGCCGATGGGGACGCAGGCCAAGCTGCTGCGGGTTCTCGAAGACCAGCGCGTGCGCCGCCTGGGAAGCAAGACGGAGATTCAACTGGACGTTCGCGTGATCGCCTCAACAAATTCTCCGCTCGAAATCGCCATGCGCGAGAACCGCTTCCGCGAGGACCTGTATTACCGCCTCAACGTATTCCCGGTCCCGCTGCCGCCGCTGCGGGATCGCCTGGAGGACATCCCGGCGCTCGTTAGCGCGCTGCTCGCCGATATGAACCGCAAGCATTCGATCAAGGTCACCGACGCCGCGCCTAACGTGCTCGACATCCTGCGCACGCATTCGTGGCCCGGCAACGTCCGCGAACTGCGCAATGTGATCGAGCGTGCGGCCATTCTGGCCGGCGAAGGAAGCATCCGCCTGGAACATCTGCCTCCGCTGTTCCAGCAGGCGGGAGGAGCGGCCGGCGGAGCGGCCCGCGCCACGGCCGCGGCGGCGGCAGTGCCATCTTCCGCGGGCGGCGGAAACGAGTTGCGCATTCCGGTAGGATCGACGATCGACCATGCTGAGCGCGCCTTGATTGAGCTCACGCTGGAGCACACCAAGAACAACAAGACGCGGGCGGCCGAGATCCTCGGCATCAGCCAAAAAACTCTGTTTAACAAGTTGCGCGAGTACGGCGCCCAAGACGGCTCGGGCGCAGCCTGACGGCCCATGTCTCTGCGAATCCGCTTGATCCTGTTGACCGTGGCGCTGGTCACCATGGTCGAAATGGTTCTTTCCGGGCTGTACCTCGCGAGCCTGGTGAAGGCGCTTTCGGACACGGCTCTCGACCGCGCCGAGCTCGCGAGCCAGCAGGTGAACGCCTATATCAACGACCGCATCAACCGATTTTCAGCGGTCGAGCCGGCGCCCACTGACCTTACGCAAACCGAGACACAATGGCGCGATATCGTCGCCAACGACCCGGATATTTCGAACATGCTGTTTCGCACCATGGCGCTCTCGGCCGCGCTGCTCGAAATCAACGTCGCGGGTCAGGACGGCACCATACTCGCGTCGTCTAACCCTTCGCGTCTTGGGCAGCCACTGGAGCACCTCGAAAATTTCGCGGACTGGCGGGGCCAGTCGCTCTACAGCCGCTTGAAGGATTTGTGGGGTCCTAAGCCGGATTTTCAGGTAGTGGTGCCGCTCGGAGTACGACAGAAATCCATTTTCACCATCCAAGTGGTCACCTCGAGCGTATTTCTGATCGATCCCGTGTTGCCGCAGGTGAGCACGGTGGCGGAAATCGCCGCCGGCTCCCTCTTCGTATCGCTTCTGCTGGCCGGCCTCGCCACCAGCCAGGCTCTGCGCCCGCTCAAGCGAATCGAGGCCACCATCGACCGCATTGCCCAAGGCGATTATCACGGCGAGGAGCCGAGCAGCGGCGAACGCCGTTCGCGCGAATTTATAGCGCTCGAAAGCAAGCTCAATCTGCTGGGGCAGAAGTATAGCGGAGCGCGCCAGGATAATACTCTCCTGAAGCGCAGCCTCGACGACAAGATCGCCAGCATGGCTTCTCAATTCGACGTAGCGACGCGGCTCGCGGCCATCAGCCGCATCAGCGGCGGCGTGGCCCACGAAATCAAGAATCCGTTGAATGCGATTTCGCTTCGGCTGGATCTATTGCGCGCTCACGCCGAGGCGCAGCAGGATGGGCTGATTCCGGAGATCGACATCCTCTCGAATGAAGTCCGGCGGCTGGACCGCGTGGTGAAAACTTTTCTGGATTTTTCGCGCCCCCTGGAAGTGCGCTTCGCGGACGTGGATCTGGGGGCCCTGGCCGGCGAGGTTGCGAATTTGATGACTCCCCAGGCCCGCGCGTCAGGAGTGGAGATGCAGTTCGAAGCGCCCGCCGAGCCCACCGTCATGCGCGGCGATGCCGACTTGCTGAAGCAGGCCATCCTAAATCTGGTGACCAACGCACTGGAGGCCATGAAGAGTGGGGGAAAAGGCGGGGTCCTGAGCCTGAAAGTGGAACGGACTGACGGTACCGTAGCCGTCGAAATTGCCGATAACGGCCCCGGCATCCCGCCCGAGGTCCGCGACAAAGTTTTCCAGCTATACTTCACCACCAAGGAACGCGGGTCGGGCATCGGCTTGGCCATGACGTACCGGGCAGTTCAGTTACATAATGGTACTGTCGACTTTACAAGCGAGTTGGGCCGGGGAACTACTTTCCGCCTCCAGTTCCCGGCTCCGGTCAACCATGCTTAAATTGCGACTGCTACCGTTCATCCTCGCGCTGTCGCTGGGCAGCACCTCGTGCTGGTTCCGAAAATCCACACCGCCCAGGGTGTTTGTGCCGCCCCCACCGGCGGCCCGTCCCCCCGTGGCCACGGTGCAGCCCGACTTGCCTCCGCCTCCCGAAATCGACATGCCGGAGGATGCCGTCACCGTGGAAGGCATGCCGGCCGCCATGCCGCCAGCGGAACCGCCTCCGCCAGCTCCGCCCAGACGAACGCCGCCGCCGGTGCGAGCCAATACGCAGCCTCCGGCCCCGGCCACGCCGGAAGTGCAGCCCGCGGCACCGCGGCTGGGCCAGATCTTCACGGCCGACCAGTTGCGTGAATATAACCGAGCTGTGGATGAAAGCCTGGCTAACGTGAGAAGGGTGTTGGGAAGGGTGGCAGGCAGGAACTTGAACCCGGAACTGAGCGATATCGTCAGCCGGATTCAGACTTTCCAGAAGCAAGCCGAGCAGGCGCGAGAGCAAGATCTGGTGACCGCAGTCAACCTGGCGAGGCGTGCAGATCTCCTCGCGCAAGACCTTGTCAAGCGCCTGCCCTAATGGCCGTCAGGTCGGAGGGTCTGGCGGCCAACTCGAAGGACGCCGCAGCAGGAGCAGTTCCGCGCGGCGCCCGAACCGTTAAATCCTTCGCTTAGATCTCTGGAACGAAAACCCGAACGTCAACCTTGCGGCCTTGCGCCCGTTCGTCCCGCGTCTTCTGATCGCCTTCCGCCACGCCCGAACCTAGCATCGTGATGTTGCGCAGGGGAACCTTGTGGTTGGCCAAGTACCGCGCCACGGCTTCCGCGCGCGCCTGGCTGAGCTCGTCGTTATAGACCACCGAGCCGGTCTTATCCGTGAAACCCTGGATCTCCACCACGTAGCGGCTCACGCCGTCGAGCGACTGCACTACGCTATCGAGCTGGGCCTTGGCCTCATCGGTCAGCGTCTTGCGGTTGAAGCCGAACAGCACGGAGTCGGACTTGGTCATCTTGAACTTGCCGGCCCGCACATCGTCGCGCAGCGTGTCGACGGACTTGGCCGCCATGGTGCCCTTTTCGATGCCCTGCTGGCCTTTGGCGTCGGCCGCACTGGCGGCAGCAGCAGCCGCGGCAGCCTTGGCATCCGCAGCAGCAGCGGCGGCCTGCGCCTTCGCATCCACATCGTTCAGGTGCTCTTTGGTCCGAGACAGGTCCTTATCCACGGCATCGATCTGGCTCGTGTTGGCGGCGATTTTGGTGTCCTGGTCGGTATTTTTGGCTTCCGTGTTGCTGACGCGCTGTTCGACGGGAGCGATGCTCTTGGCGACATACTTCTTGGTCGCGCAGCCGGTGCCCAGCAGGCTCAAGGCGAGTCCACCGGCAATCAAAAACGAAGTTCTCATAAAGTTGTCCTCTGGGCGTTCCGCGCCCGCACATTGTTAGAGACTACCTGAGTGGCGCTCTCGTTGTGAACCGGCTGCACATTCCGGCCATCCGAGGCGCCCAATCGGTACGAACCGTCGTACCGTCCTCTATTATGCTCCCCCAAACAGTCGTCTATCCCGGGGCTCCGTAACTTTTTCCGGGCTAGAATAGGTAAATTCTGCTGAAAGGCGCAAGTAAAGCTTTGATTCCGTTCGGTACTGCACTGCACGGCTAAGTATTGTGCACGATTAGCACCAAACTAAGCGATGCGCCTTACGCGTGAAGGGTCCGGACATTGCATAATGAGAGCATGTCCTTTCCGGTCCATCGCCTACGCCGGCTTCGTGTGTCCGAGTCCATGCGCCGCCTCGTGCGGGAGACCCATCTGGAGCCTTCGCAACTGGTGCTGCCGCTGTTTGTCTGCCCTGGTGAGGGCATCCGCAATGACATTTCGTCCATGCCTGGTCAGGCGCAGCTCTCGATCGACCTATTAGTGAAGGAATGCGAGGCGGTTCATGCGCTGGGTGTCGGAGGCGTGATCTTGTTCGGGATTCCGGAGACTAAGGACGAGGAAGCCTCCGGAGCCTACGCCGACGACGGCATTACGCAGCAGGCCGTGCGCGCGGTCAAGCGGGCGGTGCCGGGGCTGATCGTCATGACCGACGTTTGCAATTGCGAGTACACCAGTCACGGGCATTGCGGGAAGATTGTGGGCAACGACGTAGATAATGACGCCACCCTCGAGTGGCTGGCGAAAACCGCGGTCTCTCATGCGCGGGCGGGGGCTGACATGGTGGCGCCCTCCGACATGATGGACGGGCGGGTCGCGGCGATCCGGACGGCTCTCGACGCCCACGATTTCCCCAACACGCCGATTTTTGCCTACGCCGCAAAATTTGCGTCGGTATTTTACGGACCCTTCCGCGAAGCCGCCGAATCCACGCCGCAGTTTGGCGACCGGCGCAGCTATCAGATGGACCCCGCCAACGGTCGCGAAGCCTTGCATGAGATGGAGCTGGATCTCGAAGAAGGCGCCGACCTGCTGATGGTCAAGCCGGCGATGCCCTATCTGGACCTGATCCGCCAAGCGCGCGACCGCTTCGACGTCCCCATCGGCGCTTATCAAGTATCGGGCGAATTCAGCATGATCCACGCCGCGGCGCGAAATGGCTGGATCGATCTGGACCGCGCGATGATGGAATCGCTCACGTCGATTCGGCGCGCCGGAGCGGGCGTCATCCTCACGTATTTCGCGCCGGACGTTGCGCGCGCGCTGGCCTAGCTCTCAGACGATCTCAGGCCTTGGCCCAGTAGCGCTCGCGGTATTGCAAGACCAAGTCTTTGCGTTTCGTGGAGAGCTTCAGGGCGCGGAACTCGGAGATCTCATTGGGGCGGTCCGAAATAAAGCCCAGATTGTATTGGCTGCGGAGCTCCTCTTCGATCGCCTGATAGATCTGTTCGATTCCCTCCTTTTTCGAGACTTGGTAAAAAGAAGCTCCAGTCTGTTTGGAGAGGCGCAGGAGGATCTCTTTTCCGTCCAGGCCGCCGAAGCCAAAGGGCGGCGCGGGGTACGACGAGTCGGAGAACAGAATCGAGTAGATCAGGGTGTCGGCGCGCTGGGCCGCCTCGATGGCGTCGGTTAAAGTCGCGCTGCTGCCGTTTTCGCCGCCGTCCGACAGCACGATCATCGCCTTTCGGTCCTTCTGATCCTTGAGCACTTTGGTGGAAGCCTCGACGATGGCGTCGTAGAGCCGCGTGCCGCCGCCATCCTGCATGCTCAATTCTTTGCGCGTAGGCGTGTCGACATAGGGCAGCACGTCTTCCAGAGCCTTGCGCGAAGAAGTGAGGGGCTGGCGCAACTGCACCGCCATATCGAACTGCATGACGAATAGCTTGTCTTTGGAATCGCGCAGAACCTGATCGAGGAAACGGAAGCTGGCGGTGCGTTCGGACTCGAGCACCTTTCGCTGACTCATGCTGGTATCGACCATCAACCCGACGGTCAACGGAAGGTCCGTTTCCTTCGAGAAATAACGGATGACCTGCGGGCGGCCGTTTTCGGTGAGGGTGAAGTCGTCTTTCGTCAGGTCGCGGACAATTTCATTCTTCCGGGTGCGGGCGGTGGCAAGGACGTTGACGACTTTGACGCCGGTTGTGAAAGTTGCTTCATCCTGGGCTCGCGCGATGGAGGCCCCGGCGCCGAGCAAGGACGCCGTTGATGCCAGGAACTGGCGCCTGGAGTGGTGCGTGTGGTTGCGTGGTTCCGAGGATCGCATAACGAACTAATGTAACGATGGACTCTCCTAGCCCCGTGGTTACAGCTACGATACACTGGAACCCAATCGGGAACCAAGACATCTAAAGTGTAGAAGAAGGTAATCATATGATGAAATTTTCTAAAATCGCGCTCTTCGCTGCGCTGTGCTCGCCGGGTCTGATTGCTACGGCTTATGGGCAGCGCGGCGGAGGAGGACATAGCGGTGGTGGCGGCGGTCACGCGGGCGGAGGCGGAGCCCGCAGCGGTGGATTCTCGGGTGGTCATGGCGGCAGCATCGGTGGTGGCGGTTACCGTGGCGGCAGCGTCGGCGGTTACCGTGGCGGATCTGTGGGCGGTTTCCGTGGCGGCAGCTACGGCGGTTTCCGTGGAGGCTACGGAGGCTACCGGAGTGGTTTCCGCGGCGGCTACTATCGCGGCTATCCCTTCTATGGATCGAGCCTCTACTTTGGATTCGGCGGCTACCCGTACTACTACGGCTACCCTGCTTACGGGTACTCGTACGATCCGTATGCTTACGGCTACGATCCGTATGCTTACAGTGGCGGCTACTCCACAGCGCCCGCCCCGCAGCAGGACTACGGTTATCAGCAAGGCTACCCGCCGCCGCAGCAGGATCAAGTGCAGGGCGGTCCTCCACCACAGCAACAACCTCAGGACCAGCAGCAATATCCACCACCTGCGCAGACTCAGCCGCAGTCGGCCAATGAAGGCAACCAACCTCAGTTCTATCTAATTGCTTTCACCGACCACAGCATTCAGGCGGCAACCGCGTACAAGGTGGAAGGCGATCAGTTGTACTGGCAGGATCGGGAGAATAAGGAGCACCATGCTCCGCTGTCGAGGATCGACGTTCCGTTCAGCCAGCAGATCAACCGCGATCGGAATGTGGATTTCCAGATCCCTTAAACGGCGATAGATGTGTTTTCAAAGCCGGCGACTCCATTGTGGAGCGCCGGCTTTTTGTATTTAGTGCGGAGCGAGCGCTCGTCGGGACGGTAGAGGGTGTCGCGTTCCGGCGGCTCGCGGTCTGAACGCCGTCCACGGCGGTCTCAGGTATTCTATTGGCATGGAGCTCATCTTCGAAGTTCGCGACGCGGAGGAAGGCGGATATTGCGCGCGTGCATTGGGGTACTCGATCTTTACGGAAGGGGACACCTGGGAAGATCTCCGTACCAATGTTCTTGAGGCAACATCGCTTCACTTTGAAGATGGTCCGGTGCATCCCAGGCTGGTGCAACTGCACTACGTAAGGGACGAACTGATCCCGGTCGAAGCCGCATGAAGTTGCCGCGCGGCGTGTCCGGAGATCGGCTGGCCCGCGCGCTCGAACACGTCGGCTATTCTGTGATCCGTCAAAGAGGCAGCCACCTCCGGCTGCGGCATACTGGACCGCCTTCACACGCGATCACGATACCTCTGCACAATCCGATGAAACTTGGAACGTTGCATGGCATCCTAACCGAGGTCGCTCAGATGCGATCGATCACTATTGAGTCTCTGGTGGAATTGCTCTGACCGGTTGGCGTCTAGACTAGAACCGTGAATACGTTTTCGGATTCTTTGCGCTCGACGGGATGATAGAGGGTGTCGCGTTCCAGGGGCTCGCGGCCGGCTTCGCGAATCAGACGCAGCAACTCACTGCGGCGAAGGCTGCCGCTGGTGGCTCCGCCGGCGTCGCGGTAGATTTTTTCTTCCACTACTGTGCCGTCCAGATCGTCGGCGCCGAAACGCAGCGCGATCTGGGCGATCTGCGGGGTCATCATCACCCAGTAGGCCTTGATGTGCGGGATGTTGTCCAGCATCAAGCGCGACACCGCGATCTCGCGGATGTCGTTAAAGCCGGTGGTGGTTCGAATGTGCTCCATTGCCGTGTTAGCCGGATGGAAGGCCAGAGGAATGAAGGTCTGGAAGCCCTGTGTGTCGTCCTGCAAAGCGCGGAGGCGCAGGAGGTGGTCGACGCGATCTTCAGCCGTCTCGATGTGCCCGTAGAGCATGGTGCAGTTGGAGTGAATGCCCAGCTTATGGGCGGTGCGGGCGACCTCAATCCACTGGTCGCCGGATAGTTTGTGATCACAGATGATGCGGCGGACGCGCTCGGCGAAAATCTCGGCTCCGCCGCCGGGCATCGAGTCCATGCCGGCGTCCTTGAGGCGCTCCAGCACTTCGCGGTGGGTGATCTTCGTGCGCTGCGCGAAGTAGCCGATCTCGACCATGGTGAAGGCCTTGAGATGCACTTCCGGGTAGCGCTGCTTCAGGCCGCGCAGCATATCGCAATACCAGTCGAGCGTGAGCTCGGGATGCAACCCGCCCACGATGTGAAATTCGGTGACGCCTTCGGCGTGGCCGCGGCCGGCGCGCTCCCAGATTTCTTCCAGCGAAAAGGCGTAAGCGGTGGGGTCCTTGGCCTTCTTGCCGAAGGCGCACAGTTTGCAACTGGCCACGCACACGTCGGTGGGATTGATGTGGCGGTTGACGTTAAAGAAAGTCTTGTTGCCGTGCAGGCGCTCGCGGACCTGGTTCGCCATCCAGCCTACTGCCAGCAGGTCCGGGGTGCGATAGAGCGCCCGGCCGTCGTCCGAATTGAGGCGCTCGCCGCGCTCGACTTTGTCGCGGATCGGCAGCAGTCGGGGATCGTCAAAAACAGGTGTCATCGCAAACGTTACTTCCAAAAAATGTCACTGGCCCAGAATACAAAGAATATCACGCTGACATAGCCGTTCATGGTGAAGAATGCGGCGTCGACGCGCGACAGATCGTTGGGCCAGACCAGGCGGTGCTCCCACAAAAGCAGGCAGGCGACGGCGGCGATCCCGGCCCAGGCGAGTCCGCCTAGCGCGAACGCATTCACCAACATCACCAGGCAGGCGAGCATTCCGAAGTGCAGCAGGCGCGAGATCCACAGGGCTCCGGGGATGCCGAAGCGGCGGGGGATGCTGAAGAGGCCGGCTTCGACGTCGAATTCGTAGTCCTGGCAGGAATAGATGATGTCGAAGCCTGCTGTCCAGAGCGTCACTGCGGCGGTCAGCCATAAAATGCGCGGGTCGAGCGAGCCCCGCATGGCGATCCACGCGCCCGCGGGGGCGATCCCCAGCGAGAATCCCAGCACGGCGTGGGAGAGCGACGTGAAGCGCTTGGTGTAGGAATAAAACATCAGGATCGCGAGCGCTAGCGGCGCTAGCTTGAAGCACAGCGGATTCAGTTCACGCGCCGCGAAGAGAAACACCACCGACCACACTGCGATGAAGCCCCAGGCGAAGGGGCGCGACAGGATTCCGGCCGGCAGGTGGCGCATGCGGGTGCGCGGATTGCGCCCGTCGATGTCGGCGTCGAGCACGCGGTTGAAGGCCATTGCGGTCGAGCGCGCCGCCACCATGCACACCACGATACACAGGAGTTTGATCCACAGACCCTCACGGACGAATCCTGCATCGCGCCAGGCTAGCAGCGCGCCGGTGAGGGCAAATGGCAGGGCGAAGACCGAGTGCTCGAACTTGATCATCTCGAGCGTAAGCCGGACGCGCTTCAGAAAGGAGGGCAAACTACTATTCTAAGGGAATGCGGATTTCGCCCGTGCTTCGTGCAGCTAAGATCGTGATCCTTGCCGCGGCCCTCTTCGCTGTAGGGTGCGGGACGTCCAACATCACCGACGAGCTCAATCTCACCCAGGTCACTTTCCCCAATGGCGTCAAGATCAACGCCGAAACCATGCGCAACGAGGCCGAACTGATGCGCGGCCTGATGTTTCGCGAATCGCTCGCGCCCAACCGGGGAATGCTATTCATCCATCCCGCGGAAAACACCTTCCGTTACTGGATGTACCAGACTAAAATCCCGCTGGACTTGATCTGGATGGACCATGACCGGCGCATTGTCGAAATGTCGCTGGATACACCGCCCTGCCGCTCCACGAGCGCGACGGCGTGCCCAAATTACGGGGGTAATTTCAAATCCAAGTATGTGCTGGAGGTGAACGCCGGCATCGCCCGCAAGAATGGGCTCAAGACCGGGGATGCATTGGATTTCTAAATAAAATAGGGACGGAGCCTGATTATTGTTCCACCTTGGGAGAGCACGTTCCACTCCGGAACAATAATCAGGCTCCGTCCCTATTTTATGCGGCACCCACTTTGCGGTTGCGTGCCAGCAGGTACAAGCCGATGGCTTGGTCGAGCGGGGGCATGGGATCGATCCCCAGCGTCTCCATCTTGGCGTTCGACAACGCCGAATATTTAGGCCGGCGCGCCGCGGTCCTGAACTCACGCTCGTTGGTCGCCTTGAGCGGCGGCTGGACGCCTGCCGCCGCGAAAATCTTCACTGCCCACTCGAACCAGGAAATGGGCACGCCGCCACCGATGTGGAA
>Ga0163162_10002020_pt1 | contig 19085 bp, 14 predicted proteins | sample S55metaG_FD_115310 | JGI IMG/M metagenome (GOLD analysis project Ga0163162, IMG submission 115310) | Switchgrass rhizosphere microbial communities from Kellogg Biological Station, Michigan, USA - S5-5 metaG | ecosystem: Host-associated > Plants > Roots > Rhizosphere > Soil | place: USA...
AGAAATTTGCGGCCGCTTTCCTTCTGCCGCAGGTCCCAAATCAACGGCCTCGTACATTCGCCATACGTTGGTCTTGAACAATTTGGCGCTGCTGTTCCCCGTGCCGTCGGAGAACAGGATGATGGATTTGCTTTGCGGGGTCACGACGCTTCTTGGCAGCTCGCGGCTATCCACCGGATGCGGCCTCTGGGCGGGCGCTTGTGTGGTCATCGGTTCACCGTCAGTTCGGATTCATCACGTTCGCCAGCCGCGCACCTGCAATCTGCGCCTCGACAGGGTAAGCGCATCGGATCGAGACCCAGGAGGATGCCATCGACACGTCGCCCCACGTGTACGTCGCGGGCACGACGTGGCAAACAGTGAGAATCCGACGGATCAGTTGTATTAACGAGTGAGCGGGCGGAGTATAACGCCACCGATTGACGCTGGCCCACTAGAATCTCGCATATTACAGCGGCGATCTTCTTGGCACTTAGCAGCGCCAGCCAATTTATTGGCCGAAGTCAACCACGGATCGGATTACTGTGGTCTCGCTTCACCCTCGGTCGCCCGAGCAACGGCGTTTCGTGATTCGAAGCGCCTCACGGTTGACTCGCGGACACTGAGTTGGAGTGAAGGCCACAAAGAGGATCGAGATGGGCACTACGCTCAAGAACTACGACGGCAGCATCACGACCACTCCGCAGCGGCTGATTTATCCCACGACTGTCGCTGAGATCCAGGCGGTCCTCAAAGACAAGGCCGGGTATCCCAGCCCGGTGCGCGCGATGGGGAGTCATCATTCGCTCACGCCCTGCGCCGCCTCCGACGGCACCATCGTCAATCTGTCCCGCATGACCCGCGTGCTCGGGATCGACGAGACCCGCCACACGATGACCGCCGAGGCGGGCCTCCAGTACATCGACGCGGCGTCGGCGCTGCGGCAGAAGAACCTTCAGTTCATGCTGAACATCGAAATCGGGAACATGACTCTGGGATCGGCGGCGTGCTGCCACACCAAAGACGGCCTCGACGGCCGTGAGTGGGGCCAGGTGAGCTCCTATATCACCGCCATCAAATGGGTCAACCCGGCCGGCGAGCTCGAAGAGGCCAGCACCGACACCAATCCCGAGCTTCTGCGACTCGTCCGATCGAGCTATGGGCTGTGCGGAATCATTTACGAAGTGACGCTTCGCGTGAAGCCGATCGAGGCTGGGCAGTACGCGTACCTGCCGCGGCCGGTCGACGAATTGACCGATGCAGAAGTGGCCGACATCCTTGACCGCAGCGAAGGTCTGGTCTGTTGGACCGTCGGAAGGACGGCATGTTTCCAGACCAAGAAATCGCTGCCCGATCCAATCCTGGTGGGCCGGCTGAAAGCGCAGATTCGGCGGCGAGTCTGGAGCAACACCGCAGCGTCCTGGGCGCGCGCCATTGATCAACATCTCGACGGACCGCTCGAAGAGCTCGCGCAAGATCAGGCGACTCGCCTCACCCGCCTGCTGTTCGACACGCTCGAACTGACGGGCGGCCTGCAGTTTCTCGACCCCGACAAGACGATCGATTACCGTCATACCGAAGCCAAGGGCCGCTACGCGTTTACCTTCTGGGCATTCCCGCGCGACGGGTGGCTCGCGGCGCTACGCAGCTATCTGGAGTTCGCCGACGCTCACCACCGTCGCTACGGCTTTCGCTGCAACATGCCGCTCGGCTCGTACTACGTGAGGCAGGATTCCGGCTCGCTGTTGTCATATTCCAACGACGGCGATACTTTCTCGCTCGATCCCATTCACGCCCCGACCGACCAGGCGGCGTGGGACCGGTTCCTACGCGAGTTCAACGAGTTCGCCGCGAAACGACACGGCATTCCGCTGCTCAACCAAAGCCCGTTCATCACACGTGAGCAATGCGAGCAGGCGTACGGCGCACGCTGGACCCAATTCCGCGACTGGGTCCGCTCGGTCGATCCGGATGGCCGGATGCTGAATCCCTTCTTCGCCGAGCTGCTTGGATGATCGGTGGAGGTGAACAGGCTCGCGATGCTTCGTTTGATCCAGGATTGGGCATCGCGTTCGAAGGCTGCGCCTGTCGCGCGGCGTTTCACGTCGGCGCCGTCGAATGGCTTACTGAGAACGGCTTCCGGCCGGCGGCGGTGGCCGGCGCCAGCTCGGGGTCGCTCGTCGCCGCGGCGCTGGCGACGAACCGAGACGACCGGCTCCGAGAGGCGTGGATGGAGCTGGTCGGCAGTGCTGTGTGCGATTGGCGGCGGCTACTCCGCGCCCGCTGGCCTTTCCGCATGACCGAAATCGTCGCCGGAGCGGCGCAGCATCATTTCGGCGATGCGAAGATGACCGACGCGGTCGTCCCGCTCGGGATCGCGGTGACTGTCTGGGACAACTGGCATTTCGAACGCCGTGTGATCACCGGACGTCACCAGCTGCGCATCGCGGCGGTCGTTCAGGCGTCGTGTTTCGTCCCCGGCCCCTACTGGCAGATGGTGCCGGTGGAGGGTTGTCCGACGTTCGACGGCGCGTGGCTCGAGCGCGTCCCGGTGGACGATGTGGAACGGCTGGGCGCTGAAAAAGTCATCGCGTGCGTGAGCAACGGAGACGGCCGTTTGCTCAAGGGCGCTCTTCGAACGGTCGAGTCCTCGCCACAGGCCGACTACCGCGTGCTGTCTCCAATCGAACCACTCGCGCTCGGCGCCTACGATTTCGATGTCGCGCGGTCGCTCGAGGCATTCGCCATTGGCCGCGCCAGCGCGGCAGCGTTCGCCGAGCGGAACAGGGAATGGCTGATGCGCACGTGAACCAAGCGACTGCGATAGGATCGGCGCACGTCGCGCTCCCATGGCTCCTTCACTCGACAACCCGTACGAATACATCGTCGTCGGATCCGGCGCTGGCGGCGGAACACTGGCCGCGCGTCTGGCGGAACACGGCCGCCGAGTGCTTCTCCTCGAAGCCGGTGGAGACGCACACCAGCTGAGCGGCGGCGATAGTTTGGATCGCGCGCGGTCGCGGCTGCCGGACGACTATGACGTCCCGGCGTTTCATTCGCTCGCGTCCGAAAACGACGGGTTGTCCTGGAACTTCTTCGTACAGCATCAGACCGACGCCGCCCTGGACCGGCGCGATCCCAAGTACGTATCGTTGCCGCCCGGCCGCGACGTCGGGGGCCTTCTCTATCCTCGTGCTGGCACGCTTGGCGGCTGCACCGCGCACAATGCGATGATCTTCGTCTATCCGCAGAACGCGGACTGGAACGACATCGCCCGGCTTACCGGGGATCGCAGCTGGTCGGCGTCCTCGATGCGGCGCTACTTCGAGCGTCTCGAGAACTGCCGGCATCGCCCGATCTATCGCTGGCTGGCGCGGCTCGGCATCAATCCAACGCGACATGGCTGGCGGGGGTGGCTGCCGGTCGAAACGACGATTCCAATCGAGGCCTTCAGCGATCGTCATCTGCGCCGCGTCGTCATCGAAGCGGGCCTCGCCGCCATCCGGCAGGCGCCGAATCTTCGGCAACGTCTGCGTTGGTTTTTTATCGGGGCGTTCGATCCGAACGATTGGCGGCTCGTCAAAGACGACGCCACGGGAATTCGCTACCTGCCGCTCACCACCGATCGTCACCGCCGCTATGGGACACGGGAGCGCGTGCTGGATGTCGCGCGTCGTTATCCCGATCGGCTCACGATCAGTTTGAACACGGTCGCCACTCGGGTTCTGCTCGACGATCAGCGTCGCGCCTACGGCGTCGAGTACCGAAAGGGCGCGCGACTGTATCGCGCGCACGTCGCGCCAAGCGTCGAGCCCGGTGAGGCAGGAACGGCCTATGCCTCGCGCGAGGTGATTCTCTGCGGTGGAGTGTTCAACACCCCGCAGCTGCTGATGCTGTCGGGGATCGGCCCCCCCGAGGTGCTTCGGGAGCAGCGCATCGAGGAGCGGGTGGCGCTGCCTGGCGTCGGACGGAACCTCCAGGACCGTTACGAGGTCAGCGTGGTGTCGCGCATGGACTTTTCGGAATGGGACATCTACCGAGGCGCATCGTTCTGCGCTGGCGACGCCGCCTACGAGAAATGGCAGGCGCATGGGACGGGCCTCTACGCGACGAACGGAGCCGTGCTCACGGTGTTCACGCGATCTTCAGCAGCGGGAACGCTGCCGGATCTGTTCTGCATGGCACTGGTGGCTCGATTCGAAGGTTATCAGCCCGGGTACTCGGCGAGCCTGGGAACCGACAAGAACTATCTCACCTGGGTGATCCTCAAGGCGCACACGAAAAACGCCGCCGGCCGCGTGACGCTCAAGAACGACGACCCGCTGGAACCGCCGACCATCACCTTCAACCAGTTCCAGGAAGGCGGAGAAGAGGATGTGAGGGCGGTCGTCGAGGGGATGCGGTTCGTGCGGCGCCTGAACCAGCGCCTGCGTGCCCGCGGCATCGGCTCGACCGAAGTGCTACCGGGCGAGCGGCTGCGGAGCGATGCTGAACTCGAGGATCACGTGCGTCGAAGCGCGTGGGGCCATCACGGCTGCGGAACCTGCGCGATCGGGCGTCCGGAGAACGGTGGCGTGCTCGACAGCGCGTTTCGCGTCCATCACACGACCGGTCTGCGAGTGGTCGACGCATCCGTGTTTCCGCGAATTCCAGGGTTCTTCATCGCCTGTGCCGTCTATCTCATTGCGGAGAAGGCGGCCGACGTGATCCTTGCTGATGCCCGCGACTGATGCCGGTGCCGACGCGCGCTGACCGGCACGCGTCCGCATGCACGAAGGTTCAGAAGGCGATTGACAAGCGAGATGCTTTCCCTAAAGATCGCGAGCAGTCTTCGCCAAGCAGGCTCAGCTGACTATCTCGGGGCACCACTATGTCGACTGATGTTCCCACACTGCTCAAGTTGTCCAATTCACAACTCGACGATCTGTTCAGCAAGGCGGAGAGCGGCCCGATTCCCGACGGGCAGGCCAAAGGCACCGCGATCGTTGCGCCCGGCACCACGTTCACGCCCGAAGTGGCGGAAGCGGTGAGCGTGTTCGTGTGGCAAGGCAAAACCTTCGACGGTCCTCATGGCGTGCTGAGGAACCGGATTACCGTTCTCGGCGTGAACGCGATCGTGGCCGAAGTCTACAAGGGTCCCAGTCTGCTCGACGGCAAGGAATGCATCGTGCTGGACTACTCGAAGACATCGCTGGTCGCCAAATGGATTCGCGACGAAATTCGTCTGGTCGCGCCCAATCTCTATCTCGGGCGAGTCTATTGGAGTAACAAGCCGGTCCTGCATTTCGCGCTGCAATTTGACTGATCCGATCCGGCGAGAAGCGCCGGTGCCACGATTCATGGCGCGGCGTCACTCACTTGTGCCTGGCCCGAGGCGCAGATCGCGAGGTATCAGACCGTGAATCGAGAGAACGGCCGTCTCACCATTCTGGGAGCCGCCGCAATGCTCGCGCTCGTCATTGTGGCTGGCGTGCTCTGGTATGTCTATGGCCGTTCGGGCCACATTCTCGACGAAGCGCTCGCGGCCTCCCCGGCTCGCGATGCCGCGTCCTTCCAGGCCGCCGACGAGGACTACTTCCACGACATGGATCAGGACCGGAACGGTCCGGTCGCGTTGTCACGCGAGGAGATTCAAGGCCGCAATACGTGGCTCGTCTGGACTGGCGGGAACGACCGGCTCTGGGAGGTCCTCGGCGCCAGGAGCGCGGGCGCGGTCGATTTTTTGAAGGTCGTCTCGTCGCACCCGTCACAACGGTACGGCCGCCACAACCGCTGGGAGTATCTCGGTCTCGTCAACGAACCGTGCTTCGAGAAAGCCACCGCGCCCGATCCGCAGCGCTGGAATCTCTGGCTCGATACACGGAAGCCCGGATGCGCGCCCGATCCGTTCGAGAACGCGACGAAGTATCCCGGTGTGCAGGTTGGCTCGCGGGGCCGCACGCTGAACGGCAAGCCGTTCGACACCGGATCCTATTACGGCTATGCGACGGGTATCGTCGGCTTCCGCCTCTTCCCGAATCCAGCGTTCGACGATCGAGCGGCGGCGCGTTGGGATGCCGAGAAGTATTACCGGGATCCCACCTACGCGGAAGACAAGACGCTGATTCGTCCGTACCGCGTTGGCATGTCGTGCGCGTTTTGTCATGTCGGACCGAACCCGATCAAGCCGCCGGCGGATCCGAACAACCCGGAGTGGGCCAACCTGAGCTCGAACGTCGGCGCGCAGTACTTCTGGGTCGATCGCATCTTCTTCCAGGCAGCCGATTTCGAGAACTTCGCGTTTCAGCTCTTTCATGCCTCGCGGCCGGGGTCGCTCGACACGTCATTCGTGTCCACCGACAACATCAACAATCCGCGGACGATGAACGCGGTGTATCTGCTCGGTCCGCGTCTGCTTCACGCGAAGCACTGGGGCAAGGAGACGCTCAAGGGCGGTAATCTCGACAACCGCCAGTTCAACGATTACCTGACCGAGGGTCCGCTCGCGCAGCTGTTTCAGCGCCCCGATATCGTCTGGACGCCGCGCGTGCTGAAAGATGGTTCCGATTCGGTCGGCGCCATGGGCGCGTTGAACCGCGTCTACCTGAACATCGGCACGTTCAGCGAAGAGTGGCTGACGCACTTCAACGCGCTCGTCGGCGGACAGCCGATCACGCCGATCAAGATCTCGGTCGCGCGCGAAAACTCGGCGTACTTCAAGGCCACCGAAGCGCAGACGTTCAACACCGCGCGGTTCTTCCTGAAGACGACCGGCGCCCATCACCTCGCGGACGCGCCTGACGGTCAGAGCTACCTGACCACCGACCAGCAGGTGCTGACCCGCGGCAAAGTGGCATTCGCGGAGAACTGTGCGCGATGCCACTCGAGCAAGCTCCCGGCGGCCATCGCCGGACTCGATCCCGACGGATGCGCAGGTAGCGGATACCTCGCCTGCTGGGACAAGTATTGGGCGTCGACGCAGACGCCGGCATTCAAGCAGCAGATGCGCGACATCGTGATGGCGCCCGATTTCCTGCAGGACAACTACCTGTCGTCCGAATTCAGGGTGCCGGTCACGCTGCTCCAGACCAACGCGTGCAGCCCGCTCGCGACCAACGCGCTCGGCGGCAACATCTGGGACAACTTCTCGTCGCAGTCATACAAGGACCTGCCATCGGTTGGCCAGATCACGTATTACCACCCGTATACCGGCGAGCCGCGCACGTTCAACATGCCGGCGGGCGGTCGCGGCTACACCAGGCCGCCGTCGCTCGTCAGCCTGTGGTCGACGGCCCCATTCCTGTTGAACAACACCATGGGCCATTTCGAGGAAAGCCCGTCGGTCGAGGCGCGGCTGCGATCGTTCAACGATTCGATCCACAAGATGCTCTGGCCCCAGGATCGCGACCGGGACTCGCTGCTGGGCGCGCGCATTCCCGGTGTCATCGACCGCGTGGGCGATCGGGCTCCGGCGGGGCACGGCACGCAGCCGGTGTACCTGAAGGTCGGCGCGGGCTATCTGCCCGCGTTCCTGCAAAAGACGCTGTCGGCGCAACGGACGCTGTTTCCGGGACTGTTCTCGGACGAGGGTGTGCGGCTGGGACCGATCCCGCCGGGCACGCCGATCGGGCTGCTTGCGAACCTGAATCTTCTGTCCGACGATCCCGATCCGCTGAAGCGCGCGCAGCACGCCGCGAAGGTCGGCGACGTCGTGGTCAAGATCCTCGCGCGTTTGCACGCGCTCGGCGGCAACGCCACGAACGATCAGGCCCGGGCGGTGTTCGCCGACCTCGTAGAGCCGCTGCTCGAAGTCAGCAAGTGTCCCGACTTCGTCGTGAATCGCGGTCACCTCTTTGGCACCGACTTGCCGAACGACGACAAGGCGGCGCTGATCGAGTTCCTGAAAACGTTTTGATGCCCGAGAACTCGAATGCCAGCCGGTCGGCCCCGCGAGCCAACACGGGCTCGGCGTTCCTGGATCTCCTGGTCAATCTGTCGAACTCGGTCGTTCATCTGGAGCGGCGGTTCGAGCCGTTCGTCCGTCCGCTGTTCGACGCGACGCTGCGCGATCCGCTGGCGCAGCTGACGACCGCGCTGATCAACATGCAGCGGCGGAACGAAGGGCTGCGGATTGCCGAGGAGAGACTGATCCCGGACGAGGAGCAGCACCTCCAATCGATCATCACGAGCTTCGAGAAGCAGATGCGATCGCTCTGGAAGCCGGGGGGATTCGAGCGCGGCGGCAACACCAAGACGCACGGCATCGTCCGCGGCGAGTTCATCGTGCACGACGGCCTGCCCGAGCGGTTTCGGCGCGGCATCTACGCCAAAGCCCAGACCTACCGCGCCTGGGTGAGGTTCTCGGGTCCTGGGCCGTACATCACGCCGGACATTGAAGACGTTGGCTTCATGAGCATCAGCATCAAGCTGATGGGAGTGCCCGGACCGAAGCTGATGGACGAGGAGAAATTCACGCAGGACATGACCGGAGTCTCGACGCCGACCTTCGTCACGCCCGATACCAAGGCCAACGCCCAACTCCAGGTCGAGAGCAACAAGAACGCGCAGATCATCTACTTTCTCAACCTCCATCGACCGCACGTCCTGGACCTGATCATGCAAGCGCTCTGGATCAAAGCGCAGAGCAGCCCGTTCGAGGCACCGTATTTCAGCTGTGTGCCGTATCTGTTGGGCGAGGGGCAGGCGATGCAGTACTCGGTGTGGCCGACGTCCGGACGACGGACGCCGATCCCGCGGCTGCCGTTTCGGCCGCCGGACGACTATCTTCGCGACGCGATGGTGGCAACGCTGGCGCGGAGCGACGTGGAGTTTGACGTGCGACTGCAGCTGCAGACCGATCCGCATCTGATGCCGATCGAGAACAACGCCGTGCTCTGGCCAGAGCGGCTCTCTCCTCGAGTCTCGGTGGCCACGCTGCGTCTGCCGCAGCAGACATTCAACTCGCCGGCGCAGATGGCATTCGCGAAGCGCCTGTCGTACAACCCGTGGCACGCGATTGCCGAACATCGCCCGCTCGGGAATCAGAGCCGCGCCCGCCGGCGGATGTATTACGAGCTCTCGAAGCTTCGGCACACGATGAACAACGTGCCGCACTACGAGCCGACGGGAGACGAGGTGTTCTCGTAGAGTGCCTCATGACCCGCGAATGACACGATGACACCGCAGGCCGAATTCTTTGTCCTGGCGCCGGTCATTCCCGCGCGCGAAGCCGATCTTCGACGACTGCTGGCATCGATGAACGAGGCGCCCGGACGTCTCAAGCCCGACAACGGCATCATCCCGTTTGCGCAGTTCGACCGACTTCACGTCGCACGCCTGCTCATCATCGATGACAAGACGGTTGGCGACAATCAGGTGTACCACGTCACTCCCCCCAAGTACCCGCTGTATCTCGGTTTCCTTGGCGACGTCGACGGCGACGCCGACACGTTTCTCGCCGAGCTCGCGGCCCGGGCGCCAGCGGGGCTGCGCGCGCTCTTCTCCTGCTGCGAGGGGTTTGCAGCTGAGAGCGATCTGGGCGCGTGGATGAAGGCGCATGGCGCGCCGTCCTCCGCGAGCTACGTCAATTGGCGCGGCCGCACCGTCCGACGGATCCGTGAAGAGGCCGCTCTCCACGATGCGCTGCAGTCGCACATCGAGGGCTCGGCATCCGAGCTGCTACGGATGCCGCCCGCCGGCGTTCATGCGAAACTCCGCGAGCTCGTCAACCGCGACGTGGCGGCTGGCCGCCTCACGCTGTCGCCCGAAGAACCGACACCGTTCGGCTGGCGCCTCCGTAATCTGTTGCACCTGGTGGGCGTGCCGTTGATCCTCCTGCTGCTGTCGCCGCTGCTTCTGGTGGCCGCGATCGTCTTTGCGTTCCGTCTGCGTCAGCTCGAGAAGACCGATCCCGAGCTCTGCCAGCGGCACGATCCGATGCTGGGCGCCGAGCTGGCGCTGATCGAGGATCACGACGTCAGCAATCAGTTCAGCGCCATGGGGAGCCTCAAGCCGGGATTCGTGCGCTTGTGGACGACGCGGTTCGTGTTGCTGGCGATCGATTACGCCGCGCGGCACGTCTACACGCGCGGCCGGCTGGCGCGCGTGCGTACCATTCACTTCGCACGATGGACGTTCCTCGACGGCACGAAGCGAATACTGTTCGCGAGCAATTACGACGGCAGTCTCGAGAGCTACATGGACGACTTCATCAACCGGGTCGGCTTCGGCCTCAATGTGGTCTTCAGCAACGGCATCGGCTACCCGAGGGCGCGCTGGCTGATTCTCGACGGCTGCGACGATGAACGCAAGTTCAAGGAGTATCTGCGCCGTCATCAGATGCCGACGCAAGTCTGGTACAAGGCCTACCCGGGCCTGACGGCAGCGGATCTCGAACGACACGTGCGTATTCGCGAAGGGCTGGAATCGGCGTCGCTGACCGAGCGCGACGCCCGCGATTGGGTGGCGCTGCTATGACCGCCAGCCCGATCGACTACGCCGACGTTCAGGGCCTGGTCCGTTTCGGCTACAAGCGGATGACCGAGGCATCGTACGTGCTGGCGCGTGTCAAGGACGCGGCTGCCGCCCGATCGTGGCTGGGATCCGCACCGGTGACGAACGCGGCCACGCGCGATTCGCCTCCACCAACCGCGCTCCAGGTCGCGTTCACGTCATTGGGCTTGGATACGTTCGGCGTACCGGCGGCGGTGCTTGCCGCGTTCTCTCCCGACTTCCTGGGCGGCATGACCGAGGCCAGCCGTTCGCGGCGTCTGGGCGACATCGGCAGCAACGCGCCCGAACATTGGGAATGGGGAGGCGGGGCCGCCACCGTTCCGCACCTGCTCGTCATGTTCTTCGCGGAGCCCGGGCAGCTCGCGGGCTTCATGCAGCGCACCACTGGACCGGCGTGGGACGCGGGGTTCGAGACGGTCAGACGGCTGAACACGGCCGACCTCGACGGCGTCGAGCCGTTTGGCTTCGCCGACGGCATCAGCCAACCTGTGATCGACTGGAACGACACACGCACACGCTCCAAGGATCGCGGCAACGACTACAGCAACTTGACCGCGGTCGGCGAGTTTCTCCTCGGCTATCGAAACGAATACGGCAAGTACACCGATCGTCCATTACTCGACGCGGACACCCGCAGCGCGGACCTGCCGATCGCTGAGGACGCGCCGGAGAAAAAAGATCTGGGCAGGAACGGCTCGTATCTCGTCATGCGACAGCTCCGCCAGGACGTGCGCGGCTTCTGGCAATTCGCCTATCGCGCAGCCGGCGGCGATCTCGCACAAGCCGAGGCGCTGGCGGCGGCGTTCGTCGGACGCACGAGAGACGGCGTCCCGCTGGTGCCGATTGCCGATCATCCGATCGAGGGCATTGGGCCGGATCCCGAGGAGGTTCGTCAGAATCGGTTCACGTTCGATGACGATCCGACGGGAGTGCGCTGTCCCTTCGGCGCGCATGTGCGGCGCGCGAACCCGCGGAATGCCGATTATCCCGGCCGTCCGACCGGCTTGGCGCGGCTGTTCGCGGCTCTCGGTTTCGGGTCCAAGGGATTCCGAGACGACTTGATATCGTCGGTCCGCTTTCATCGGATCCTGCGGCGCGGGCGTGAATACGGTCCGTCGATCTCGACCCACGACGCGCTGCTGGCGGCGCCGGCCGACGATCCGGAGCGCGGCCTGCATTTCATCTGCCTCAACGCCAACATCGCGCGCCAGTTCGAGTTCCTGCAGAACGCATGGATGATCAACACAAAGTTCTCGGCGTTGACCGGCGAGAGCGACCCGCTGCTTGGCACGCGCGAGCCCAGGCCCGGATGCCCGGTCACCGACGCGTTCGTCCTGCAGAACGACGGCAGGGTGCGAACGCAAGTCTCCGCTCTTCCGCAGTTTGTGACTGTTCGCGGCGGCGCCTACTTTTTCCTGCCTGGGCTGCGCGCTCTGAGCTACATTGCGAAGGCGCACGGATGAAGGCCACCAAGCCTATCGCGGTTCACACTCGGCACTCCGCGGCAGATGGCCTGACCCCGCGGAATGAGCGTTCCGATGTCTGACGCGAAATGGTCTCCTCCAACCCGCCGACCGTTGCCGCTCGTTCTGATCCGCGGCTTCGGAGGTCTCGGCATCGAAGACGAAAAGCGTGTCGCGTATCAAGGTTTCAACGACGGCACGGTCTACCCGAAGAAGCGCGGCGACAACTACATCTACGAGGGCATGATCATCAAGTTCATGAAGTCTGCGTGGCAGTACCAGGATGCCACCAACGTCGTCGGATACTTTCCGACCCCAATCGTCGATTCGTCCGGCGTGCCGCACAGCCTTCGCGATCTTCCAGACGACTTCTTCTACCAGCCGGCGGGATCGGACGTCTCGCTGGAACCCCTTTACAAGGTCGTGATCGATCCGGGGATGGCGCTCACCATCCGCGACCGGCAGAAGACGCGCGATCCGACCCGCACCCTCTGGGTGTTCCGGTACTACGACCTGAACGATCGCACGTTCCAACTGTATGGACGCGTGCTGGTGCGGCTGATCGATTTCATCCGCGGACTCGCCGGCGATGGCAGCGGTCCCGATCGCACGATCCCCAAGGTCAACATCATCGCTCATTCAATGGGCGGTCTGATCGTCCGCGAGGCGATTCAGCGCAGCTATCCGGAGGCCGGGCGGAGCGCAGACGAACATATCAACAAGGTGGTGACGCTTGGCACGCCACACCGCGGCATCGCGTTCCAGGTGCTGAGCCACTGGATCGGCATCGATGCGAAGCAGGAACTCGAGCACTTCTCGCCAGATTTCCAGGAAGCCCCGGACAACCCAGTGGCCTACGCGAAACTCGCGGACCATTTCGATCCCCGGCGATTCCTCACGGTGGTTGGTACCAATTACAAAACCTATGGCGTCAAGATCGCGACGTGGGCTAACCGTCTGTTCTCGGTCGCGGAGGAGTTCGGTCCGAACTACAACCGGAGCGACGGCCTGGTGAAGCAGCTCTACGCGCAGATTCCCGGCGCACCCCGAACCTTCGTCCACAAATGTCACGGCGGTGACGATTCGCTGGTCACGTCGCGCGAGGCCTTCGAGATCTCGACACGCTTCTTCTTCGGCAATCTGCGAGTGCGGCTGCGTATGGTCGACGGCCGCATCACGCGTGGCAAGGATTTTTTTGGCAAGAGCGAGTTCTTCTTTGGTCTATCGATCAAGCCGCGGCGAGTGGACTTCGATCTGTTCCACCAGAGTGTCGAAGCCGAGAACTGCTACGGTCCATTCTCGGCGACCGACGCGGAGGGCGCCGTCGACTTCAGCGAGCCGCTCGACAAGCTGGCGTTCGGATGGGCCGATGCGCACCGGCTGATCTGGGAAGGATATCTCGACACCAGCCACGTCATGCCCGATCCAAGCACAGGCGTGCGCGACATCGTGTTCCGCCTCGACTTCTATGTCGGCGAGCGCGACCTGTTCGGGATCGGCTTCTCGGACAACGTCGTGTTCCGCAAACAGTACTACCTGCGCGCCTTGATCGACGAAGTCCCGCCGCAACTCTACCTGCTGAACAACGAGAGCTTCATGGCCGACAGCCGGCCGCCAGGGACGACGACGGTGGTTCCGGCAGGTTGGATGTTCGACGTCGCCGGCACCGGCTTCGAGGGGACATTCCAGGTGGAGTTGGACATCGTACCGGAAGAGGGTGAACCGGTACCCGTGCAAGCCACAGAGCCGCCGGCGAAAGGATAGGCACCCATCTGGGGCCCCGGCGCTAATACACAAGCACGACCGTTCCGATCGGCGTCACATCAAAGAACTCCTTTGCGGCAGACATCGGGATGCGGATGCACCCGTGGCTCGCCGGCCTGGACGGCACCGACGCACTGCCGTGAATGGCCACGCCTCGGTTGATGTACATCGGGTAGTACAACATTCCCAACGGACTCTTGTGCCATCCCGGGATTTTGCGATCAACGATGAATCGCCCTTTGGGCGTAATCGCTCTTCTGGTTCTTCCTTCGCACGTGAACAGTTTTCCGCTGCCGGAGGAGACGCGTAGGGTTTTCACCACGCAGCCAGCGCCGTCCACGACAGACAAACGCTGCCGGCTGAGATCGACTTCTACGTGCGCATATCCAGTCTCGCGGGGTGCGACAGGAGGCAGGCCCGGACTCGCCTTCGCCACCTGGCCATTGAGCGCGAGCAAGCTCAGCAACGCGACGATCACCAGATTCGGGACGTTACCCCTCAGCCCGTGAGCGGCGTGCGCCTTTTCACTTGCGAATGTTTGCGATTTGATTGCATGCCTTCATGTAGCCGCAAGTTTCTGACCAGTCGTCAGTTGCAATTTCTGGCGGCTGCGTTACTATTGATCAGCGTCGCCGTAAGTTCCGTGCGCTCTAACCCCAACAATTGAACAGGATTTCTGTGTTGCCATTTGCATCTCTGCATGCACGTAACGTTCGTGCCGGGCTGGTGGTCTGCGCGCTCGCGGCCTGTCCGGTGATCGTGCTCAATGCACGCGCCCCAAGGCCGGTCTCCGGGGCGTTCGCCGCGAGCACCTGGAATCAGGCATCTCTGGGAGGGATTGACCGGCACGTGTTCGATCTGGCGCTCGGCGCCGCAAACTGCGCCGTGCAGTCGGGTGCCGTGGCCCATCCGTCCACGCTCACGGTGATTGATTACTCGAAGGCGTCGGCCGAGAAGCGGTTGTGGGTGTTCGACCTTCACTCTCACGCGCTCCTGTACGAGGAGCTGGTCGCGCACGGCAAGGGCAGCGGCGACCGGTTTGCGAGGGCCTTCTCAAACAATCCGGAGAGCCATCAATCGAGCCTCGGCCTGTTTGAAACCACGGGTACGTACAGCGGAAAGAACGGTTACTCACTGCGACTGAAGGGACTGGATGCCGGGTTCAACGACAAGGCGCTCGAGCGGGCCATTGTCATGCACGGCGCTCCTTACGTCAGCGAACAGGTCGCCAAGTCTCTGGGACGTCTGGGCCGGAGCTGGGGCTGCCCTGCACTGCGCCAGGCGGTGGCGCACGAGGTTATCGATACCATCAAGGGCAACGGGTTGGTCTTTGCCTACTATCCCGATCAGAAGTGGCTGGCGTCTTCGAGGTTTGTCGGCAGTTGTTTGGCGCCGACGACCTGATCGTGCTCAGGAAGAACCGCTGCCCGTCTGTGGCGACGTCGTGAACAGTTCCGTGTGAATCGGTTCGTCCTCGACAAGCAGGCTCGATCCGACGAGATGTTCGCCTTCGAACCGAACATCATCGCCGATGCCGGGCGACCGGAATTTTTCAGACTTTGCACTCAACGCGACGTTCAACCAAGCCACAACGGCGTCGCGTGTCAGGTTGGATGGCTGTTCGGAAGTTTCGAACGAGTCGATGGCATAGCTGCGAACGAGCTTCGGCCACAGCTTTTCAAATGTCACGCTTTGGTCGAACAGATCCATGCCGACGATGCGTCCATCGAAGGCGAAAACTGCGCCTGACGAGCCTGCCGGAACCTTGAGGTCTGCGATTCTCTTCAGCCTGGATTCATAGTTTTCGTAGACTTCGTTCAGTGCCGAGCTTGGGGAGCGTGAACCCATCGTCCCAAGCTTTCGCGCGACTTCACTCCACACCGCGTTCTGCTGGGACGTGGGACTGCCCGCAGCACGGTACGACTGTGTGACGTGCGTAACCATCATCGCCCGCAGATAGCTGTGAGATGCCGTCCCGGAACTTGCGAACTTCCGCGACCGGTATCGCCAGCGCCCCGCCTCGACACAACTGACGGGAATAGGTAAGTCACTTTTCGAGGCAACCATGATGCTGATGTTGAGCACACGGTTCTGTTTTGCGCCCAGCAGTTGTTCGCCCGACATCAGGAACAAACGCCGATCCGCTTTGTTCGAGACCTTCAATGTAGGAACGCGGCCGCCTTCATCGATCTCGGTGACGTCGACCAGATCGTTTTTCAGAGCCTCGTCGAGCGTTAGGTATGAGAGGCGGCCGACATCCGGCCGACGAAGGCCGAACACCTGCAAGCCATTGGCGCTGACCGGCTCCAGCACTTCCACTCGTGAAAGCAGATTCTCAATTGTGTTCACCATAGATTCTCCGTTGATGTTTGAAACCTGACCGACTTTGCCGTCTGCTTCGCACTTGAGAGACTCTTATGCGCGGCCAGGCGACTGAGGCCCAGACGAGGCGTTCCGGGCGCGAGGTGCGGAAATCGAAGACGTGGGAGGGTTTGCGAGTAGTGTGTCGAAAGCGTGCGGGCCCGATTTTACGGGAGAGAGAAAATGGAAACCAACCGCCTGCCAGAAGGATCAGATCGCGCGGAATTCCTGGCCAGCAACGAATCGTCTGAGCCAACTCAACAAATGACGGTGGCTCGGATCTCCGAAACAGAGCGAAGTGGTTCAATAACCGCACTCGGGGTCCTGCTCGGCTTTTCAATCACGATCTTGGGCGACTGGAGCAACCGGCCGGGAAAATGGGACCTGGTCGGGACAATTCCATTGTTGCTATATGGAAGCAGTGTGGCTCTCCAGGTGGTCGCGCTCTATCGAGCACTCCAGATACCACGTGAGATTCGAGAGGATCACCGTCGCTCGATCAACCTGGCGATCATCGGCCTCATCGTAATGTTTGTCGGCTTTCTCTCGACGATCGTCATCGATGTTTTCGCAGAGGCGCCAGTAAGCACGCCAGCCGCTATCAACCGTCCGCCAAATTGAAACGCTGCTGAAGGCGGTCAGCACCCGGGGTGGCGAAGCCTTCGTCGCCTGGTACGACCGACGAGCGGCCACTCCGGCGACCATTGATCTGACCGAGTACTTTGGCGGCCGCGCCAGACTCGACACCCTCGGTAACCTGGTTGCCGGGCCCGAGTTCAAGATCTCCAAGGTGGTGGACCCTCAGTGTGCGTCCGGCTGGCCGTCTGCGCCGCGGAGCCCGGCCGACGCGACTTCGTGCAACGCGCCGCAGCTTGCCGGGGTCTGTTCGGTCTCGGGAACGCGCTGCGATTTCAACGTGGGCTGTCCAGGGACGCAAACCTGCAACACCGGCTCGGGCGCGCCAAAGTATGGCGACTACAATGGCACTGCGACCGGCGCCGGGAGGTTCTTTACCGCCTTCGCCTCCGCGACATCTCCTCCGGAGATCACACCGCCGTCTGCCGCGATCGACGTGTTCTTCACCACGTTTCTCGTGGGCAACGTTCCGCAGATCGAGGTGCCGGCAGGCGTGGCGTTCGGGACTGTCTGCGCCGGAAGTATCGGTCGGGCGACCCTGAGCATCTGCAACACCGGCAATGCCAGCCTGTCAGTGAGTGGCATTGCTTCATCGAATCCCCAATTTGGAGTCGTCGCGCCGTCAGGAGGCTTCCCGATCGTGATCGCCCCTGGTTCGTGCTTTCCGTTCGAGGTGACCTTCACGCCGACCGGCGTCGGATCTCAAGCCGCCACGCTGACGATTTCGAGCGACGATCCGATGAACCCCTCGGTCGCCGTACCGGCGACGGCCACGGGTGGCGCCGGACTGCTTGGACTGTCGCCGAATCAGCAGTTCCCGCCGACGGTCATCCAGAGCGTCGACATGTGTCATTCGGCAAAGCCGTTCGTCATCTCGAATACCGGAGCCTGCAATCTAACGATTACTAACATTGCGAGCGGCGGCGCCAACCCGGGCGACTACTCGCTGTCGGGACTACCGGCCTTTCCGATCATTCTCCAGCCTGGACACATCGCCGGTTCGGGAGACTTGAACGCGGTCTTCGCGCCCACGGTGATTGCCCGCGAGCGGACCGCAAACATTGCGGTGACGTCTGATCCGGGCACCGGGATCACGAGCGTTCAGACGCGGGAGCTCTGTGGCGAAGGCGTTCGTACCGGCGCCCGAGTCCTAGTGACACAGGGAGGCGTGCCGATGCCGAAGGTCCACGAGATCGAGCTCAAGCGGCTCCATGGTGGCTGGTTTGGATTCAGCAAAGAAGTCGACGAGATCGAGGACGCGCTGCTGCATTCATTCACACCGACCGCGGGCACGGCGTGTACGCCGTTCCAGTTCCATCGGGAGTACGGCGGTGTCAGCAACCAGCCACCATTGGTCCCCGGTGTCTACCGGCTCAAGGTGGAAGCGATTGTCGCCGGAAAGGAAGTGCGAAAAACCGTCTGGTTCAACGTGGACACCTGTGGATTCAACAGCACGATTGTGGTCGACTTCTGACATGGAAAGACCGCTGTCAATGCAGACGATTGTTCGTCGCGGAGCTGCCTCGCTCTAGGCACGGACGTGTCAGCGACCGCTGACGTCCATAACGTTTCGAGGGTTCTCCACCTGGTCGCAATCCCGGCGACCCGAAGCAGATCTTTTACGCTGATACCGATCCTGGGGACCCGGCGGAACGGCGACGCTTGCTGGAAACGGCTATCGAACTGCACTTTCGATAGCGGAAGTCTGTGTCCTACTTACAGTAGTAAGCCATTCGACCTGCTCGTTCGGGGAACGAAACTTGTGAATGGCGGGGTCGACGGGACTCGAACCCGCGGCCTCTGCCGTGACAGGGCAGCGTTCTAACCAACTGAACTACGACCCCAATACTGAAACGTCGGTCCACCTTCGCGCTTTGTCACTTCGAGCACGCGCTTCGGTGGACACGCCTTCGCAGCGAAACGACTCGCTACTTGCACGCCGAAGCCCGCGTCCTCGGCTAACGTGCTTGCACGCCGCAGCTCGCGCAGCGAGCGAAGGCGTGGGCGGTACAGGATTCGAACCTGTGACAGCCGGCGTGTAAAGCCGGTGCTCTACCACTGAGCTAACCGCCCTTCTACGGTCCGGCTGTCTGCCAAAACAATCCAGTATACCTTGCCTTCAAGAGCAGCAGCAACACCGCGACAACGAGGCCGACGACCGCGCGGTACTCGCGATTCGCCATCGCTTGCGCGAGACTGAACCGCCGTCGCGATCCGCTGGCGCGCTTGAGCGCCACGCCGTGACGATACAGGTCGTACTGCTCGCCGAACAGCCGTCGCAGATACGCCTCTTCGCTGGTGATCGCCGCCGTCACCGTGGTCGCCAAGTAGACGCCGATGAGCAGCGCCACCACGACACTGGCGCACGCGATCGCAAGGCCGATCCCCATG
>Ga0163162_10002021_pt1 | contig 19084 bp, 17 predicted proteins | sample S55metaG_FD_115310 | JGI IMG/M metagenome (GOLD analysis project Ga0163162, IMG submission 115310) | Switchgrass rhizosphere microbial communities from Kellogg Biological Station, Michigan, USA - S5-5 metaG | ecosystem: Host-associated > Plants > Roots > Rhizosphere > Soil | place: USA...
GATTCTGAAGTTCTTTCTCAATATTCACTGGATATAAAATCCATCACTGAATTAAATGTCCAGGTAGCCATAGTAATTGGCGGCGGAAATATTTACCGTGGTATGAATGAGGCCGAAACCGGGATCGAGAGAGCACATGGCGATTACATGGGCATGCTGGCAACTGTTATTAACGGCATGGCATTGCAGGCGAGTCTTGAAAGAGTGGGGGTGTATACCCGGTTGCAAAGTGCTATCAAAATGGAGCAGATCGCTGAACCTTATATTCGTCGCCGCGCTATACGACATGTCGAAAAAGGAAGAGTAGTGATATTTGGCGCAGGCACCGGTAATCCTTATTTCACAACAGATACGGCCGGGGTATTGAGAGCGATCGAAATCAAAGCTGATGTGATCTTGAAAGGAACCAGGGTCGATGGAATTTATTCGGAAGATCCTGAGAAAAATTCAAAAGCTACCAAATACAACCAGATAAGTTTTAATGAATGTATTTCCAAAAATCTGCGTGTAATGGACATGACAGCATTTACGCTGTGTATGGAAAACAATTTACCCATTGTAGTTTTTGACATGAATAGACCAGGAAACCTGCGGCGCGTCGTTACGGGTGAAAAAGTAGGTACACTAGTCTCGAATTAATGACAGTCCCGAAAAACGCTCATGACTTCTTAAAAAATACTTTCAGCCGGCAGGTGCATTATAATACCCCATTAGTATTTATACGATGGCGGTGTATTTACGACCACAGGCAAATAGGAAATACTTACAAAATAAACCCATCTCATAATCAAATCTCAAGACCGCTGGCTGCTTCCTCGGCCTGACCTGTGCTGTGCATAATTAGATGAGTCTATATTTTCAGGACTCGTATTTTTTTTATAGTTTACCGTGATTTTACTGAACTCGCTGAAACCACATGACACTATCGATTGTTGATCTGGCTGTATTATTTGTCATTGCTATTTTTCTTGGAATAGTCATTCATTTCGTTATCACCAGTCGCCGGGGCCTAAAAAATTCATCTGTTGAATCCGAGAAGATCAAAAAAACCGCTGATGAATGGAAATTGAAATATTTCAACGAAGTAGAACGAAAGGAACAGGAGATGGAAGAAATAAAAAGCCAGTTGGCAGAAGCGCAGGAAAGCAGTCAAATTCACAGGGAACAGGTAGAAGAGTTACGAAGGCAACAAAAACGAACGCAGTCTGAACTGGAGTCAACGCAGAAAACAGCAGCAACAGAAAGTAAGCCTAATTATATGGAACAGTTGCGAATTGCGCAGACCAGTCTGTTAGAACATAATGAAAAGATCAATCTGCTGCTGGAAAATATTGAAATGGCGAAAGAAAATGAGGAGAGACAAAAACTCATGGAGGAGGAGAATGAAGTATTGATGAGCCAGATAAAAGATTTGAAATACATACTTAGTGAAAAGGAAATTGAGATCCATAACATACGACAGAAGGAAAATCTGACCAAAGAGATGACATCCATGCTTGACAGTGCCTATAGCGAATTCAATACACTGCAGAGCAAAATGCAAAAACTCGAGTCACAACTTTCGACAAGTAAAATGATAAGCCTCGAGTATGAAGACCTGAAAGAGGCACATCTTAAGGTGATGCATGAGTACGAGGATTATAAAGCGAAATGGCAGGCGATGACATCAGAGAATCAGCAATTGACCCTACGCCTGAGCGAGGTAGAGGATAAATTCAGGGAAGCCAATTTCCAACGGCAACAATTACAGAAGCGGGTGAGTTATCTGGAGGAACTGAACAATGATCTGCAGGTGCTGGCGGATGCAAATAAAAAACTTGAACACCAGCTAAGAAGGATCGGTGAACTGGAAAGCATGCTAAATGTGGTTTCTGAGGAGAACCAATTTCTAAAACGACAGGTGAACCAATAATTTTGTTGATGCCCCGCGAGGGGCTTTATTATTTACGTAGCTGCCACTGAGTACATAGAAACACTGAAAATTATTGAATTACTCTCTGTGCTTTTGTGGCAAAATCATTACTGTTTAATGTCATAAAATCTAAAAAAGCGTCGCACACTTACGGAACACGCATAATTTTGTTGAAAAATTCAGACCATGGATGATAAGGCAGCCGGGATCAGGAAGGAATATACTCAGAAGGCACTCGTGGAATCAGCTATGGAAACTGATCCGATGAGACAATTCAGTATATGGTGGCAACAGGCATTGCGAGCAAATATCATTGAAGTAAATGCAATGACACTCGCAACGGCTTCAGCAGACGGAATGCCTTCTGCAAGAACGGTGTTAATGAAAGCCTTTTCAGAAAAAGGATTCACTTTTTTTACAAACTACAATAGCTTCAAAGGACAACAACTGTTAGAAAACCCAAAAGCATGCTTACTTTTTTTCTGGAAGGAATTAGAAAGACAGGTAAGAATAACAGGAATTGTTGAAAAGGTGAGCAGTGAAGAAAGCAATGCTTATTTTTCCTCAAGACCAAGAGAGAGCCAGGTGGGTGCGGTTATTTCACCACAGAGCCAGGTAATCGAAAGCAGGCAATGGCTGGATGAAAAATTTAAACATGCGCTCGACCAATTTGAAAACGCTGCTGTTGAACGCCCTGCCCATTGGGGCGGTTATGTTGTGACACCTGTTATCATCGAATTCTGGCAGGGGAGACCGGGACGATTGCATGACCGTATACAGTACACTCTTCTCGAGGATGGAGGTTGGAAAATCGAGAGGCTTGCCCCTTAGATAATAGTAAACAGATAAAAGATAAAAGTGTTTCAACAGTAAGACTTTTATCTTTTCGCTTTTACCTTTTAACTATGACTTCTTTTTTGCCGCTTTCTTCACTTTCGCAGGGCGGCTTTTTCCAAACGAACCTTTAAAGATTTTTCCTTTTTTTGTTTTTTTATCTCCTTTTCCCATAATAAAAATTTAGTAGTTCACGTCAATTTATTGAAAAAGCCCCAACTTAGAAAAAATAGTCGGGGCTTCTTAAAAAGTTGTCATAGCATTACAGCTTAGCAGATAATTCTTTGCCAGCTTTAAAACGAGCCACTTTTCTAGCTTTGATTTTAATTACTTCACCAGTTTGTGGGTTGCGACCATTACGGGCAGCTCTTTTCGATACCGAAAAAGTTCCAAATCCAACGAGAGTAACTTTTCCACCGCCTTTTAGTGTTTTCGTAACTGCTTCAATGAAGGAATCCAAAGCAGCGTTAGCCTGGGTTTTCGTAACGCCGGTGTCATCGGCGACTTTGTTAATCAATTCAGCTTTGTTCATAATATTAAGTTTAAGCGTTTTTTGTAAGGACGACAAATTTAGATGCTTTTCAATTGCAACAAAATTTTTTTCTTGCAAATTTATTTTTTTTGAAAAATCACCGAAGCCTTGTCTGGCAAGGATTCCAGCAAAATCAGTTTTTTTGAAACTGAACGACCGGTTGTTTTAATTGCACAAAAACCTTGACAGCATTGTATTTCAGCGACATAGCCGGAAAAGCTTGCCAGTAAAGGGTTTGAAGGAATATACAATTGTTTTTGGAGAACCAAGATTAAATAAAATCTTTTGCACACTCAATGCACAATCTCCATCACACTATGAAACGAAATAAATTGATGACTCCATTTTCTAAGACATTTTTCATTTAACGATGTTGCAAACTCTTCCATATACTTTTTGTAGTTGTCGAGGGATGAACTGAAGTATTGGATCACATAAGTGATGCCCTCGATTTCATCTTGTTCAAGTAAACGGAAGAACTTATAATCTCCGAAAAGCCCGGTGGCCAGGACTTCAGGAATATGTTCATTCTTTTGCCAGTCGATCCATTCTTTTTCTATTTGTGGGTCGATTTTGGTGGTGGTGTTGTAAACGATGCCACCACTCCCAAAAGGAGAGTTATTTGACGCTTCCATTTTTGTTTTTTTATGCCATTTTTTTTGTGTTCTTCTAAAAAGAGAAATTAATTTGAACCGTCTCTTTTCCCTCTTCATTTTTGGATTTTAAAAAGTCCGCCTGAGGCGGATTTAGGGTTTTATTTCAACATATACAGGACAATGATCACTATGCATGACATTTGGATATATCTCGGCGTCCAAAACGTTTTCCTTTAGCGGCTCAGTTACGTTGATGTAATCAATCCTCCATCCCTTATTATTTGCCCGCACGCCGGGAAAACGCTGGCTCCACCAGCTATAGCGATGTGGCTCCGGATGGTGAAGGCGGAAGGAATCGATCCAACCATGTGCAAAAAACTTGTCCATCCATGCCCTCTCGCCTGGTAAAAAGCCGGAAGTTTTTACATTTCCTTTCGGATTGTGAATGTCGATCTCTTTATGAGCAATATTATAGTCGCCACACAAGATCATTCTTGAATATTTATTCTTTAGTTCATCCAGGTAATTAAAAAATTCATCCAGCCATCCATATTTGAATATTTGTCGTTCTTCCCCCGTTGTGCCTGATGGAAAATAAGCGTTGATCAAATGCACATCTTTAAAATCAAGTTGTAATACTCTTCCTTCATCATCGCTTACCTGGTGTCCTGTACCATACTGCACACTATCAGGTTTTATTTTTGTAAGTATGGCGACACCGCTATACCCTTTTTTCTGTGCACTAAACCAAAAATCTGAATATCCCAGTTCATGAAAACGTTTATGATCCACATTTTCTCTTTGTGCTTTTATCTCCTGTAAGCATATCACATCTGCCGGATCAGTTTTCAGCCAATCGATAAAACCTTTGTTGATCGCCGCTCGCAGACCATTCACATTGTAAGAAATAATGCGCATTCGTTTATTTTCATAAATGGAAGGCAAAGTTAAGTTCCAAGGTACATGGTATAAGGGATAAGGTTCAGGAAACCAGGAACGAGTCTGCAAGGATTCCTTCGGAGCACCCAAAATGTTTCTATTTTTATTATCGTCAAACGATCTATCATGACAAAAGAGAAGAATAACCGGATCATTCCACCCAAACAGCATGTTTACCTGGAAGGGCCAAAAAGCCGAAGCTATGAATTGGGATTTGCGTGGAAAGTTTTCAGGCAATTTATTAACGGATTCAGAACGCTTCATTTTGTGGGACCCTGTATCACGGTTTTTGGTTCCGCGCGATTTAAGGAAAGTGATTTTTTTTATGAGAAAGCCCGGGAGTTTGGAAAACGGATAGCCGACATTGGTTTTACAACGATGACAGGAGGAGGTCCTGGTATTATGGAAGCCGCTAACCGCGGTGCTTCTGAAAACGGCGGCATGTCGGTGGGATGCAACATTCGATTGCCATTTGAGCAGAAAACAAATCCTTATGTGCAAACGTCCATTACGTTTGAATATTTTTTCATCCGAAAGGTTATGCTGGTAAAATACTCTTATGCTTTTATCATTATGCCCGGCGGTTTCGGAACGATGGATGAATTTTTTGAAACGATCACCTTAATCCAAACGAAAGCGATTACGCAATTCCCGATTGTCCTGTTTGGCAAAGATTATTACAAAGATCTGATGGAAACCATCGAAGCCATGGCTAAACATGGGACTATCGCTACAGAGGATATGAAACTGGTATTGCTTACCGATGACCTTGATGAAGCCATGCACCACATTCGTACATACATTACCACCAATTATAAAGTACGTCCACGCAGAAGATTGTGGTGGTTGCTGGAGAAGAGGTGATTCTCTTGCCACTCCCGGCAACGGAAGTATTCGCCACAAACCTGCGGTTCGGTTGTCCTGTCTGTGCGAGTGCTTCATTGAGTGACTTTTTACACATGAACTCGTTATCTTCGCGCAAAAATTTTTTAATGAGATCAAAAAGGTTGATCGTCGTTATCGCGATGCAGATAATGCAGATGGGGAAAAGAACCTTAGTGCTATGGCAACCAGTTTAGTTCCTGCAAACGGAGATGAAATAAAACAAGTTAAGAATTATAAATAATTTTTTTTGTGACCGCCTGTAAAATCTCTATTTAACTGTGGTTGTGTCACTCACTTGTACTTTCCCGAATTCTATTCACCAAAGCCTGGAGCTTAAAGCCTGCAGCTTATAGTTAAATGATCAAAAACATCTCATCATTCATAAAACTAAAACCGGTATTAGCTGTTGGTTTCCTGTTCGCTTCATCCAGTCTTTTGTTTGGCACATGGGTCGCCGCTATCCCGGGAATCAAATACAGGCTAGGTTTTACAGATGCAAGTCTTGGACTTTCTCTTTTGCTTTCTCCATTAGGTGCCTTGACAGGTGTCGCACTTTCGACAAAGCTTTTTGGTAAGATACCGGTGGGTAAGTGGATGATACTTGGTTATGTTTCCCTTGGCATCATTATGATCATTCAGATCAATTCGGTCAATCGCGTAATGTTCTGGACCTGTCTTTATCTTTTTGGCATGAATAGTTTTTTAAATGGTGTATCAGTAAATACGACCGTGGGATTTTTAGAAAAACAGTTTAATCGCAGAATGATGAGTACTTGTCATGGCATGTATAGTTTGGGTGGTGGTGTAAGTGCAGGACTTGCTACTATTTTCTTTGCACTGAGCTTATCCCCGCGTATACAGGTTGTGCTGGTTGCCGCGACCATCTTTAGCGTAATCTATTTTAACAGGAAATATTTGCTGGCGCATGATCGTATTATTCATTCGGGTTCAGGTCTTAAATTTCCTTCTCTGTCCATTTTAAGTATTTCTTTTATCTGTATGATACTCTTTATGGCAGAAGGTTGTGTGGCTGACTGGAGCGCCATTTATTTACGGGAATCGCTACATGGCACAAAGGAGATCATGGGACTTGGATATGCCGGTTTTTCAGCGGCGATGACTGTCGGCAGGCTGAATGGTGATAGTATCATTACAAAATTCGGGAGTAAAAGAGTTGTCATAACGGGGGCATTGCTGGCCGCAGCAGGTTTTACTATTGTGGTGCTTGCCCCATTTGTTTCAATCGCCATTGCTGGGTATATTTTAATCGGTTTCGGGTGTTGTTGTATTGTTCCCGTATTATTCAGCACATCCGGAAAAATTCCGAATGTGAGTCCTGTAGAAGGTTTTGCCATGGTGACGACGGGAGGATTGATTGGCTTTTTAACGGGTCCTTCATTGATCGGTATTATTTCCGAAAAACTAAGCCTTTCAGCGGGCTTATCCTTGTTAATTTTGATGATGATTGTAGCCGCCGTTGTCGCCTGGAGAAATAAATTTTTGGAAAGCAAAAAATCATTGATAACAGAAATGCCTTACGATGAACAGATCTATTGATACGATCATTTTTGATCTTGGTGGAGTTCTTATTGACTGGAACCCACGTTATGTGTACCGGAAAATTTTCAAAACCGAGGAGGATGTCGAATGGTTTTTAGAAAATGTAACTACATCTGAATGGAATGAGAATCAGGATGCTGGTTATCCTCTTCATAAAGCTACGGAAGAACTCGTCGCCAAACATCCCGAGTGGGAACCAGAGATAAAAGCCTATTATGGCCGCTGGCTCGAGATGTTAGGTGATCAAATTCATGATACGGTTGAAATTCTTCAGCAACTAAGGCAAACCGGCAAATATAAATTGTATGCCCTCACTAATTGGAGTGCGGAGACGTTTCCGCATGCGTTGGAACGGTTTGAATTCTTTAAGTTATTTGAAGGCGTCGTGGTCAGTGGTGAAGAGAAAATGCGAAAACCTTCTGATGAATTTTACAAAATAATCATAGATCGTTATCACCTTGATCCTTCAACCACAATTTTCATTGATGACAGCCTGAGAAATGTAAAGGGGGCGGAGGCTGTGGGCATAAAGGGATTGTTATTTCAATCACCCGGAAAATTGAAGATGGACTTAAAAGCGTTTAATATTATGTTTGAGTAAAACAAACCACCACCACCATGGAAGATCAAAACCTGCCGGCTGACGCTGAAACGGGTATAGCCGAAGAATTGAACTCCTACATTCAGCATGAAAAGGCATCCCTGGGCCAGAGATTTTTGAATTTTCTCATCGATAATTTATTCATGCGTTTTGGGCTGAGTTATTTAACCGGCTCCGTGATCGGAATTTTTTTAGGGTATCTGGTTCCCGAATATGCGTCAAGGATCATTTACGATAGAACCTCACTCGATTTATTTTTGATCCTTTACCTGGTAGGCATACTGAATTACTTAATTTACTACACTTTTTGTGAGAAGGTCTTTAAAGGGCGCACATTAGGCAAGCTTATTACCGGCACGAAAGCCATTCGCGATGATGGAAATGAGCTTACATTTAAAGATGCGATTTTGAGATCGCTGTCACGACTTGTTCCTTTCGAAGCGTTCAGTGCATTTGGCTATAGCCCCTGGCATGACATCTGGACAAAAACCACCGTGATAAAATCGAGATGAATTAGAAAGGTGATTGACTGAAGAGGAGAGTAAAGGGAATAAACTTTTCATGACACTACCTTTTACTCAAGATTCGGTCTCAACCATCTTTCTGCTTCTTCGATACTCATTTCCTTTCTTTTTGCATAGTCTTCTAATTGATCTTTTCCAATTTTTCCAAGTCCAAAATAGTGGCTTTGCGGATGAGCAATGTACCACCCACAAACAGAAGCTGGTGGATTCATTGCAAGACTTTCTGTTAAGTCCACACCAATGTTTTCAGAAGCATTCAACAGCTCGAACAATTTTATTTTTTCGGTGTGGTCAGGACAGGCAGGATACCCGGGTGCCGGGCGAATCCCTTTATATTGTTCTTTGATCAATTGTTCACTGGTAAGATTTTCATTTTTATCGTAGCCCCAAAATTCTGTTCTTGTTTTTTCATGCAGGCATTCGGCAAAGGCTTCTACGAAACGGTCCGCGAGGATCTGCACCAGGATCTTATTGTATTCATCCTGTTCGGCAGCGAATTTTTCAACATATTTTTTTGCTCCATGAATGGTTACGGCAAAAGCACCGAGGTAGTCGGTTCGCTCCTGCTCCCCTAACGGGTGAAGGTCTGGTTCTTCTATGTTGGGGGAGCCAGTAGGGGCTGGTTTTATAAAATCGGCTAAGGAAAAACTGGGTTGTCCAATGGCTTTCTTTATTTGTTGACGCAAGAACTCCAGCTTTACGTCGCCATCTTTTGTTTGTAGGGTCACCGTATCGGCATGATTGCTTGACGCCGGCCAAAAACCAATTACGCCATTCGCTGTAAACCATTTTTCCCTGACAATTTTTTCAACTAGCGTCTGCGCATCATCGAATAAACGTTTTGCTTCGTCTCCAAAAATTTTATCCGTTAAAACAGCAGGATATTGTCCCGGCATTTCCCAGGCAATAAAGAAAGGTCCCCAGTCTATATATTTTGCGATGGTGGCCAGGTCAAATTCTTTCAGCACTTTTACTCCGCCGATCGCAGGTTTTACCGGCTTGTAATTTTTCCAGTCAAAATATTCTTTAGTGATCACGGCTTCTTCATAAGGGATCAGTGACTTGCTTTTCTTGTTTAAGAACTGGTTGCGCAAGCTGCTGTATTCTGTTTCGGTTTTGGCCAGAAAAGATCTTTTTTGGTCTTTATTCAAAAGATTTGTTACCACGGTTACACTTCGTGAAGCGTCCAGCACATGCACGACGCCATTATCATATTGAGGCGCAATTTTTACAGCAGTATGCATTCTTGAAGTTGTTGCACCCCCGATCAATAAGGGCTGTTTCATGTTGCGGCGTTTCATTTCATGTGCTACGTGAACCATTTCATCAAGCGAAGGAGTTATTAACCCACTAAGACCAATTATATCCGCATTCTCTTTTTCAGCTGTATCCAGAATTTTATCCGCAGGAACCATTACGCCAAGATCTTTTACTTCATAACCGTTACAACCAAGAACGACGCCGACAATATTTTTTCCTATATCGTGAACATCTCCTTTCACTGTTGCTAAAAGGATTTTAGGAGCATTCCCGTTTGTAGCCGAAGGATTGTTTCTTTTCTCTTCTTCAATAAATGGAGTGAGCCAGGCAACTGATTTTTTCATGACACGAGCTGATTTTACCACCTGCGGTAAAAACATTTTGCCAGAGCCAAAGAGATCGCCGACCACATTCATCCCGTCCATCAAGGGTCCTTCGATCACATCCAGTGGTTTTGGATATTTTTTTCTTGCCTCTTCGGTATCAATATCTATATAGTCGGTAATTCCATTGATAAGCGAATGTTTCAACCTTTCTTCCACTGAAGTGTCTCTCCAGGCTTCGTCTTTTACCTGAGCCTTTCCTTTTGCTTTCACATTCTCTGCAAACGCAATTAATTTTTCAGTGGCTTCGTTGTTTTCATTGTTCCGGTTAAAAATAACATCTTCACACAATTGCCTCAGTCCAGGTTCAATCTCGTCATAAACGACCAACTGTCCAGCATTCACAATCCCCATATCCATACCTGCTTTGATGGCATAGTATAGAAATACAGAATGCATAGCTTCACGAACGTGATCATTTCCACGAAAGGAGAAGGAGAGATTGCTAACACCGCCACTTATTTTTGCCAGTGGCATTTTTTGTTTGATAATTCTTGTGGCCTCAATGAAATCAACGGCATAATTATTATGTTCTTCTAAACCGGTGGCGATGGCAAAAATGTTCGGGTCAAATATTATGTCCTGTGGATCATAACCAACCTGTTCTGTTAATATTTTATAAGCCTGGCTGCAGATATCAACTCTTCTTTGTAAAGTATCAGCCTGGCCTTTTTCATCAAATGCCATTACCACAACGGAAGCGCCATACATTCTACACACCTCAGCTTGCTGAATAAATTTCTCCACCCCCTCCTTCATTGAAATGGAATTCACAATGCACTTGCCCTGTACACATTTTAGTCCTGCTTCGATGATCTCAAATTTTGAGCTGTCGATCATCACAGGAATTTTTGCAATGTCGGGTTCGCTTTGTAACAGATTGAGAAAGGTGTTCATTGCCTTTACTCCGTCCAGCAATGCATCATCCATGTTTACATCTAAAACCTGGGCCCCGTTCTCTACCTGTTGTCTGGCTACGCTTAATGCTTCTTCATATTTATTGTCTCTGATTAAGCGCGCAAATTTTTTTGAGCCTGTCACATTTGTTCGCTCACCAATATTTACAAAATTGCTTTCCGGACGAACAACCAGAGGCTCCAATCCGCTCAATCTGAGGTATGGTTTGATATGTACACTCATTCATTTAATTTTTGCCACGAAGACGCAAAGACGCTAAGTTCATTTAATACCTTACTCATCTTTGTGTTCCTTCGTGTCTTGGCGTCTTTGCGGCTAATCCAAAACTTAATATGCTTCTTCTAAAATCGGAAGTTCTCTTGGCTTCAGATTTTTTACGTGTTCGGCAATGTGTTTAATGTGATCCGGAGTTGTACCGCAACAGCCGCCAACAATATTTACGAAACCTTCCTTAGCCCAATCTTCCAGATAATGGGCTGTGTCTTCCGGCCGCTCATCATATTCTCCCATTGCATTTGGTAAGCCTGCGTTAGGATATGCCGATACATAACAGGAAGCAATTTGCGAAAGCTCTTCAATATGCGGGCGCATTTCTTTTGCTCCCAGTGCACAGTTCAGACCAATACTTAATGGCTTTGCGTGAACGACTGATGTATAAAATGCCTCCAGTGTCTGGCCACTTAACGTTCTTCCGCTTGCATCGGTGATCGTTCCACTGATCATGATGGGGAGTTCCGCCTTCTCCCGTCCTTCCCCGGTGTCGGGGGTGAGGGGGTGTTCTCTAAAATATTTTTTGATAGCAAAGATGGCCGCCTTGGCATTAAGTGTATCGAAAATCGTTTCAATGAGAAGAAGGTCCACACCCCCTTCCACCAAACCTTTTACCTGCTCATAGTAAGCATTCAGGGCATCGTCAAAGGTCAATGCGCGATAACCAGGATTGTTTACATCCGGTGAAAGGGAAAGGGTTTTGTTCATTGGGCCGATAGCACCGGCCACAAATTTTGGATTTTGGATTTTCGACTTTGGATTTTGTGATTCGAACTCTTTGACCGCTTCCTTTGCAATTCCTGCAGCGGCGAGATTTATTTCATAAGAGAGGTGCTCCATGTGATAATCAGCCAGTGAGATGCGCTGTGCATTGAATGTATTTGTCTCCAAAATATCAGCACCTGCCTTCAGATACTCTTTATGAATTTCCTTTATGATCTGTGGTTGAGTCAGGCAAAGCAGATCATTATTGCCCTTGATATCAGAAGGCCAATCTTTGAATCTCTCACCACGATAATCAGCTTCGCTGAGTTTATAGCGCTGGATCATGGTGCCCATGGCTCCATCTATAATGAGAATGCGCTTTTGTAAGAGGTCTCTAATGTCCATAGTCTTTCAGTTTTAATATTCAATAATCAATGCTCCATGTTCAGCACTCAAGTGCTAAGCAGAAAACTGAACGTACAAGAGTGCCCAGAAGGGGCTCCTTCGGAGCGACGCAACAGGCACCAAATAGCAGTAATGCTGCTGGCTACATGAAAAAATCCATCGAACTATATAAACGCGGGAAACTTGAAGAGAGAGTTTCATCGTTTATTAGTTCTGTTTTTCCCTTTTGGGAATACAGGCCGAACAATAAACAAATCCGCCTGTGGGTGCAAAGTTAACGGGTAAAGGCCAAAAGTCAAAAGGCTATTTGTTGGCTACATAGCTTTCAACGGGCAAACGATTTTGGAGACTTCGTGCTAGCGTCATTTCATCTGTGTATTCAAGCTCGCCACCAAAGGCAATACCGCGGGCAATGGTCGTAATGCGGATATTCTGCGGCTGCCCGGAACCTGATAATTTCTTTTGTATATAATAAATGGTCGTGTCGCCCTGGATGGTTGGATTCAAGGCAAAGATGAGCTCTTCCGTTTTTTCCTTTTGTATACGATTGATGAGCGATTCAATCTTGAGCTGATCCGGTCCTACGCCGTCAAGAGGGGAGATAACACCACCAAGCACATGATATGTGCCATTGTACTGTTGAGTACTCTCTATCGCGATCACGTCACGAATACTTTCTACGACGCAAATGACCTCCTGCTTTCTCATGCTATTGGCACAGATCGAACAAATGTCACCATCGGCCACATTAAAACAACGCTGGCAGAATTTTATTTCGCTCCGCATTTTGCTGATCACTTCACTGAACTGTACTACATCATTGTTATTTTGCCTGAGAAGATGCAATACTAAGCGTAAAGCGGTTTTTTTACCAATACCGGGAAGTTTGGCAAATTCGTTGACCGCATTTTCGAGTAGTGAAGAAGAGAATTGCATGTTGTAAAGGTACAGGAGAAAAGCTACAAGCGGCAAGCTTTAAGCTGCAAGGTTTAAGGTACAGGCTCAAGGAACAAGATCCTTCCTGGACTTGTGGCTTGCAGCATGTAGCTTGTGGCTGGGACCATGATTCTTGAGCCTTTACAAAGCAATATCAAATTCATTATCCCAGTTTGATTTGATCGTGACCTTACGACCGACAGGCTTGACAAGTTCAGGCTGGATATGTTTGCCAAAAAACTGCCCGGCGTCCCATTTGCCATTTTTGTTACGGTCATATAAAACCCTTAATTCATATTCACCGGGAGGAAAAATCGATTGACTTAATTCAACCGCTGAGAGCGGGAATGATTTTATCACATTGTCATTTTGTACAAACAACAGAACAGGGTTTGCAGAGGGGTCAAAGTTTTTAAACCGGATCCTGATTGAGCCGTAGTCGGTTATTTTTTTTGTTCTGAATTTTAGCGTGTCTGTTTTTAACAATTCTCTTCCCAAAGTATCCTGGGCAAAATCTTTTTCTATGATAAGATTATACTGAGTGTTTTCTTTCCAGTTGTATTGAAGAGTTAATTTTTTTTGAATGGAGTCCGTCGAGAAATGATAGTTAGTCAGCGGCGTGAAAGACGAATCGGTGCTAAAATGAATAAGGGATGTGTCCAGTTTCTTTAATGGCACTTCAAAGTTGATGACCAAACTGTCGAGGAGATCCAACTGCCCATTATTGGTATTGGTTTGAAATTTTAGTCTTTTTTCTGAATTATTGGCACTTGGTTTTGGCCTCGTTGTCAGCTGGGGGCGAGAGGAAACAGGAGCTGTCGTAGAACTCTGCTCAGCATAAGCGTATAACAGAACAGGTTTATTATTGTTTTGAAGTGTGATAGAACTGTCGGCAAAAGCAAATAATTGTTTTTCGGATTGATAACGATGACTGTTCCCCTGGTCCTGCAATGCATAGATATAAAAAGTGCCCCAGGGCAGATTTCTGAATCTGAAATTACCGGAAGAATCCAAACGGGTCAGATAGCGCGGTTTCTCATTGACCACGGCAGAGTCATCTCCATTTTTGTGAAGCATAACAACAAGCGTGGTGTCAACTTTTCCATTGGCAGCCAGTATCACCTTTCCGGATAGTGTTAATGAGTCAAACGTGCGGCCCGTAGAAAAAATGTATGTAAAATTTCTTGCAATATTTCCTTCATTAATGTCTCTTACAGCATTTCCAAAATTTAAAGTGTAAGTAGTATTCGCTTCAAGGGTATCCTTTAGTCTTATACTTAGTGTCCTCAGCTTAGATTCTATGGCAGGTTCCTCTTTTGGAACGGGAGAAATGATCAGTTCCTGGTTGGGGTTTTGCAGCTGAATATATTCATCAAACGTTAAAGTGATCTTTTTTTCTGAAAAATTGCTGGACGAATCAGGTGGGGAAGCTTTTACTAATAACGGCGGGAGGGAATCTTTTAAACCACCTTCAGGAGGGATGATGTTAGCACAGCCGACAGAAAGAACCTGGATTTTCAGGATTAAAAGGATTGCGAGGATATTAAGGAGAAATTTCTTCATGAACGATAAAGTGCAAACATACTTGCTTCATCAAAGATATTTGTCCATTTTTTCCTAATAATCTATGAAAATCTTGTTAATCGTGGTCCTCTTCTTCCTCTATTTCATGCAGTGCAACTGTAAGGTTATTGTTTTTGACAAAATTGCACCAATGGCAATCTTCTTTACCGCAGCCTGTATAAAAATCATGATCCTGGATCTTGCCCCAAACTGTTTTGATCTGCTCGCCAACTATGTCGATGTCCCGCTGTGTAATAAAAATCTTTTCTTTTTTGTAGGTCTTTTTTTTGTCAGGCTCGATAAAATCAAATTCGGTGCTCACGACCCTCCATCCCTTTTTCTCATAGTTTTCAACGAGGATCTTATAAAACACGGCTTGCCTCCAGTAATCACCCCCCACAGGATCCTTGTCTGATGGCGACTGCAATTTGAACTTCGCCTTGTCAGGATCGCCTGTTTTATAGTCAACTACATTGACTGATCTGCCATCAAACTCCAGCTTGTCCAGCTTGCCTCTTAATGGCACATCATTAACAACGATGTTCCGAATGTTTCGTTCGATCGCTACAATTTTATTCCAACTGTTGATGTATCTATCGTAGTAGTTGCCGAGTACATCGTGTCCATATTCCGTCCGCGCTTCAAATTGTTCTTTTGTAAAGCTTTCCCGATGCCGGTTCATATACCAGTCAAAATCTTTTATGAATTCATCCCTGGAAGGGAAACGTTCATCGTTGCCCTGCATTTTTCGGAACAGCTGCTCCACTGCATAATGAACAGATGATCCAAACTCAATGGCCTCATTTTTCGGTGACGGGATCCGGATGAGGTTTTTGAAATAAAATTCAAGCGGGCATTTTAAATAATTATTTAATGCTGTCACATTCATCACAAATTTGTCCAGCAGCCCTGCAATAAATTCCTTTTCTATTTCTTCAATTTGCGGGATCACCTGTTTCCCGAATTGAAGCGCGTGAAATTCACTTATCACAGCGTCATCGACGAACATCTTTTCCACTTTTAATTGCTGCTCGTCCAGTATCTCTGCAATGAACATTGAGGGTTCTAACTCTTTACCGTCATTTCTATAACGGCCATAAGAAATGCTGAGATGCTGTTCAGCTCTTGTAAGGGCTACATAGAACAAACGGCGGAGTTCTTCTTCATCTGTATTGGCGGGCTGTGAAGAAAATATGGTATCAGGCAATTTATAACCGTTATAAGGTCTCCGTTTCTTTTCCCAGATCGAGGCATTGCAGCCGGCAAAAAAAACATGTTCAAATTCCAAACCTTTTGAACCATGCGCTGTCATCAGGTTCACACCCTTGTCATTACCACGTATTTCCGTCAATGGTAATATCAGGTCCTCTTTATTCATTAATTCAATGATGTTAACCAGGTCTTTCAATTGCATAAAAGGATTTCTTGCCGTCTCGTCCTTTACAAAATCAAACAAGCCGGTGAGTACCTGGAGCAACCATATCTTTTCAGGGCTCTCCATGATATAATTTAATATGCCGGCTTTGCGAACAATGTTCTCAAAGAGCATTTGCAGGGTAATATTGGGAACATCACTGATCAATTGCTCTAAAGCGGCACTTGCTTTCTTCAGACCTTCGTGCAATCCTTGTGAAAAAAGATCTTTCGGGGGTGCCTTTGCTTTCTCATATAAAAGCCTGCGCAAAGAAGTACCGGCATCGTCGAATTTTTTATGAGAGGCTTCAATAGTAAGTTTTGCAATTTCAATCGATGGAACATGAAACCAGTCAAAGTGTAGAATTTCAAACAATATTTCGTCCCCACTGTATGGGATATTATGTTCGCAGGCAAGATATTTTAATATTAAGATGATTTTTTTCGCCAATGGAATTTCAAAAATGTCGAGACTGCGTTTGCTGTAGTATGGAATTTTTTTGAGCTTGAGATATTGGATCAGTTCGTCACCATATTTATTTTCTCTGTAAATAACCCCGATCCGGCTGGGAGATGTACCCTGCGCAATAAGATCTTCTATTTGTTTTGTTATGTCGATCATTTCCAGTCGCTGCGTTTCGTAAGCTCTGATGATCGGTTTGAAAGTCAGATGCCTGATCTTAATATTGGAAGCAATCAGGTTCTTGCTTAAACCTTCCAGTTTATTAACCAGTCTCTCATTATTTCTCTGGATGAGGTTTTTTGATGTGTCCAGGATGGGTTGTACAGAACGATAATTGTTGACAAGTGCAACCTTTAGCAGATCGTCTTTATAAGTTTCTGTAAAGGCCAGCATGTTCTCCACATTAGCGCCCTGGAAACGATAGATGCTCTGATCGTCATCACCCACTACAAAGACGTTTGGCCTTTCCCAGTAATTGATGAGTAATTCAACGATCTTATTCTGAGTGCCACTGGTATCCTGGTATTCATCAACGAGTATGTACAAAAATCTTTCCTGGTAATCCGCCAATAGATTTTTATTTTCTTCAAAGGCTTTGATCACCCAGTTGATCATGTCATCAAAATCATAGCGGTTGTATCGCCGCATCAGTTGCTGAAAATGATCAAATTCATTCACAGCCGCGCGAAGCCTCTCCATCTTTTCTTTTTCTTCTTCTATTTTGTCCCTTTTTAGATCACCCGCATTAAACTCTTTGTACTTTCTTTTGTAAATAAATTCATCGCGGTTAGGCAGGTCGGAAATATATTCGTCGATCCTTTGACTGATAAATGAAGGGGACCAGCCTTCCTTTTTCATGGTGCTGAAAAGCCTGTCAAGATTGTGAATTTCAAAATACACATCCCCGCGATAACGCTTCAACAAATGATTCTTGGGGAACGTATCGACCAGTTTTTTGAAGAGCTCTATTTTTTCAAGATCTGAGATAGGATCAAGAGATGTTTTTTCAAACAGTGATAGATTATCCTGGATCACCTCATTACAAAATGCATGAAATGTGAAAAGGTTCACTTTATACGCATCGGGTCCGATAAAGTGAAGCAATCTTTTTCGCATGGCAACGACCCCGGCGTCAGTATAAGTGAGACAAAGAATATTTTCAGGAGATGCATCCGTTTCTAATAATATCTTTCCGATGCGGCTTGCCAGTATTTGAGTTTTGCCCGTCCCTGGCCCTGCGATTACCATCACCGGCCCTTCGATCGTGTCCACGGCCAGGCGCTGTTTCTCATTTAACTGGCTATACTCTTCGCGAAACTTGAGTTGTAACTTTTCTTTGTAAGACGACATAGGGGTATTAGAAAATTTTCAGGGACAAGGTAGATATTTGAAGTAATAAAAGCTTTCTTATAAAAAACAAGTTTTGAACAGAATTTGTTCAACGGAAGCTGTCAGCTTTGGGCTATAAGCTGCAAGCTACAAGAGACGAAGAGCGGGCCATGAGCTGCGAGCGAGCTATAGGGTACAAGTGACAAGATACAAGGAACCATAAAACACAAACTATAAACCGGAAACCGAAATTATCCCGGCATCCGGGAAATGTATTTTTCTATTTGTTTTATCTGGTCAACGATCTGCGGCGTGGTAGGTTTCAGTGCCTTTGATTTCCGGAAGAAATCCTTGGCAGCGCGAAATTCTCTTTTATTCATCATGATGCTGCACATCTGTAAGTATGCGGCAGCTTCATTTTCTTTATCGGGTAATCCTTTACGGAGCGCCTGGCGTATGTAACTTTCGGCTTGCCTGAGGTCATTTTTTTGCATGGCCAGCATTCCCATCTGCAACATACTGGCTCCTTCCGCTTCTTTCATAGGCATGCCCAGATCCAACCCTTTTTTCATCATTTTTTCGGCGCCATCAAAATCCTGTTTCATCATGGCAACATTACCCTTCAATGTGTAATACACTGAGCGAATAGGTTTGTACAACAGGCCGGGAAATTTTATTGAGTCCAGAATTTTTTCAGCTCCTTCAATATCGCCGGCTTCAAGAAATTCCTGTATCAATCGGAGAGGACCAAAGAAAAGGTGACCAAGTACCAAAATGATCCCGACAAAATATAGTGGAAATGCAGGCCAGAACGAAGCTGTAAAGTTCACCGCAACACCGGCAAGAATAAGGACAATTCCAATGTAAAGCCTGTATTTGATAAGGAGATTATAAGGTTTCATACTGATTGCATCCGAAGGTCAAATACTCCCTGGGAGATCGCTTCGGAGGACTGCAAAGATAGGCGGTACAAAGGACTCTCCGAAGGAGCCATTGACCTTTGGAGAATCTGATTTTGAAATGAATTACTTTCTCTTCTGAAATGACCCGGGTTGA
>Ga0163162_10002023_pt1 | contig 19071 bp, 19 predicted proteins | sample S55metaG_FD_115310 | JGI IMG/M metagenome (GOLD analysis project Ga0163162, IMG submission 115310) | Switchgrass rhizosphere microbial communities from Kellogg Biological Station, Michigan, USA - S5-5 metaG | ecosystem: Host-associated > Plants > Roots > Rhizosphere > Soil | place: USA...
AAACTTAGGATCAAAAGAGTTTGATGTACTACAGTGCAGCTTTTCATTAAATAGAGATGTTGACGCAAAAGGCCGTCCATCATCAGGTGTTTATGGTGGTACCATCAACATCGAAATCGAATCAACTGAAGACACTTCGGTCATCGAATCGATGGTTAATAACCAATACAAGCCGCTTTCAGGTACGCTGGTTTTCAAAAAAGGAGAAGAAGACGCAAAAATGAAAGAACTATCTTTCGAAGATGCTTACATTATCCAATATAATGAGGGTATTGCGGTAAACGACAATACACCGATGACTTTAAGTTTTGTGGTATCGGCACGTAAGCTAAAACTAGGCAACGCCGAACATGAAAACGACTGGCCTAAAGCGTAATTAGATCTAAAATCGTTATCGGTTACTGGCCAGGCTGGTGCCGATAACGATTTTTTGTTTTTGGGATGTGATCAAAAGAGCTACCTATGGCTACCGATTTGGAATACATAAACCTGTTTAACAATTGTACAATTTCTCCGTTAAAATCTGCAGAGATCAGCCGGATTATTGACAATAAGATATTAAGCAATAAATCAAGATATCAGGCGATTAGAAATAAACTGCTTAATTTAACCGAATATACTTATCGCAATGCCTGCTTTTTTACCGAGCCGGAAAACAGCTTTCTTGAAAAAAATCCTAAAATTGCAAATAGCTTTTTTAGCAGGTCATTTTCAGATACAGGTCTTTTTTCTGAAACCAGCGGTATACCATGGTATTTTATTGCCTGTGTGCATTACAGAGAAAGCAATTCCGATTTTACTAAACACCTGCACAACGGCGATCCGCTAAGTGGTTTTACGAGGCAGCACCCTGCAAATAGACCGAAAATTGGTCATGGTCCACCATTTACCTTTGAAGAAAGTGCTGTTGATGCCTTAAAGTTACGTGGCCTTGATAAAGAAACAATTTGGTCGTTGCCTAAAGTTTTACTGCGTTTAGAGCAATACAATGGTATAGCCAAAGCTTACCAAAATAATAAGATCAATTCTCCATACCTGTGGGGTGGTTCTAACCTGTACACTAAAGGAGGTTTCCCTAGAGATCATGTTTTTAGTCTCGATTATGTAAATAAACAGATCGGAACCGCGGTAATTTTAAAAGCAATGGAAAATAGAGGAATCATTAACATACCAAGGCAATAGTATGAAAGCAATAGGCATTTTATTTTCTTCTTTAGCTTTCTTGCTATCTTCTTGCGGGGCAAAGCATGGTAAGCAGCAGCTTGAAAAAGTCAATGATTCAGCTACGCTTACCCATCAAAAATTAGATTCGGTTCCTGCCCAGATAGATACGCTCGAAAAACTGGCTGCCCATATGGTGGCTTCAGTTGAAAGTTACAGAAATGACGGTAATACTGAAGCAGAGCAGATTTTTATAGATGCGTTTATTAAAGCATTAAAAAAAACAAAGGCCTTTGAAACCAACTTCACTAATTTAAAGAAATACGACATTCAGGTGTTAACTGCAGATGATGGTAAACTTAGGGTATTTTATTGGCTTTCTCCATATTCTGGCTCGATGTGGCATGTGCAAAATATTGTTCAATATAAGGATGAAAATAATGAAGTAACAGCCTTTTCGTTTGACAGTCTTTATGAGGATAAAGATGATGAAGGCAGTCCTACGCCATTTTTTGATCACATTTATACTTTAAATACATCACCTCAGAAAACATATCTCTTTACCGGGTATGGGCAAATGAGTGGAACCGAACCTTATACCGTAGCCCATGCGCTAGTGATCGATCATGCAAAATTCAGCATCAATAAAGCGTTGTTCAAAATAGGCAAAGGAATTAAAACACAGTTATTCGCCGCAGCAGAGCTTAAAGAAGACCAGGATAAAGAAAAACTATTGGCACAATTGGCCATATCCTATAATAATAAAGATAAAACCATTAGCTATCCAGAGGTAAATGAAACAAAAAACGGTTCTGTGCTCACAGGAAAGAGGAGTGTTTTAACCTTTCGTGATGGAATGTTCAAGTAGGTACAAACGATTATAAGTTGATATGGAAAAGAAATTAATCACCGAAATAAATATAGAAGATAAGGCCATTACCCATTTTGCGTCCTTTAGTTTAAAACAGGCTTTTAATGCCCATCATTATTTTGAGCTGCGGTTTAACCACGATCAGATGGGTTCGCCCGGAATGATCAGCTTAGATGATAGTCGTGATTTTGTCGGTAAAACCCTTACCGCTTCCTTTGGTTACGATGCTGGGAGCTTACAGGAGTTTGCCGGTTTAGTTACTAAAGTAGAACTGGCGCAGAGCCATGGCTACCATGGTGTGTTAATCGTAAGTGGTTATAGTCCTACCATCTTAATAGACCGCGGGCCCGATTTAGGTTCTTATCTCGATAAGGATTTAAATGCAATTGTTGGACTTGCTACTTCCGAAGTACCACAAAACGACCTCAAAATTATAGCGAATGCATCAAGAAAAGCGCCAATTGATTATCTGATCCAATACAGGGAGAGCGATTTTGATTTTTTAAACAGGCTTTCGGGCGAATACCATGAATGGTTTTATTATGATGGCAAGCAGCTTAATTTCGGTAAGCCAGACGATCAAAAGGAAATAGCGCTTTTTTATGGCCGGGATGTGCAAAATCTGCAATACGCTATGGAAATTGCGCCGATAAAAAATAAACGTTTTGCCTATAATCCCAAACAGGATGAAATGTTGCATAGTGAAAGTGCGGCCGCCGCTAATGGGTCGCCCGATCTCGATCATGCTATCCAGGCATCAAACACAACGTTTAGCAAGATATTTAACCAACCATCTTTAATCAGGGTTGATAACAATAGCGATATCAAGAGCCATGTCGATAATGAGGAAAAGGCAAACATCAGCAACCTTTTAAAAGTACATGCAAGTGGTGATAATGCAGCACTTGCATTAGGAAGCATTGCAGAAATTACCATGAGCTTAAGGAAAGAACTTGCATTTAGCACCGAAAGTCTGGGTAAATTTCTGATCACCAGTATTAACCACGACATTGATGGCACAGGGAAGTATTACAATACTTTTGAAGGGCTCGTTTCGACAACAGAACGGATCCAGGTAAAAAATTATAGCAAACCGAACCCGGATATGCAACTGGCCGATGTGGTGGATAATGCCGATCCGAAAGGGCATGGCCGGGTTAAAGTAAAATTTAAATGGGAATGTCAGAGCAATGACATTACCGAATGGTTGCGTGTAATTACGCCTGATGCGGGAAGTAGTGAAAAAGTAAGCAAAAACCGTGGTTTTTCTTTCGTACCAGAAGCAGGCGATCAGGTTGTGGTTGCCTTTGAAGAAGGTAACATCGCCCGGCCGATTGTATTGGGAAGTGTTTACCACGGTAAATCGGGCATTGGTGGTGGCGATACCAACAAAACCAAGTCGTTAACTACCAGAAGCGGTAATACCATTATCATGGATGATAGTAATGGCAGCATTAACGTTAAAGATCCCAGCGGAAATGTAATTACCATGCATGGCAATGGCCAGGTAACCTTAACCGCGCCCAATTCTTTTACCATCAACACTAAAGATTTTATTGTTAATGCCAGCAACAGCATTGCCATTAACGCCCAGCCTGGTGAGGAAGGTGGGGGTGAAGGCACCATAGCCATTAGCGCAAAGAAAACCATTGCAGCAACTGCTGATACCGAAGGTATTACTTTAGATGCTACGGAAATGGGAGTGGCTATTAAAGGTAAAACTGATGTGAGTATAGAAAGTACAACAGCATCTGCATCAGTTAAAGGAACTACTGAAACCAAAATTGATGGTGCTGATGTTAAAATGAGCGGAACAGCCACCATAAGAATCAATTCTAATGATACCGATATAACTTAAGATTATGCCTGATGAATTAGAATATATTGTTGATAAAGCCGTGTGCCATTGCGATAAAGGTGCTGCTCCCAGTTTTTTCAGAGGGCGAGCCAATAAGAATGTCACAATAAATGGCTGTATGGCCTGCACTAAGGCTGATAAAAAGCCAATTGAAAATATACCATCTTTCGGGGTATGCAGCGTTACCGGATCGGCTTGTGCACCAGCACCTCTAGATTGGACAGATACCTATAAGGTAAAAATAAAAGGAAAAGATACATTGCTTTTTAAATCCAAACTGCCTTGTAGCATAGGAGGTAAAATCGAATTCATGACGAGTGGACAGATTCCTGTTAGCGAAGAGGAACTGGCTGAAATGACGGATGAGCATAGCGAAAAAGAAGAAGATGAAGGCTGGGGCTGGTGGGATACTGCAGAGTTGATCCCCGTGGTGGGCAGTGTTATCGGCATTGTACGCTCGGCAGCAAAAGGCAACTGGTGGATGGTTGCCGCCAATGTTGGTTTTTTAGCGCTTGATATTGCTGGTGTGGTTAGTTTTGGTGCCACCACTGCGGCTTCTACAGCAGCAAAAGGTGGGTTAAAGGCAGGCTTAAAAGTTGCTGGTAAAGCCGCATTAGAGGCCGCCGGAAAAGCGCTAACGAAGGAAGGTGCAAAAGCATTGGCGAAGGCAGCAGCTAAACATGTAGATGATATTGCTATGGCAACGGGTAAAATATGCGTGTTTGCCTGTTTCCCGGCGGGTACGCCTGTACATACTGCTTATGGAAAAAAAAATATTGAGGAAATTGTGGCAGGTGATGAAGTGTGGGCATGGGATGAAAATAACGGAACCGTTGCCCTCAAAGCGGTAACGGCCACCATGGAACGCGAAGTTGATGCAACGGTAGAAATAACCCTCGAAGGAGAAACCATAGAGACTACTGCGGAGCACCCTTTTTATACCCGAAAAGGCTGGAAAGATGCCGCTGACTTAACCACTGATGACGAATTAAAAACAAAAGAAGGCGAATGGAAGTTTATAAAAAAACATGAATTTGCTTATGAAAAGCGTAAAGTTTTTAACTTTGAAGTAGAGGGCTGGCATACCTATTTTGTTGGGATATTGGCATGGTTGGTGCATAATGCAAGACCTTGCCTAAGTCAGATAAAACATCTTCCAGATTGGTTGGCAAGAATGTACAAAGGAAATTACTTCAATTTTATAAGAGAAGGTTTTTATAAAAGGGCTGGAGGTTTTAACGAAGTTGTTTTAGAAACAGGTAAAAGATTGGATAGTTATATTCCTGGTAAGGAAATTGTATCTAGAAAATTTTCGCAACTAGCAAAAGTTACAGAAGAAACTGCAAAGAAATATATTGATGAGCTAGTAGAAAAATATGGGCCTGAGACTTTAATAAAAAAAACACCTAGAAATGCTGATGCTATAGCACAAGGTGGCGAAAAACTGTCTGGAGAAATGATATTGGAAGTGCCAGTTCAAAAAGGAGGTATTCCGCCATCAGTATTGGATCATGCTAAAGATGCAGGTGTAAAAATTAGGGACATAGCAGGAAATTTATATAAATAATCTAAATGGAAGTGATATTTAAAACTTGGCTTTTTAGCTATAAGGAGTTGAACACAGAAAAAGGCGCAGTTGGCAGGTGGGATTTGTGGAATAAAACAAAATATAAACCAAAAGTAGAAAAAGGGGAGCTAACTTCAAAAGAGGTTGCTCAGCTAAACCATAAAGAAAAACTGGGCTATGAATTTTGTATCTTTAATGAGGATCATCAGGAATATCCATTTTGTACTGCAAATGTGATTTTAAAAAGCAGCCACGCAGGAGTTGAATTTATTGATTTTGCAGGAAGAAAGTATTTGAACTATCTTTTTGGCGAGTCTTTACGTAATAAAGAAGAATTATTTCTTCGAGAAATATGGTACTATCATTTTACTTCAGAGAGTGGGGAGAATGAAGATTACAGGATTCATTTTGTATTCGATGAAGAGGGCAATATTAATTACAGGAAGTATGATGATAAAAACCAAAAATTCGAAGATTATGAGAGTAATCGTAAATTTGATGTGAGTGGTTTATATGAACCATATCCAAATTTCGGGGAGTATGAATCATTGACCCGTCTCAATCGTAATTTTCCATTAGATATTTTCTCTAAAGATGGAAATAACGACAATGATCCTGATGTTCCTAAAAACCCTTGGTTGCCCGGAGATTGGAATAAGAATTGATTTTATGCAGTCTTTTATGGGGTGGTAAGCATTAATTTAAATGAATAATATCACATTTGATCATAGATTTTATAATGATGTCCGTTATTTAATAATGGATGAAGAAAGAAGCTTAAATAACATCAAAACAAGGGTTGAGGATGATGTTTCTAAAGCAATTTGGAAAGAATATGGCAAAACAACTAAAGATTGGGCAAAATATGCACATGAGCATAACCTTTGGTATCCTACAACAGTATATAAAGGCAATGAGCCATTTGTCTATATTGTTAATACTGAAAAAACTGTCCATATTAAATTTCTCAATGAAAAACTGTTTTAGACTGTGGGCATGATTTTTAAAAAAGAAAATAGCGATAAAATGTTTTTAAGTGAGGTATGGATTAGAAGTTATGCCGGTAAAAATGATGAGATGTTAAAAGATCTTTTACAAGATCAACATTTAGTTTTTACTCCTAAAGGAAACCTAACCTTAACAACAGAAACTATTATTCGTGAACCATCAGTTAAGATTGAACGGGAAGAAAAGGAAGCAGCACATCCTGTTAATGTTTCTCAAAATTGGAAAAATATACCTAAATATGGTGAATATGATGAACTCTTGGATTAAGAATCTATTATTAAACCTGGTGATTTTTTAAAAAGCATAGATAAAAGTGTAGAACCTATATCTGATAATGAGGCTGATCAACGTGATGGAAAAAATGATCATCCATGGCTGCCAAAAGATTGGGATAGTAATTAATATAAAGCGACTTATCAGTCGCTTTTTTTGATTACCAAAAAGCATAAAGTTTTTAACTTTGAAGTAGAGGGCTGGCATACCTATTTTGTTGGGATATTGGCCTGGTTGGTGCATAATGCTGCTAAGTGCATTACTACAACAATTAAAGAAATTAGTAAAAGGCTAAAGTATTTAGGTCGAACGCCAGGAAAGGCATCAAAAGCAGGCAGGGAGGTGTTTGAAAGGATGAAAACTCAGGAACTGCTCGAGAGGTTATTGATGATTGCGGAAATGTTGTTAAGGAATTTTATGACGCCGAAAATAAAATATGGCGGAACATTAAAGAGGCAGATATGGGCCACATTGAAGATGCTGTTTCATGGTGGAATAAAACAGGTAGATATTATGGCTCAAAATCTACAGAATTTAGGGAGTGGATGCTTGATTCAAAAAATTACGTTTACGAATATTATAAAACAAATAGAAGACGTGGAGCTCAATTACTAGAAGAATACTTGCCTCCATTAAAATAAATAAAAATGACTATGGGTAGTAAAGAATTAACATTTGAAGTACAGGAGATAATTAATAAATATACGTCAAATGCCAGAGAGTGTTTCCAAAATAAAGATTTTGATGGTTTTATTAAATGGCAGCTAGAGAAATGGAATGCTATTCCCGATCCTAAAGAGGATTGGGAAGAAAGTTTTAGGACGGCAAAAGTTCTTATAACGTTATATTCAAAATATCAGGTGAATTTTGAAGAGGCAGAAAAGTGGTTATCACAATTATCTTTTTTAGACGAAAAGCAACAACAGCATCCGGGTGAATTTAATTTGATGAAAGGAAAAGTACTTTTTGAAGAAGCAAAGTATGATGATGCGCTTGATGCTTTTAAAGATGCTTACATTCAATCTGAAGGACATTGCTTTGGTGCTGGAGATGATATTTATTTTGATTTTTACCGGAATCCAGAAAAGTATATTAAATAATGGCTATGGAATTATCTGATGAAGTATACGATAAAATAACAGCACTGTCAGAAAAGGGAGATGAATATGCAGAAAATGAACAATTTACATCGGCATTAAAGCAATATGAGGAAGCTTTGAACCTACTTCCCGAACCTAAAACCGATTGGGAAGCGGCAACATGGTTATATGTGGCAATAGGAGATGCTTATTACAATAAGCAAGAATTAGATCAAGCTATGAGTGCATATCAAAAAGCATTAATGAGTCCTGATGGCACGGGCAATCCTTATATTTGGTTTAGCATAGGTCAGATCTTTTTTGAAGAGGAGAATTTTGAAAAAGCAAAAACACATTTCATGAGCGCTTATCTGCTTGATGGAGAGGAAATATTCGAGGGAGAAAATCCTGAATATTTCAAACTTATAAAAGAGGAAGCAGATAAAAAAGCAGAATTGCCCAATAATATTAAAGGAGACAAAAGAAATGACTGGCTACCCCGTGATTGGGATAGAAATTAAATGCAAGCGACTTACAGGTAGGTCGCTTTTTTTGCTCTACCAAAAACGTAAAGTTTTTAACAATATTGGAAATACCTCCTGAAATAAAAGAAATCCCAGCGGATGTAGCAAAGTATGCGAAAGATGCTGGAGTAACTATAAGGGAAATATCTGGCGAAGTACTAGAGGCGTTTAAAAACACAAAATTTTGGTAATTATGGAAAATTACTTATATCAGTATTGGTTTCGGGGAAAAAGAAAACTTCATACTGAAGAAAGCACCCTATTTTATTACAGCAAGAATATGCATTTGCCAACAGAAAGGGCTGAAGATGCAAAAGCAGCCAAAAAATTCCTCAAAACCTGCGCAAGCGCTGAAGAATGGGCCAGATATGCTTACACAAATGATTTGCCATTTTCTGTTTGTAAATTAGAAGAAGGAAAAGTTGTAGTTGGATTGGAGGAGGACGTGACAAAAGATCTTACTGTTTTTTTTCTCGATGAGTATTATAGGTTATTTATGTATTATGTGTTCAGAAAGCAACCAAATGATAATTATTTCTGCATTGGTATTATGTTCTGGGAGTTTGAAGAGGGTAAAAGTGGAGATGATGATGATAAAAAGGCGTGGACATATATTTTTGAAACAAACGGAAATGTTGAAGTTATTGAGCAGGAAAAGAGTAGTGCCGAAGAATGCGTTTGGAAGAGTAAACGACCGTTAAATGTAGAGAGCAATTGGGAGCCTGCTCCAGAATTTGGAGACTGGGAGGGTTTAATGAAAATGGAAAGATGGAAGCAGGGAGAATTAGATGAGTTATTTAAAAGAAAAGAATCAGAAAATAATAATCCTCCGAAGAAACCTTTCAGTCCCTGGCTTCCACCAGATTGGGAAAAGAATGGATTTTTAGAATTTTGATTGATGTTAAACATTAGTTTTAGATGAATAATATCACATTTAATAATAGATTTTATAACTGAATATTGAGCAAAAAAAGGCTTCCTGATCAAATCGGAAAGCCTTAGTTTCATTTGCGTGTGTGTGTGTATGTTATTTGATTGCGGCTAACTCTTGCTCAACAGCCACAGTTTCTATCGAGCTGATGTTGGTTTTTAAAGCCGCAAATTTATCTATGGTCAACTTTGGTGTTTTACCCATTACCAAAGTGTGGTTATCGGTAGAGCCGCTTAATTTTAAATTAGCATGATCTGAAATCACCGTATATAAACTTTCCGAACAGGTGTTGATTTCTGCATGGGCATTTCCTTTTAAAAAGATTTGAAGATATTTGGTGATCAGTTTTCCTTCAGTTTTAACAATAGCATTTTCTGAAGCTTCAATTCTGTAAAAATCATTTACATAAACGGTTAATTTCACTTTTTCGGTACTGGTTGAAGTGATTTTTAAATGATCACCGTTTTGCATCACTTTCGCCGTTCCTACATTATCATTACCATAAGAAATACCAGGATGATCACCCTGAATGATGGTTACTTCTACATTTTCTTCAACAGAAATTCTTTTAAAGGCCGATATTTTCATCGTAACATCCGGATCTTTTTCTATTGCAGAAACGTTTGTAATAAATACAGCTGATGATAAAGCAAAAGCCATTAGTGAAGTAGTGAGTAGAGTTTTGATGGTGGTTTTCATATTTTTGTTCAAAAAATAATTTTTTATTAATTGTTGTGTTTATTTACTTTTTGTTGTTTGATGATAAGACGCCATGAAATAAAAAACGTTGCAGGCCATGTTGTGCTTTTATACAATCGATAACTAATACTCGACGAACAGACATTATTTCAATACGAAAGCTTGAAACTTTTACCAAGCATTTGTAAAATATTTTAAGATCTGTATTTCAATTGCGCTTTTTTTTTATCTTTAATGAGAATTTAGGCTTGCTTATTTATGAAGAAAAAGGTTGTGCTTGTTCAGGATAATAAAGATATCCTTGATATAATGGACGAGGTCTTAGAAGAGGAGGGGTTTGATGTTACCGCATCATTAACAACCGAGCCTATAGAGAAGATAAATGAAATTGAGCCTGATGTGGTGATTGTGGATGATCACATCAAAGGCAAAAAGAAAGGATCGCAGGTGATTAAAGAACTTAAATCTGATCCTGAAACGCAAGATGTATCGGCAGTACTCACCTCAACATCAAATCACTTGCCCCAACAGGCAGAAGATTGCAAAGCCGATGATTATATCGAAAAACCATTTGATATAGAACATATGGTTAATGTAGTAAAGAAGAATACTTAACTATAACTTGCGTGTACAAAATCATGAATAAACATATTCCTTATTTATTTTGTACAATGGCTCTTTTTTCTACAGCTTCTCGTATAAGGGGTGGAGAAATTGGGAAATGGAAGGATAATATAAATCGCGCTCAAAAACAGCCAGTTTAAATTCCAATAATAACGCTATTACCATTACAACTAAAACAACTGCCTGGTGGTTAGATGGCATTCATTTAAAGCCAATGTTGATTTAAAAATATGTAAAGATCAGCTCAAAATTTTTTTATTGTTCAACCTGATTTTAAAGTTGAGCGAAAAGATGGGAATAAGATGATTATCACCATGAATCAGAATACAACCAACGCAGATAGAGCATTATCTATAGGTCTTCAAAACGGAAATTATTTTGATGGCGTGAAAATAACCCAATCCAAATAACTTTACCTATATAAAGTGGACTTATAGTTATCCATGTTTACAGCAGCCCTTAACCTTTACAAATTCCGGTACAATCCAAAATTAGTTCGGCTATCATAAATAGATGTAGTGTGTATGATATAGTATTTCGATTTTCAGAGTATTGCGTTTATCATTTGGTCTAAATATATTGCAAGTTCAGTTTTTAAAATTGAAACATTAATAAAACTGAATGGTTGAGAGATTGTTTATTCGTTGTAGATTCCTTACATAAAAAATAACTAAACCTATGACCTTCAAAATCGTTCTCCTATTTTTTTTATCCTTTGGTTTAACAAACGGGGTGTTTGCCCAAACAACAAAACCTGCATCACAACAAAATTTAACATCGAACAAACAAATGGTCGATCAGGTAATTTTAGCGATTCGAAAGGATTTGCAGAAAATCAATTTAAAGAAACTAAAAAAGGAGCATTACACTTATGAATCTGCTGGTTGTGTGGAGGAGGGAGTGGTAGATTACTATTTTGACGAAAAAACCAATGTTAAAATTGTAGAATCTGGTTCAATAGGAGATGGAAGTTGGGTAAATGAATATTATTACCAATCTGGTAAAGTTATTTTTTGTTTTCAGAGAATTGTCGGCGGACCTGCCATTGGTAAGATTACTAAAACGGAATATCGGTTTTACATTAAGGATGGCAGCATTGTAAAAGCGATGGAAGGAACGAAAACTATAAAAGCAGATTCAAAAGCGAGCGAGTCTTTAGGAACTGCAAACAGAATATTTAAAGCTTACGCGTCAAAAGATTTTGCCGCTGCGTTATGTAATTAATTCTCCTAAACTTTTACATAACATTCTTTATCCTTTCCTTTAGCAATTCAGAAAGCTACGACGTAAACTGAATTATAGGAGCGTTTGCGGAAGTTCATTTTTGCAGCTATTATCACAAGGTAGAGCTTGCACGCACTAACTACCTTGCAATGGCAAAAATCATTATACTCGAAAAACAATCCTAAGATACAGCTGATAACAGCTAACTATATTAATCTTCAATATTTTATTTTTCTAAAGTGGGCTTATAGGTGTCCGTTTGCACATTAGCCTTTAATTCGTGTAAAATCTGGTATAATCCAAAATTAGTACGGTTAACATAAATAAAATGTTTTACTCCACGTGCTTGTTTAAATTCTGGCATTTTAGAAATTTTCTCGCCGTAGGCGTAAAGTTGCTCAAAAAAATCAGGTTTACTAAAATCAAAGGATGTACTGGTATATGGTTTGGCGAAGAGACTGATCATCTCCCTGTATGATCTGTAATAAAATTCAACTTGCTCAGGAGAATCATCTTTATGGATCATTTCCAGTTTTCTAAAGGCATCGATCGTTTTATTTTTATCATTGATTACATCAGTAGAAATTAAAGAAAAGAAAGGGTAATAAAAATCATCTGGCATTTCTTTAATACAGCCAAAATCAATTACACCGAGATTTTCATCGGGAGTGATCATAAAATTTCCGGGATGCGGATCTGCATGTACAGCCCTCAGTTCGTGTTGTTGAAAGTTATAGAAATCCCACAACGCCTGACCGATTTTATTCCGAAGTTCCTGAGAAGGATTGGTTTGCAAAAATTCTTTTAAATGCTGGCCATCAATCCAATCCATAGTGATGATACGTTTTCCGGAAAATTCTGGATAATATTTTGGAAAAACTACATGATCGAGATTTTTACAAGCTTCAGAAAATTCGATGGAACGCTTAACTTCCAGTTCATAATCTGTTTCTTCAAGCAAACGTTCCTCAACTTCTTTGATATAGATATTCAATTCCCTTTCAGACATGCCCAATAAACGGAATGCGAAAGGTTTTACCAGTTTTAAATCAGAAGAAATACTATCGCCAACCCCTGGATATTGAATTTTTATGGCTAATTTTTTGCCATTAAGCGTGGCCTGGTGCACCTGCCCGATAGATGCCGCGTTGCTGGAGTTTAAGTTAAAACTGTCGAAAATATTTTCAGGAGTTTTACCGAAATTTTTAGTGAAGGTTCGCACAATTAGCGGGCCCGAAAGCGGAGGCGCATTGTATTGCGACTGGCTAAACTTATCTACGTAAGATTTTGGCAGGATATTTTTATCCATGCTCAACATTTGTGCTATTTTTAAGGCACTTCCTTTTAGTTCACTCAGCGATTTATAAATATCGGTTGCATTATCCTCATTAAGCTGTTCACGGTCCATGTCTGGATTAAACAGTTTTTTTGAATAATGTTTAATATAATTACCACCGATCTGAATGCCTGTTTTAACGAATTTTGCCGAACGTTCTACTTTAGTAGTTGGAATACTTTTTTGTGTCTTCATCTGGTATTTAAAACCTCATCTTCTCTGTAAACTTTCCATTTCTGGATAAAAATTTTCCATATTCCAATAAATTATCAATTGGCGAATGCTGGAAAAGATCGAAAGTTACATTAATACCCTTTTCTATGGCTTCGTCGCTTTTTTCGAAACCTTCACTGTCATCATTAATCCAAAAATTAAGAATAAAGGCAAATTGGATCCACAAGGCATCTTTGTATCTTTTGCTTAAAAAACGACGTTCAGCAAGTTCGCCGCTACCTAAACCTTCTTCAATAATTTCTTGTGCAAAGTTTTCAAATATCGGTTTAACACCGGCCAGTACGTCAGGCGTAGAGAATTTACTCTTATGATGCTTTAAGCTATAAATTACAAAACTACGCTCGTTCTTCAGGTTTTCCAGATAACTATAAAAGAAAGAAAGCATTTTTTCTCTGGCCGTATACTGAAGCCAAACTTCCTGTTCTTTGATTTTAGTAATGGTTTCGAAGGTAAGTTCAAACCAGATTGTTTTTTCTATGCTTTCGAAAGACGAAAAAAACTGATAAAAATCGGCCTCAGTAATTTTAAGCTTCTTTGCAAAAATATAAACCGATTTAGGTTTTTCATTGTTCGTTAAAACATAATCTAAATACCCTTTTCTAATTTGTTGAGCAGTTGCCATATAGCTGTTTTTTACAAGTATAACGTTTAATTAAATGCCTTGTTTTTCTTCAGGGTTTTTTGTTGATCATGAAATTGTAATAATAGCTTTCAAAATAATTGAAAGTTGGTTTTTTGCTAATTATTTTAGTTTTTAAAATTCAAATGTTGATAATTATTTAAATTAAAACTAATTTTTTTGGTAATTTTGTTTTCTTTATTTCTTAAAATAAATCATGCTAATATGATCCAGATGAACGATTTTTTATATGGCAAAATGGAGCTACCAATGGTGTTTTCCGACCTCCTGAATACTGATGCCTTAAAAAGGCTGGGAGGGGTCCATCAAAGTGGTGCCATATTTTTGGTCAATCCAGACATCTGCCATTCGCGGCTGGAACATGCTATCGGTGTGACCATGTTGATCAGGATGCTTGGTGGTTCAGAGCTGGAGCAGATTGCAGGCCTGCTACACGATATTTCGCATACAGCTTTTTCCCATGTGGGCGATTATGTTTTCGGCAATACAGATGAAGATTATCATGAAAAGGTTTTTGCCGAAATTTTATGTCAATCGGAAGTACCAGATGTACTGTTAAAATATGGATATGATGTTAGCCAGATTTTGCATGGCGCATTTGATATTTTAGAACAGCCCTTGCCAGCACTCTGTGCCGATCGTTTAGATTATACTTTGCGTGATGGCATTCATGGCGGAGTAATTTCCCGTCAGCGCGCGCGCGAATTTTTAAATGCTATTGTGCTGAAAGATGGTAAAATAGCGGTGAATGCAGAAGCTGAAGTGGCATGGATTAACGAAGCTTTTGAGAAACTGAATAATGATGTGTTTAAACTGCCCCTTCATTTATATGCCAATGGCAAAATGGCCGAACTGATTAAGAAATTTTTAGATAAAGGTTTATTGGTAGAAAGTGACCTGTTTAAAACCGATACCATGCTGCTGAATAAAATTAGAACAACTTATGAAGGTTACGAAGCCATTAAGTCGATTAAACAGTTAAAAGGTTTTGCCGAGTTTATGCGCCATGGTGCAGTACCTAAGATTAAAAAACGCACATTAAATGCCTTGCTGGTTTAGTATTACTCATTCCATCAAGGCTGTAAATAAGTATAGAACTGTTATTCTGAGCTTGTGGAAGGGGCTTTACAAAGATTTTTTAAGGCTTGTTCTCTCATCCCATCATCCTGAACTTGTTTCAAGGTCTTTCCAGCTTAATTAAGGCTAGATGCCAAGATACCAGTGACTCATTTCACAATGACCAATAGACAAGCAATCCAATTTTAAAGAATTGACGTATATTGTGAAAAATATAAGAATATGTCTGCAATAGAAATTATTTTAATCGGAGTAGTTATCCTGCTTATTTTTGGTGGTAAGAAACTACCCGAATTAATGAAGGGAATAGGGAAGAGCGTAAAAGAATTTAAGGATGCTAAAAATGAGCCGCCGGTTAAATAATTTTTGTGAATAAAACATTCCTTTACAGGTGCTGTTTAAACTTATAATATAAATAGCCAAAATGGAAAATCAAAAGCAAGACCTGACCAAAGCGAATTTCATTGAAGAAAATGCAAAACATCCTGATCAAGGACTAGATCATTGGAACGACCGTTTAGAGGAAAACCTGGAAACTGAAACAAGTAATGATATAGAAGCAGATGAAAAGGCTAAAGATTTCTCTGAAAAGTATGGAAGTGGCGATCAGTCCGATCAAGGTAATGATTGAATATTTATCATGTAGTCATTTTATAAAATGTTTTTTTATTGGTTTACCCGTGTATCCACTGCTTTAGTTCCGTCTGGCCAGAAATTGATTTGTATCTGAAAATTTTTTACACTAACCTTTCATTTTATTACACAAAAGGGAATTTTTCTAATTAAAATGGTTAAAATTCCATAATTGTTTTTCATGTAATTTGATTAATAGTATATTGCATAGCTAATCAAACAAACATGTATAACGTTTTCAAACTAGGCTGATAAGTGATGAATAAGCATTCGTTATTGGTCTTGTTTTTTTTGCTTTCTGCCAGCCTTTTTTCTTTTGGGCAAAACACATCGAACAAGGGGAAAGATTTTTATGTTCCTTATGCTGGGCACATTGATGGTAATAACTCCAGATTAACCTTGTTTCTGTCTGCTGATCAAGCTACTGATTATAAGGTTTATATCGGAGGTGTTTTAGTATCTCCAGTTGGTGCCACTATCCCGGCCAATACCTGTCTGCCATTCGTAATTGATCCAAATGCATATGATGTGTTAATGAGCAGTTCTAATTCAATTGAGCCGAATAAAGCCATTAATGTGGTTACAACCAAAGCAATATCGTTATATAGTATTATTTCCAATAATGCACGTACGGGGGGTACCTTAGTATTGCCAACAAACACACTTGGGCAAGAATATTATGCCTTTAGCTATGAAAACCACGGAAACCAGCAGGGATTTTCACAATTTACGATTGTAGCAACAGCAAATAATACTGATATAGAAATTACACCTAAACAAAATGATAGAACTGGTGTAAGGACCGCCAATACGACTTTTACCATTAAATTAAATAAAGGTGACATCTATCAATATCAATCCATTGGTGATTTAACAGGAAGCCACATTAAGGCTTTAAATTGTAATCCAATAGCTGTATTTTCTGGCAATACCTGGGCCGCATTTTGTAATGAGGGCAATATCCGTAATCCAAGTGGTGGAGATAACCTTTATCAACAGGTTTTTCCGGTTGTGGCATGGGGGAAAAATTTTGTGACAGCACCTTTTTACAATACCCTTCATGGTAATACTGATATTATTAGGATAATTGTTGCTGATGATAATACGGTGCTAACTGTTAATGGAAGTACGATCAATGCCAACGGAACCCCACTTTCCAATCCTTACAGCAAAGGCGCGGTAGTTACATTTTTTTCAACTACGGCAAATGTAATTTCTGGTACAAAACCCATTTCTGTTGCGCAATATCAGACTTCGCAAACCTGCAATCCAAACAATGCGCAAGATACGAGACAGGGAGGATCATATTTAGGAGATCCTGAAATAACGGTTCTTAATCCTGTTGAGCAAACATTAAATAATATTACCGTTTTTTCAGATTTGAAATCGGTAAGAGTGCCTACTCAAATTTCCAAGTACTATCTAAATGTCATTATTAAAACTGTAGATATCGCCTCATTTAGACTTGATGGTAATCCAGTGAGTAATTTTATCGCTATTGATAATGTATTTAGCTATGCCGTAATTGATGTAACCAACACGCAGCCCCAACATAGATTATCTTCGGCAGGCGGTTTCTCTGCCATTTCGTATGGCTATGGCGCCGTAGAATCTTATGCTTATCTCGCTGGTGCAAACATTCAGAATTTTACCTTTCAGCCAACCAGTACGGCTACCGGACAATCCATAACCAGTGGATGTTTGGGTGAACCAATCAGCTTAACCATAAATTTACCCTATCGGGCCACTAAGTTGGATTGGGAGATTCAAGGTGCACCGAGTTTTACGGATGGAAATCCAATACCTGTAAATACTTTTACCAGACCAAATGATAATAATACCTATTATACTTATAAGTATCCTAATCAGCTAAATTATCCAAATCCTGGCGATTACCAGTTTAAAGTAATTGCCACAAAGCCCAATGCGGATAATTGTGGTAATATTGAAGAATTGATTATCGATTTTTCGGTTGATAATCAGCCTACCGCGGCTTTTGAATTGCCAGCTACCGGGTGTCAATCTAGTGGAATTCCATTTACTGATAAGAGTAAATCCAATTCAAACTCCAGGAGCATTACAGAATGGTTATGGGATTTTGGTGATGGAAAAACATCTACTGAACAGAATCCTGTTCATATTTATGATCGACCAGGTACTTTTAACGTGGTTTTAACGGCTATAACAGATTCAAAGTGTTCAGAAACATCTCCTGCATCGCCAATTTTTATCAATCCCCAACCTTTATCAGATTTTGATGTTAAAAGTTTATGTGTGGGCAAACCGATTATCTTAATTGAAAAATCTACGATAGAAAATCCGGGAACCATTGTTAAGTGGACCTGGGACTTCGGCGATGGAAGTGCGCCATCAACTGAACAGCATCCCATCCATCAATACACTGCAACTGGTTCTTATACCATTACCCTGATTACTGAAAGTGATAAAGGCTGTGTGAGTGAAATGAAGCGTAAAAATGTAACTGTAATTAATCCGCAATTAGCCAATTTCGAACTGCCTGATTTCTGTTTGGATGATGGCATAGCCAGATTTAAAAATACATCCAAAAATGCTGATGGAAGTACAACGGATTTGACAGCACAATGGACTTATACCTATAACGGCGTTACAATAGCAACATCAACCGATTTTGATGGTTCTTTTTCTCCAACCGTTACTGGTGATTATACTGTAGCTTTGGTTGTAAAAAATGGAGATGACTGCGAAATGTCAAAAACACTTACATTTACGGTTAATGGCGCAGTTAAAAGTGCTGATTTTGATATAGTAAAAAATAATGTTTGTGTAAGCGATCAGATTATCATAAAAAATACATCAACAACTTTTGCAGGCAGGATTACGAAAATTGAAATTTACAGGGATACAGAAAATGAAAACAGCATTTATCAAACCATTCCTTATCCCGATGACAGTGACATAGCAATCCAGTACAATACTTTTGGAGGTGCTACAGATCGTAGTTTTAATGTAAGGCTCGTGGCTTATTCAGGCGAAAGTTGTTTTAAATCAGTAGAAAAAAGGGTGATATTAAAACCAGTCCCACAATTGGTTTTTGATGATATGCCAGCTGTTTGCGAGGCTGATGGAACGGTACTCATTATACAAGCAAAGCAGAAAACCGGTGAAGAAGTGGCTGGAGGTGGCGGAGAATATAGTGGAGACGGCATAAAGGCCGATGGAACCTTTAATCCCAAAATTGCTGGTGTTGGATCACATACCATTACCTACACTTTTAAAGGCGCTAACGATTGTTCTGCTTCAATAAGTAAAAACATCGAAGTGTATGCATCTCCTGTGGCTAACGCAGGTAC
>Ga0163162_10002024_pt1 | contig 19068 bp, 14 predicted proteins | sample S55metaG_FD_115310 | JGI IMG/M metagenome (GOLD analysis project Ga0163162, IMG submission 115310) | Switchgrass rhizosphere microbial communities from Kellogg Biological Station, Michigan, USA - S5-5 metaG | ecosystem: Host-associated > Plants > Roots > Rhizosphere > Soil | place: USA...
CCGGTGTCGGACGAGAAGAACACGGTGCCGACGATCGCCTTCAGCTCGACCTCGATGCCCGCCGCGTTCGCCGCCTGCTTGAAGATCTGCTGCACCTTCTGCCGCGGCGCGTTGATCGTGGTCTGGAACAGCATCTTCAACCGCTGGCCGTTCTTGGCACGCACGCCGTCGCGGCCCCGCACCCAGCCCGCGGCATCGAGCAGCGCGTTGGCGCGCGCGACGTCGAACGGCTCGGCCGCGCGCGACGAATCGAAGGTTGCCGGGTTGTTGAGGAAGTTTGCCGTCGCCACGCCGGCGCGGCCGTAGACGTAACGCTGCACCGAGCCGCGGTCGAGCAGATGCGCGAGCGCGCTGCGCACCGCCGGGTCGAGCAGGAACGGGTGCTTGCTCGCCGGACTGGAGCGCTCGCCGTCGACCTCGGTCCACGGGTCGCTGTGGTTGAGCATCATGTATTCGATGTCGCCGCCATTGGCGACGTTGACGCGGCCGCGGCCGGCGTCTTCCATCCGCTGCAGCACGTCGTCCTCGATCTGCAGCAGCCATGCGAGGTCGTACTCGCCGGTCTGCAGCACCGCGCGCGCGGCCGACACCGAGTCACCGCCGCCCTTGATCTCGATGGCGTCGAAATGCGGCCGGTTCGGCATGTGGTACGCGGCGTTGGCTTCCGCGCGCACCAGGTCGCCGGGCTTGAAGTCCACCAGCCGATACGGCCCGGTGCCGATCGCTTTCAGGTTGGCCGGCGCATCACGCGACTTGGTCCCCATGTAGGCCGCGAAGTGCTTGCGCGGCAGCACCGGGTCGGAGACGAAGGCATCGGCCCACGCCGGTGTCGGCTTGAAGTACTCGAGCCGCACGGTGTGGCTGTCGATCTTGCGCGCCAGCTTGATCGGCTGATACGTGCCGAACGTGAATGCCGCGGCTGCCGGGTCGTGCAGCAGATCCCAGCTGAACACCACGTCGTCGGCGGTGAACGGCTCGCCGTCGTGCCAGCTGACACCGCGCTTGAGTTTCCACGTCACCGAGAGCCCGTCGCGTGCGACGCCGCCGTTGGCGAGGCTCGGGATCTCGGCGGCGAGCACGGGATAGAGCGAGCCGTCGATGTCGAAGGTGGCCAGCGGCTCGTAGAACAAGCGTGAGGCCAGCGCGTCCTTGCTGCCGGCGCTGAAGTGCGAATTGAGGATGGTCGCGCCCTGCCACGACAGGATGCGCAGCGGCCCGCCGCCACCGCGCCGCGTGGGCGCGTAGCGAAACGGCGCTTGCGCCTGCGCGAGGCCGGCGTGCGCGAGCAGTTGCAGAGCCAGCGGCGTGCCCACGCCGAGCGTGCTCACCGCATCGACGAATCGTCGCCGCGACCACTCGCCGCGACGCGTGCGCGCGAGCCAGTCGCGCAGATGGTCTTCCTCGATGGACATCGCGGATGCCTTCAGCAGCGCGCAGTGCAAATCTGCGCCGCCTCAGCGGCGCATCCCCCCATGAACACCGCGGATCCGGCTACGCCGGTCCGCCGGTGCTGCCCCTTTGAGGGGGAAGCGCCGGCGGCGCATCGGGCGTGGTCCATGTCAATCCGCGTATTGACCGGCGGCCTTGATCACCGGGCCCCACTTCGCGATCTCGGCCTCGACGAACTTCTTGTGCTCGGCCTGGCCGACGCGGCCATCGGTGACGACGACGGCGCCCAGTGCTTCTTCGCGCTTGATGAAGTCGGCGTCCTTCAGCGCGCTGCGCAACGCGGCGTTGACCTTCTCGAGCACCGGCTTGGGCGTGCCCTTGGGCGCGTACAGACCGTGCCAGATCGTGACGTTGAAGCCCTTCAGGCCCGATTCGTCGAGCGTGGGGAGCGTGGCCAGCGACGGGATCGTGAGGCGCTTGGTCGTGGTGACCGCGAACGCCTTGATCTTGCCGCCCTCGATCTGTCCGGTGGTGTTGGTGGTCTGGTCGCACATCAGATCGACCTGGCCGCCGAGCAGATCGTTCATCGCCGGCGCGGTGCCCTTGTACGGCACGGTCTGCATGTCGATGCCCAGGCTCTGCTGGAACAGCAGACCGCACAGGTGCGACGCCGCGCCGAGCCCGGCGTTGGCGAGGTTGATCTTGCCCTTGTTGGCATCGAGCCACTTGCGCAACTCGGCGAAGGTGCTGGCCGGCAGCGTCGAGCGGCCCACCACCGTCATCGGCACCTCGTTGATCAGGCCGACGTACTCGAAGTCCTCCAGCGTCTTGTAGGGCAGGTTGCGGTACAGCGCCGGCGAGGTCGCCATGCCGATGTGGTGCAGCAGCAGCGTGTAGCCATCGGGTGCGGCTTTCGCGACCTTGCCCGCGCCCAGCGTGCCGCCGGCGCCGCCGACGTTCTCGATGATCACGGTCTGGTTGTTCAAGCCCTTGCGCAGCACTTCGCCGAGGTCGCGTGCCACCTTGTCGGTGGGTCCGCCGGCAGCGAACGGCACCACGATCGTGACCGGCCTGTCAGGGTAGTCGGCCAGTGCGCTCGATGCGGCGAACAGCGTGGCCAGGAGCCACCAGCGGGCTTTCATGCGAGTCTCCTACAGAGTGGGATGAGTGGGTTCAGCGCGCTGCGCGCGTTGCCGGCGATCGTAGGCGGCCCTCATGGGCCGAACAACTCGGAAACTACGGAGGTCGCGAGAAGAACTTTTTTGCGCCCGTCGCCTCACCTGGTCAGGCTGTTGTCAGTCCGCCAGATGCAGCGCCATCACCTGCGCCACGTGCAGTGCCTGCCGCGCTGCACCATCGGCGATCTGGTGGCGACAGCTGGTGCCGTCGGCGACGATGATCGCATCGCTCGCGGCGCGCACCGCGGGCAGCAGCGACAGCTCCGCCATGCGCATCGACGCCTCGAGGTGCGCCGCTTCGTAGCCGAAGCTGCCCGCCATGCCACAGCACGAGCTGTCGATCAGCGACACCTGGGCGCTCGGAATCAGCCGCAGCGCGGCCAGTACGTCGCCCATCAGGCCGAACGCCTTCTGATGGCAGTGCCCGTGCACCAGCATCGGCTGCTCGGCGTCGTGCCACTCGGGCGCGAAGCGGCCGGCACGCGACTCGCGCACGACGAACTCCTCGAACAGCAGCGCGTGTGCGGCGACCGTGCGCGCCGCATCGCCCAGACCCATCGCAAGGTACTCGTCGCGCAGCGTCAGCAGGCAAGAGGGCTCGAGTCCCACGATCGCAATGCCGCGCCGCGCAAACGGCAGCAGCGCATCGATCAGAGCGCGCGCCTTGCGGCGTGCCAGCGCGGTCTGGCCGGCCGCCAGGTGGGTGCGACCACAGCACGGTGCACCCGGCGGGGCGTGCACCGTGTAGCCTGCGGCGTGCAACACCTGCAGCGCGGCCCGCGCGTTGTGCGGCTCGAAGTGGTCGTTGAAGGTGTCGGTCCACAGCACCGCGGCGTTAGCGCCGGTGGCGTGCGCGGCGACCAGGGCCTCGCGCGTGGCCAGTCGCAGCGTGTGCGCGCGGCGCGTGAAGGTGTCGCGCCGCCACTCGGGCAGGCGGCGCCGGGCCGACAGGCCGAACTGGCGCTCGGCCCAGCGCGCCAGCGTGGGCGAGCGGTTGCGCAGGTTGGCCAGCCACGGCAGCGTGCTGGCCAGCGGCGCGTAGTCGGGCAGGCGGCCGATCAACAGGTCTTTCGCGCTGTGGCCGAAGCGCGCGTGGCGCTGCGCCAGCACCTCGAGCTTCATGCGCGCCATGTCGACGCCGGTGGGGCACTCGCGCTTGCAGCCCTTGCAGCCCACGCACAGGTCGAGCGCGTCGTGCACCGCCTCGCCGGTCAGAGCGTCGGGGCCGAGCTGCCCCGAGACGGCCAGCCGCAGGGTGTTGGCCCGTCCGCGCGTCAGGTGCTGCTCGTCGCGCGTCACGCGGTAGCTCGGGCACATCGTGCCGGCGTCGAACTTGCGGCAGTGGCCGTTGTTGTTGCACATCTCGACCGCCTTGGCGAAGCCGCCGCTCGGGTCGCCGCCGCTGCCCGGCGCGCCGATCGCCTCGGTCGCGGCATCGTTCTGCACGTTCCACGCCGACCAGTCGAACGCCGGCTGGATCGCGATCGTGCGATAGCCCGGCGCAAAGCGGAACAGCGAGGCGTCGTCCATGCGCGGCGGGTCGACGATGCGATTCGGGCAGAACAGGTTCTCCGGGTCGAGGTGGTGCTTGATGGCGCGAAACGCCTCGTTGAGCTTGGGGCCGAACTGCCAGCGGATCCACTCGCCGCGGCACAGCCCGTCGCCGTGCTCGCCGCTGTAGGCGCCCTTGAACTTGCGCACCAGCACCGAGGCCTCCTCGGCGATGGCACGCATCTTGGCGGCGCCCCCATCGGGCCCGGACTGCCGCATGTCGAGAATCGGCCGCACGTGCAGCGTGCCGACCGACGCGTGCGCGTACCAGGTGCCGCGCGTGCCGTGTCGCGTGAACACGTCGGTGAGCGCGGCGGTGTACTCGGCCAGGTGCTGCAGCGGCACCGCGCAGTCTTCGATGAAGCTCACCGGCTTGCCGTCGCCCTTCAGGCTCATCATGATGTTCAGGCCCGCCTTGCGCACCTCCCACAGCGCCTTTTGCGGCGCGTCGTCGGGCATCTCGACCACACTGTCCGGCAAGCCGAGGTCGCCCATCAGCTCGACCAGCCCGTGCAGCCGCGCGCGCAGCGCAGTGCGGTCGTCGCCGCTGAACTCGACCAGCAGGATCGCTTCGGGCGCGCCGATTAGCGCGTCCTCGATGATCGGCCTGAAGGCCGGGTTGGTGCGCGCCAGCTCGATCATCGTGCGATCCACAAGCTCCACCGCACTGGGCCCCAGCGTGACGATGTGCTGGGCGCAGTCCATCGCACGATGGAAGCTCGTGAAGTTGACGACACCGAGCACCTTGGCGCGCGGCAGCGCGCTCAACTGCAGGTCGAGCGCCTCGGTGAAGCCGAGCGTGCCCTCGGCGCCGACGAACAGGTGCGCCAGGTTCACCGAGCCGTCGCCGGTGTACGGCCGCTCGCTCTGGGGATGGAAGATGTCGAGGTTGTAGCCGGCCACGCGCCGCATCACGCGCGGCCACAGCGTCTCGATGTCGTCGCGGCAGGCGTCGGCCAGGCCGCGCACGAAGCGCGCAGCGTCGGCCGCGCGCCCCACCAGCGACGGCAGCGGGCCGGCATGCAAGGCCGCTCCGTCGGCCAGCCGCAGATGCAGCCCCAGCACGTTGTGCACCATGTTGCCGTAGGCGATCGAGCGCGACCCGCACGAGTTGTTGCCGGCCATGCCGCCAAGCGTGGCCTGGGCGCTGGTCGACACGTCGACCGGGAACCACAGGCCATGGCCCTTGAGCTGCGCGTTCAGGTCGTCGAGCACCAGGCCGGGCTGCACGCGCACGGTGCCGGCATCGACGTCGAGCGCCAGCAGGCTGCGCAGGTGCTTGCTGCAATCGATCACCAGGCACGCCCCGACGGTCTGTCCGCACTGGCTGGTGCCGGCGCCGCGCGGCAGCACCGGCACCTTCAGCTCGCGCGCGATCTGCAGCGCATGGCGCACGTCGGCATCGTCGGTGGGCACGAACACGCCCACCGGCACCACCTGGTAGATCGAGGCGTCGGTCGCATAGCGCCCGAGCGCAGCCGCATCGAACAGCACCTCGCCGCGCGTGTGGGCACGCAGCTGCGCCGACAGGGCGATGCTGGTGTCGGTGGCGGGCGCCAGCTGCGAGGGCTCGTCGAGCTTCATTGCCGCTACGCCTTCGACGTCATCGCCAGCGTGCCGGCGCGCATCATCTCGAGCACCACGTCGCGCTTGTTGTTCAGGTGCGTGATCAGCAGCTGGCGCAACGCGGGTGCATCGTGCGCGGCCAGCGCATCGATCATCTGCGAGTGCTCCTTGACCGCGCGCTTCCACTTGCGCTCGTCGAAGTTGGAGCGAAAGCGCAACGCCTGCAATCGGGCGTTGGTCTGCGTGTAGGTGCGCGTCAGCACCGGATTCTTGGCGGCGGCGTTGATCGCCGCGTGAATCTGGGCGTTGAGGCGGTAGTACGCACTGAGGTCGCGGCGCGTGAACGCGGCCATCATCTCGAAGTGCAGCGCGCGAATCGCCTGCAGCTCGGCGTCGGTGATGCGCTGCGCCGCCAGCTCGCCCGACAGGCCCTCGAGCGCGGCCATCAATTCGAAGCTGTGCTGCACCTCGGCCTCGTCGAGATGGATCGCCACCGCGCCGCGGTGTGGCAGCAGCGCCACCAGGCCCTCGGCTGCGAGCTGCCTGATCGCTTCGCGCAACGGCGTGCGCGAGACCTGCAGCCGCTCGGACAGCTCGCGCTCGTTTAGCTTGGCGCCGGCCGCGATGCGGCCTTCGACCAGCATGGCGCGCAGCTTGCGCGCCACCTGCTCGTGCAGCACCGGGGTGCGGATCGGAATGACGTCAGCCATGGCAAGACCGTGGATTCGATTTTGTATGCAAAAGTGGCCTGCGGCAAGCGACAGCTACAGGTTCATCTCCGAGGGGATGCTCGCAGACCCTGGCTTGACAGCACGATTTTGTATGCAAAAAATGCGCTTGCCTGCATTGACCGGCGCCGCGCGCCGCACCGCCATGATCGCGCTCGACCACCACCCCAGCGGCCGCCACTTCCTGCAGATACCGGGTCCGAGCCCGGTGCCCGATCGCATCCTGCGGGCGATGAGCCTGCCCACCATCGATCACCGCGGCCCGGAGTTCGCGCGTCTCGGGCTCAAGGTGATCAACGGCCTTCAGCAGGTGTTCCGCACCCGCCATCCGGTGGCGATCTATCCGGCGTCGGGCACCGGCGCCTGGGAGGCCGCGCTCGCCAACACGATGAGCCCGGGCGACGCGGTGCTGATGTTCGAGACCGGCCACTTCGCCACGCTGTGGCAAAAGATGGCGCTGCGCCTCGGGCTGCAGCCCGAGTTCCTCTCGGTGCCCGGCGTCGACGCCACCGGGCTGCCCAACGGCTGGCGGCGCGGCGTGCAGGCCGATCTGATCGAGCAGCGCCTGCGCAACGACGCCGCCCATCGCATCAAGGCGGTGTGCGTCGTGCACAACGAGACGTCGACCGGGGTCACTTCCGACATCGCCGCGGTGCGTCGCGCCATCGACGCCGCGGGCCACCCGGCGCTGCTGATGGTCGACACCATCTCGGGGCTGGCGTGCGCCGACTTCCGGCACGACGAGTGGGGCATCGACGTCTCGATCAGCGGCTCGCAGAAAGGCCTGATGCTGCCGCCGGGCATCAGCTTCAATGCGCTGTCGCCCAAGGCCCTAGAGGCCTCGAAGCGGGCGTTGCTGCCGCGCTCGTTCTGGGCCTGGGACGAGATCGTCGAGATGAACAAGGGCGGGTACTGGCCCTACACGCCGAACACCAACCTGTTGTACGGCCTGAGCGAGGCGCTGGACATGCTGCTCGAGCAGGGGCTCGATGCGGTGCTGGCGCGCCACCAGCGCTGGGGCGAGGGCGTGCGCACTGCGGTGCGCGCATGGGGGCTGCCGATCCAGTGCGCCGACGCCGCGGTGTATTCGCCGGTGCTCACCGGCGTCATCACGCCGCCGGGCGTCGACGCCGATGCGCTGCGCCAGTTGATCCACCACCGCTTCGATCTCTCGCTCGGCACGGGCCTGGGCAAGGTCAAGGGCCGCATGTTTCGCATCGGCCACCTCGGCGACAGCAACGACCTGACGCTGGTCGCCACCTTGGCCGGCGTCGAGATGGGGCCCAAGTTGCACGGCGTGGCGCTGGCGGGCGGCGGGACGCAGGCTTTGATGGACTATTTCGCCGCACACCCGCAACCCGCGGTGCTGCGCGCCGCGGCCTGACGCACAGCGCGGCCACCCGATTTTCGCAGTCAGGAGTCTTCAGAGATGCAACGTCGTTCGATCCTGCGCGCCGCCGGCGCCGCAGCGGCCGTGATCGCCGCACCCGCGCTGCGCGCGCAAGCGTGGCCCTACGGGCCGGTGCGCATCATCGTGGGCTTTCCGCCGGGCGGCGGCACCGACGCGCTGGCGCGCGTGCTGTCGGTAAAGCTCACGCAGATGTGGGGCCAGCAGGTGGTGGTCGAGAACAAGGCCGGCGTGGCGGGCGTGCTGGCGGCCGAGTACGTGTCCACGCAGCCGAGCGACGGCTCGACGCTGCTGATGGCGCACATCAACAGCCACGCGCTGGCACCGAGCCTGCAACCCAAGCTGCGCTACGACCTCGACCGCGACTTCGTGTCGATCGTGCTGGTGGGGGTCACGCCCAATCTGCTGATTGCCAACCCCAACGCGCCAGCCAAGACAGTGAAGGACATCGTCGCGCTGTGCAAGGCGCAGCCCGGTGGCGTGAGCTTCGGCTCGGCCGGCGCGGGCTCGGCGCAGCACCTGGCGCTCGAGATGTTCAAGCTGCGCGCCAAGGTCGATGCGCTGCATGTGCCGTACAAGGGCTCGGGCCCGCTGCTCACCGACTTGATCGGCGGGCAGATCCAGTACAGCTTCGACACCATGACCGCGGCCACGCCGCACGTGAAGAACGGCCGCGTGATCGCGATCGCGCAGACGCGCACCAAGCGCGCCAAAGGGCACCCCACGGTGCCGACGATGCAGGAAGAGGGCTACCCAGGCTTCGAGGCCACCACCTGGTACGGCCTGGTCGGCCCCGGCAAGCTGCCGCGCCCGATCGCGCAGAAGGTCAACGCCGACGTCAACGCGGTGCTCGCGATGGCCGACGTGCAGGAGCGCATGGACACCTACGGCGCCGAAGACGGCGGCGGCACGGCCGAGAAGTTCGACGCCTTCATGCGCGAAGAGCGCGCCAAGTGGGCCAAGGTGGTGAAGGAAGCGGGAGTCAAGGGCGAGTCGTAGGGCTTCGCGCAACAGCGCCGGCAACAGGCCGCGCGCGACCCACGTGTTTGCGCAAGCGAACACCTCGGATCCGGCTTGGCCGTTCCGCGCGCGGCCCTTCTCGAGGAAGCGGCCGACAAGGACCTTCGGGGCTACCTGTAGTCGCGTGCGTCCTCGATCACCTTGCCGTCGTTCGGCAGGGTGCCGGCTGCAGTCAGCACCACGTCGGCGCGCAGCTTGGTGACATCGCGCACGCTGGCAGCGATCGCATCGGACAGCCCTTCGGGACGCGCCGACACCTCGGCCTTGAAGGTGAGGCGGTCGCTCGCCATCTCGCCTTCGACCACCAGGCGCGCACGCACGATCTCGGCATGGCGGCGCACGATGTCGGCCACCTGGCTCGGGTGCACCAGCATGCCGCGCATCTTGGTGGTCTGGTCGGCGCGCCCCATCCAGCCCTTGATGCGCAGCTGGGTGCGGCCGCTCGGGCACGGCCCCGGCAGCACTGCCGACAGGTCGCCGGTGCCGAAGCGCAGCAGCGGGTAATCGCTGGCCAGCACCGTGACGACCACCTCACCCACTTCGCCATCGGGCACCGGATCGTCGGTGCCGGGCCGCACGATTTCGAGCAGCACGCCCTCGTCGACCACCAAGCCCTCGCGCGCCACGGTTTCGTAGGCGATCAGGCCGACGTCGGCGGTGGCGTAGGCCTGGTAGCCCTCGATGCCGCGCTCGCCCAACCAGTCGCGCAGGCTGGGCGGAAACGCCTCGCCGCTGACCAGGGCCTTGCGGATCGACGCGATCGAGGTGCCGCTGTCGGCCGCCTTCTCGACCAGGATCTTCAGGAAGCTCGGCGTGCCGATGTAGCCGTGCGGGCGCAGGTCGATGATCGCCTGCAGCTGCAGTTCGGTGTTGCCGACGCCGCCGGCGAATGTGGTGCAGCCGATCGTGTGCGCGCCGGTTTCCATCATCGCGCCGGCCGGCGTGAGGTGGTAGCTGAAGCTGCAGTGGATCAGGTCGCCGGCGCGAAAGCCGGCGGCCCAGATCGCGCGGGCCATCCGGAACGGATCGCTGTGCAGGCCCTCGGGCTCGTAGATCGGCCCGGGCGACTGGAACACGCGGCGCGCACCCTGTGCCGCCACCATGCCGCGCCAGCCGATCGCCGAGGCGCCGCCCAGCGGATCCCATGGCGTGGCGGCTCGGCCGGCCTTCTGGCGCTCGTGCAGCTCGCTCTTGCGCAGCACCGGCAGGCGCGCGAACGCCTGGCGCGACGTGATCGCCTCGGCGTCCACTCGACCGAGGCGCTCGGCACCCGCGGCGGTGCCTTGCGCGCGGCGCACCAGCGCCGGCAACGCAGCCAGCATGTCGCGCTCGCGCTGCGCGGGCTCGCGCGATTCGAGCGCGTCGTACGGTGAATCGGCGGAGCCGCGTGCGGCGGCCTGGGGATACGGCATCACACCTCCGGTCAATCCTCGTCGAGCCAGCGGGCGAGCCGCTTCTTCACTTCGTCGATCAATTTGCGCTGCTCGGCCGCCGACTTCACGGTGAAGGCTTCCCATTCGGGCGTCAGCGCGAGCTTGCGCACCACGCGCGCGGCGATCGCGTCGCCCTGGCGCTCGAGCTCGACCACCGCCTTGCCGCGCAGCTCGAAGCCCTTGCCGCGCGCCGCAAGTTTGCAATCGCGCATCGCGCGCTGGAGCTGCAGCAGCGCCTGCTCGGCGTTGAAGGGTGGTGGCGCGAAGCCCCAGTCGTCATCTGGCATGGCAGCGCCGACGGCGGACATCCGGTCGCCAAGCGCACACCGCGGATCCGGCTCCGCCGGTCCGCTGGTGTGGCCCCCTTGAGGGGGAGGCGGCCGCCAAGCCGCATCGGGGGTGGGAGATCGTCATGCCAGCCAGCGCTTGCGGCGCTTGTAGCTCTTGACGTCGCGGAAGCTCTTGCGATCGACCCCGCCCATGCCGAGGTAGAACTCCTTGACGTCCTCGTTCTCGCGCAGCGCGGCCGCCTCGCCGTCCATCACGACGCGGCCGTTTTCGAGGATGTACCCGTAGTCGGCATAGCGCAGTGCCATGTTGGTGTTCTGCTCGGCCAGCAGGAAGGTGACGCGCTCCTTGGTGTTGAGATCGCGCACGATCTCGAACACCTCCTGCACGATCTGCGGTGCCAGCCCCATCGACGGCTCATCGAGCAGCACCACCTTCGGGTTGGCCATCAGGGCGCGGCCGATGGCGCACATCTGCTGCTCGCCGCCCGAGGTGTAGGCCGCTTGCGCGCCGCGGCGCGTCTTCAGGCGCGGGAAGTAGGCGTAGACCTTGTCGAGCGTCTGCGCCACCGCCGCCTTGCCGTCGCTGCGCGTGTAGGCGCCGGTCAGCAGGTTTTCCTCTATCGTCAGGTGCGCGAAGCAGTGGCGGCCCTCCATCACCTGCACCACGCCGCGGTCGACCATCTGCGCGGTCGACAGCTTCTCGATGCGCTCTCCGCGCAGCTCGATCGAGCCCTTGGTGACCTCGCCGCGCTCGCCGGCCAGCAGGTTGCTCACCGCGCGCAGCGTGGTGGTCTTGCCCGCGCCGTTGCCGCCCAGCAGCGCGACGATGCGGCCCTCGGGCACCTGCAGCGACACGCCCTTGAGCACCAAGATCACGTGGTTGTAGATGACCTCGATGCCGTTGACGTTGAGCAGGACGCTGTGGGACATGATGGTTGGGGCGCCACGGCCCGGCGCGCGAGCCGGGACGTGGCGCGCGGTGACGAATCGCGGTCAGCCTTTCTGCGAATCGGACTGGCAGTCTTCGTAGGTGCGACGCGAGAGTTTCTTCTCGGCCGCGTACTTGTCGGCCGCCGCCTTGATCATCGGCTTGATGATCGACTGGTCGGCCTCGTACCAGTCCGACGTGAACTCCCACTTGCTGCCGTTCCAGGTGTGGATGCGCGCCCACGCCGCGCCGCGGTGGTCTGCGCAGCTGGTGGAGATCGGGCGCATCACGCCCGTGAAGCCGAGCGCGTCGAGCTTTTTCTGGTCGAGTGCCAGGTTCTCATAGCCCCAGCGCGCCTGCTCGCCGGTGATGACCTTGCCCTTGCCGAAACGCTCCTGCGCGCGCTTGACGCCTTCGACGCCGAGCATGGCCGACATCAAGCCGCGCATGTACAGCACCTGTCCCACCTCCTCGCGCGGCCCGGTGCCTTGGCCTTTGTCGTGCACTTCCTTCAGCACCTCCTTCACGATGGTGGAGTTGGGCTCCGCGCCGTGTTGCAAGGCCAGCGCGTGATAGCCCTTGGCCCCGTCGCCGACGTCTTTCACGTCGGGCTCGGCACCTGCCCACCACACGCCATACATCTTGTCGCGCGGGTAGCCGGTGGCGACCGCCTCCTTGATCGAGGTGGAGTTCATCACGCCCCAACCCCACAGCAGCACGTAGTCGGGCCGGTTCTGGCGGATCTGCAGCCAGGTGGCCTTCTGCTCCACGCCGGGGGCCGCCACCGGCAGCAGTTGGAGCTCGAAGTTGTCGAGCTTGGAACGCTCCTGCAGCAGAGGGATCGGTTCCTTGCCGTAGGGGCTGTCGTGGTAGACCAGCGCGATCTTCTTGCCCTTGAGCTTGTCGAATCCGCCTTCCTTCTTGGCGATGTGCTGGATCAGCACGTCCGCGGCGTCCCAGTAGGTGCCGGTGAGCGGGAAGTTCCACTTGAACACCATGCCGTCGGTGCTCTCGCTGCGGCCGTAGCCGCCCGTGATCAGCGGGATCTTGTCGCCCGGCGCCTTTTCGGTCAGCGCGAAGGTGATGCCGGTGGACAGTGGCTGGAACACGGTGGCGCCGCCGTTGCGGCCCTTGAGGCGTTCGTAGCACTCGACGCCCTTGTCGGTGGCGTAACCCGTCTCGCACTCCTCGTAGATGATCTTGACGCCGTTGATGCCGCCCTTGGCGTTGACGTACTTCAGGTAGTCCACGTAGCCGTTGGCGAACGGCACGCCGTTGGGCGCATAGGCACCGGTGCGGTACACCAGCACCGGGAAGAACTGCTCCTTGTTCTGCGCGAACGCGGGCGCACTGGTGAGCACGGTGCTCGTGCCGGCGGCCACCAAGGCCGCTGCGAGGGCGAGGGATCTCAACTTCATGTCTGCCTCCAGGTTAAGTCTGCTTCACAGAACGATCCGGCACCGGGTGCGCGCGGGAACGAAACGATCAATGAGGGAACGGCCACAGCCGCAGTTTTTCCTTGCCGATCGACCACAGCCGAGCCAGCCCATGCGGCTCGACGATCAGGAAGAACACGATCAGCGAACCGAAGATCATGAACGTCAAGTGCGCCGCGGTAGCGGTGTCGATGGGGATGCCGAACAGATACGGCGCGTTGTCGAGCACGATCGGCACGACGACGATGAACGCAGCGCCGAAGAAGCTGCCCATGATCGAGCCCAGCCCGCCGATGATCACCATGAACAACAACTGGAACGAGCGATCGATGTTGAACGCTGCCGGCTCCCACGAGCCGAGGTAGACGAAGCCCCACAGCGCGCCGGCCACGCCGACGAAGAACGAGCTGACGGCAAAGGCGGTGAGCTTGGCGTATACCGGGCGGATGCCGATCACCGACGCGGCGACGTCCATGTCGCGCATCGCCATCCATTCGCGACCGATGTGGCTGCGCACCAGGTTCTTGGCCAACAGCGCGAACAGCGCGACGAAGCCGAGGCAGAACAGGTACTTCTCGGCAGGGGTGTCGATCACCCAGCCGAACATCCGGAGGTCACCGACGCCGACCGAACCCGACGAGGAGTTGTTGGTGAACCACTTGATGCGCAGGAACGCCCAGTCGCAGAAGAACTGTGCCGCCAGCGTGGCCACCGCCAGGTACAGGCCCTTGATGCGCAGCGACGGAACGCCGAACAGCACGCCCACCAGCGTGGCGCACACACCGCCCAGCAGGATCGCAACGACCAGCGGCATGCCGTCGATGCGCACGATGAAGTTGTAGGCCGCGTACGCGCCCACCGCCATGAAGCCGCCGGTGCCCAGCGAGATCTGGCCGCAATAGCCCACCAGGATGTTGAGGCCGAGCGCCGCCAGCGACAGGATCAGGAACGGGATCAGGACCGCCCGGAACAGGTACTCGCTGGCCGCGAACGGAACGACCACGAACGCGAACGCCAGCAGCGCGACGATCAGCAGCCGATCCTGTGCAATCGGAAAGATCTGCTGGTCCGACGCGTAGGTGGTCTTGAATTGGCCGTTTTCACGGTAGAGCATGGCGTCGAATCCTCTACACGCGATCGATGATGTGGCTACGGCACGCTTCGCTCGACTCGCTTCGCAAGCCAGCCTGAGCCGAAGAATCATGGCGCTCGTATCTCATACGCGATCGATGATTTTTTCGCCGAACAGCCCTTGCGGCCGCACGAGGAGCACCAGCAGCACGACCACGTAGCCGAACCAGATCTCGATGCCGCCACCGACCATCGGACCGATGAACACCTCGGACAGCTTCTCGCCGGTGCCGACGACCAGCCCGCCGACGATGGCGCCGGGCACCGAGGTCAAGCCGCCGAGAATCACCACGGGCAGCGCCTTCAGCGCCAGCACCGCCAGCGAGAACTGCACGCCGAGCTTGCTGCCCCAGATCATGCCGGCCACCAACGCGACGAAGCCGGCCACGCTCCAGACGATGACCCACACGCGCGACAGCGGGATGCCGATCGACTGCGCAGCCTGGTGATCGTCGGCCACGGCACGCAGGGCGCGGCCGGTGGGCGTGTACTGGAAGAACACCGCCAGCAGGATCACCAGCGCAGCGGCGATGGCCGCCGCGTAGAGGTCTTCCTTGTTGACGAGCACGCCACCTTGGAAGGCCGACTCGAGCAGGAAGATCGGGTCCTTCGGCAGGCCGATGTCGATCTTGTAGATGTCGCTGCCGAACAGCGTCTGGCCGAAACCGTCCATGAAGTACGAGATGCCGAGCGTGGCCATCAGCAGCGTCACGCCCTCCTGGTTGACGAGCCTGCCGAGCACGAGCCGCTCGATCAGCCAGGCCACGCCCACCATCAGCAGCAGCGCGCCGGCGAAGGCGATCAGGTTGCCGAGCAGCACGCTGTCCAGATGCAGCAGCTTGTGCGACCACTCGGCAAAGCGCGCCATGGCCAGCGCTGCGAACAGCACCATGGCGCCTTGCGCGAAGTTGAAGACGCCCGAGGCCTTGAAGATCAGAACGAACCCCAGCGCCACCAGCGAATACAGCATGCCGGTCATCAGGCCGCCGATCAGGGTTTCGAGAAAGAAGCCCATCGCTGCCTGCTGCGCTTCAGTGCACCGTACCGAGGTAGGCGCTGATCACCTCGGGGTTGTTGCGCACGTCGCCGGGCGAGCCGTCGCCGATCTTGCGGCCGTAGTCGAGTACCACCACGCGGTCGGAGATGTCCATCACGACGCCCATGTCGTGCTCGATCAACACGATCGTGGTGCCGAACTCGTCGTTGACATCGAGCACGAAGCGGCACATGTCCTGCTTCTCCTCGACGTTCATGCCGGCCATCGGCTCGTCGAGCAGCAGCACCTGCGGCTCCATCGCCAGCGCGCGGCCGAGGTCGACGCGTTTTTGCAGCCCATAGGGCAGGCGGCCCACCGGCGTCTTGCGGTACGGCTGGATCTCCAGGAAGTCGATGATGCGCTCGACGAACGCGCGGTGTTCCAGCTCCTCGCGCTGCGCCGACGGGAGCTGCAAGGCCTGCGCGAAGAGGTTGCTCTTCATCTTCAGGTTGCGGCCCGACATCAGGTTGTCGATCACGTTCATGCCCTTGAACAGCGCCAGGTTCTGGAACGTGCGCGCGACGCCCATCTCGGCGACCTGGCGCGAGTTCATGTGCTGGAACGTCTTGCCGCGGAAGGTGATGGTGCCCTGCTGCGGCTGATAGACGCCGTTGATGCAGTTGAGCATTGAGCTCTTGCCGGCGCCGTTGGGGCCGATGATCGCGCGGATCTCGTGCTCGCGCACGTCGAAGCTGATGTCCGAGAGCGCCTTCACGCCGCCGAAGCTCAGGCTGATGTTCCTGACGTCGAGGATCACCTCGCCGATGCGTCGCACCTGCGGCGCCTGCGGCACATCGGCGCGTGCCGGCGCGTCGGGGTCGGCCCGGGTGGCGACGATGGCCATCAGGCGGCTTTCTTCAACGCAGGCAGCGTCTTGACGTCGACGATCTTCAAGGTCGCCGACACCGTGCCGCTGCGCCCGTCTTCGAACTTGACCGCCGTCTCGACGAACTGCTCGGTCTTGCCGCCGTACAACGCGTCGATCAGCAGCTGGTATTTGTCGGCGATGTGGCCACGTCGCACCTTGCGCGTGCGCGTCAGCTCGCCGTCGTCGGCGTCGAGCTCCTTGTGCAGGACCAGGAAGCGGCTGATCTGGCTGCCGGCGAGCTTGTCGTCGGCCGCGAGGTCGGCGTTGACCTGCTCGACGCACTCGCGCAGCAGGTTGAACACCTCGGGCTTGCTCGCCAGGTCGGCGTAGCCAGCGTACGGCATGTTGCGTTTCTCGGCCCAGTTGCCGACCGCGTCGAAGTCGATGTTGATGAAGGCGCACACGCGGTCGCGCCGGTCGCCGAACGCGACCGCCTCCTTGATGTACGGGAAGAACTTCAGTTTGTTCTCCACGTACTTGGGCGCGAACAGCGCGCCGTCGTTCGGGCCGCCGACGATGCGGCCGACGTCCTTCGCGCGATCGATGATCTTCAAGTGTCCGCCGGCGTCGATGAACCCGGCGTCGCCGGTGTGGTACCACCCGTCGCCCGTCAGCACCTCGGCGGTGGCACCCGGGTTCTTGTAGTACTCCTTCAGCAAGCCGGGCGAGCGCACCAGGATCTCGCCGGAGTCGACCACCTTGATCTCGACGCCGTCGATCGGCACGCCGACGGTGTCGGCCTTCGCTTGGTTGTCGGGCTGCAGGCAGACGAACACAGCGGTCTCGGTGCTGCCGTAGAGCTGCTTCAGGTTGATGCCGATCGAGCGGTAGAACGTGAACAGGTCGGGGCCGATCGCCTCGCCGGCGGTGTAGGCGACCCGCACGCGCGAGAAGCCGAGCGTGTTGCGCAGCGGGCCGAAGATGAACCAATCGCCCAGCCGGTACCTCACGCGCTCGAGCGCCGGCACCGGCTTGCCATCCATCAGCGCAGGCCCGACGCGGCGCGCCACCGCCATGCACGTCTTGTAGAGCCACTGCTTCAGGCGCGACGCATCCTCCATGCGGATCGTCACGCTGGTCAGCAGCCCTTCGAAGATGCGCGGCGGGGCGAAGTAGTAGGTGGGCCCGATCTCCTTCAGGTCGATCATCACGGTCGCGGCCGACTCGGGGCAGTTGACGATGTACCCGCAGGCCAGCCACTGCGCGTAGCTGAAGATGTTCTGGCCGATCCACGCCGGCGGCATGTAGGCCAGCACCTCTTCGGCAGCGGTCAGCTTGTCGAACGCCTGCCCGGCGGCGGCGCGATCGAGCAGCGTGAAGTGCGTGTGCACCACGCCTTTCGGGTTGCCGGTGGTGCCCGAGGTGAAGAACATCGCTGCCACGTCATCGGGTCGGCCGGCGGCCACCTGCGCGTCGTAGAAGCCCGCATGCGCGGCATCGTGCGAGCGACCACCCTCGATCAGGCTGTCGAGCGATGCCAGTCCGGGTTCGGCGTAGTGGCGCAGGCCGCGCGGGTCGTCGTACCAGATGCGCGCGAGTTGCGGACATTGCGTGCGCGACTCCAGCAGCTTGTCGACCTGCTCCTGATCTTCGACGATCGCGAAGCGCACCTCGGCGTTGTTGATCGGGAACACGAACTCGGCGGCCACGGCATCCTGGTACAGCGGGACCGGAACGGCACCGAGCGATTGCGCAGCCAGCATCGCGGCATACAGGCGCGGGCGGTTCTCTCCGATCACGACCAGGTGCTCGCCGCGCTTCAACCCGGCCTCGGCCAGTCCGCAGGCCAGGTGGCGCACCAGCGCGCCGAGTTGCGACCAGGTGGTGGTCTGCCAGATGCCGAAACTCTTCTCGCGCAGCGCCGGCGCGTCGGGCCGCTGCTTCGCGTGGGCCCACATCATTTGTGGAAAGGTTTTCTGCACGGGTCGACTCCCAGGTGCGCTGGGACCGAGATGCTAGGTAATAGTTTGACGCCAAGTTGTCTGTCTGACGACAATCCTAGGGTCCACCCGCATCGGTCTTTCCCGAGTGACCCGCGCCTCCTCGTCCGCTTCCGCGCTGTTGGCACGCTCGCGGCCTCCCACGCCCGATGAACTCGCCGGCGTGCCGTGGATGGCGGCGCTGACACCCGACGAGGCACGCGTCGCGGCCGCCGACCTGCGCGTGCTGCAGGCCGAGAGCGGCGAGTTCGTGTGCCGGGTCGGTCGTCCGGTGACGTTCTGGTTCGGGTTGATCGATGGCTTGCTGAAGATGAGCAACGACAGCGCGCTCGGCATGCCGATCACCTTCACCGGCCTGCCGCCCGGCGGTTGGTTCGGCGAAGGCACGGTGCTCAAGCACGAGCCGTACCGCTACAACATCCAGGCGCTGCGCAAGAGCCTGGTGGGCGGCATCACGGTGCCGACCTTCGACTGGCTGCTCGATCGTTCCATTGGCTTCAACCGATTCGTGATGCGCCAGCTCAACGAGCGGCTCGGCCAGTTCATCGCGGCGCGCGAAATCGATCGCATGAGCGACCCCGACGTGCGCGTGGCGCGCAGCTTGGCGTCGCTGTTCCACCCGGTGCTGTACCCGGGCGTGGGCAGCCTGCTGCGCATCACGCAACAGGAGCTCGGCTACCTGGTGGGGCTGTCGCGCCAGCGCGTGAACCAGGCGCTGCACGTGCTGCAGCAGGCACGCATGATCCGCGTCGAATACGGCGGCGTGCGCGTGCTAGACCTCGAGGCTTTGCGCCGCTACACGCCCGAGCCGGAGAAGGCCACGGCCGCCCGCGCGCCCGCGTTGGAGCGCGTGCGCGTCGTCAGCGCAGCGGATTGACGATGCCGGCGGCCACGTGGCCGGATGGCACGTGCGCCGACGCCGACTCGACGTGGCGCGTCTGGTCGTCGAAGAAGAAGTCGGGCTCGAACTCGCGCAGGAACTCCCCTTTCGCCAGGCCGCCCAGGAACATCGCCTCGTCGACCTCGATGTGCCAATCCATCAGCGTGCGGATCGCGCGCTCGTGCGCCGGCGCGCTGCGCGCGGTGACCAGCGCGGTGCGAACGCGCATGCCGTGCGCCGGCTCGTTCTGCAACCGGTGCAAGGCGAGCAGGAGCGGCTGGAACGG
>Ga0163162_10002025_pt1 | contig 19068 bp, 15 predicted proteins | sample S55metaG_FD_115310 | JGI IMG/M metagenome (GOLD analysis project Ga0163162, IMG submission 115310) | Switchgrass rhizosphere microbial communities from Kellogg Biological Station, Michigan, USA - S5-5 metaG | ecosystem: Host-associated > Plants > Roots > Rhizosphere > Soil | place: USA...
AACAAATATATTGAAAGATCAATGGCATCGTTAATTGTATCAATAATTTAACAAACGGCTGAGAGAATTTCGGATTGTGGATTTTCGTCCCGATAGCTATCGGGATCGGGATGATGAGTGCGGAATTTAATAAACATTTGTAGTAGCGTGGCACTGATAGGTGTTCTTGAAATAAAATCTTAACAAGACCTTGTCCTTTGGAAAGCAGTATAATGCCACTTCCAAAAAATTAACCTATACGAAAACAATCTTTAAGCCCTGTTTGTTAATCAATTGATTGATTTTTACCATTGGTAATCAATCAGTTAAGGAATATTGCAAAATAATGATAAAATCAATCAATCGTTTGATTAATTTTGATCCAGGAAAAACGATGGATAAAGATAAGATAGATAAGAAGGACCATATCCTGGATGTAGCCGAAAAAGTCTTTTCGGATTTGGGATTTGATGGCGCTTCAACCCGGATGATATCAGGCGAAGCAGGGGTTAATATGGCCATGCTTAATTATTATTTCGGCTCAAAAGAAGGCCTTTTTTTGGCAGTTTTTGAACGGAAAATATCCTCATTCCGGACTTTATTGCAAAACATAGGTAATGACGGAAGTATGTCGTCATGGGATAAGTTAGACAAGTGTATCGATAACTATGTCGATCGCATCATAGTGAATAATTGCTTTCAAAAATTAATAAACAGGGAAATTTCAATCAGCAAACGATCGGATCTAACAGACAAGATAACCGAAATACTGATGTTGAACGTAATGGAGCTTAAGAAAATTTTTGATGAAGGGATTAAGAACGGCAGCTTTCATAAAGAAACCGACACACAACTGTTAACCGCAACCATTTTCGGCACAAAAAATTATATAATTAACGCGCCGCAGATATCCTCCTTAATGTTGGGGCACGATATTCGGGACGAAAAGTTTTTGGAAGAAAAACTTAAACCCCGATTGAAAGTATATATGAAAAAACTTTTAAAAGCCTACTTAATGAATGACAATGATAACACAAAATAAAACCATCCGCCTTTATCTTTTTAAAAGTACAACCAGAGCATTCAAGCGTTCAATTGTTTCGGCAGTAGCGCTTTGCCTGTTGATTGCAACGGCTGCCGTTGCGCAGGACAGGCCCATCACGCTTGATGAGGCCATTAAACTTGGAGTTGCACATAGCAATGTAATAAAGCTTTCCGAAGCCCAGGTTAACCAGGCTGTTTCACAATACGACCAGGCGAAAGACGGGGCCTTGCCCACAGGAAAAGTAAGTTTTGGCTATAACCGGGCCGAGATACCCGCAAACCGGCTTGAATTCGGAAAATCAAGTATTTCGTTACCTAAAAGTGCCGATGCTTATTTAGGTATCGCATCGTTAAACGAGGTAATATTTGGTGGTAACAGGTTAAAATATGCGAAACAATCCACTGAATTGTTAACGCAAGTGGCCCGTTTGGATGTCGACAATAGTAAAGACCAGATAACTTACGATATCATCAACTCTTATTATAATTTATATAAGGTTTTTCAAAGTAAAAAAGTAGTAGAACAGAACCTTGCGACGATAGATCAGCAGATAAAACAGGCACAACGGTTTTTTGACCAGGGTATAGTTACTAAAAATGATGTATTGCGTTTTCAGTTGCAGCGCTCAAATGTTGAACTGAATGGCATTGACCTGGAAACCAACCGCAAAATTGTGAATTTTGACCTGGATGTTTTACTTGGCTTGCCTGAAACCACGCAGTTGATCCCAACAGATGTAAACGAAGGTGACCGGCAAATTGGCCCTTTATCCAGTTATATCGACTCTGCATTGGCTGACCGTGTAGAACTTCGCCAGCTTGATATACGCTCAAAGGTAGCTGAAACCCATATTAATGATATCAAAGCCAACCAAACGCCCACCCTGGCAGCCTCGGTAGGTGCTTATTATGTGGATGTTTCTGCAAATCCTTTACCACAAAGCGGTTCTTATATTACACCGATAACTGTTGGTTTAACTTTCGGGTGGAATTTTTCATCACTATGGACCAATAAAAACAAGGTGGCGGAAGCCAAAATACAGCGTGAAGAAGTAAGTATTAATAAAGGGATCACTATTAACAAGGTTAAAAAGGAAGTGAACGAGGATTATCAAAATTATATGATGGCCCTTGATAAGATAAAACTTTTGCAGACCTCGATAGAACAGGCGACCGAAAACAATAAAATACTCAATTCAAAATACCAAAGCAATATTGCATCGGCGACAGATCGCGCGGATGCGCAAACTTTGCTATACCAGGCACAAATTAATCTTGAATTAGCAAAAGCCGACGCCGGGTTGGCTTACTACACGCTATTAAAATCGACCGGAAAACTTAATAAATAACAAAAACCTAACAATATATACAATGGCAAAGGCACAGGAAACCCCAGCAGAAGAAACAAAAAAGAAACCTAATAAAGTAGTTCCGATAATACTCGGTACCATACTTCTAATAGGTATTATTTTCGGTATAAAAGAATACATCTATTACGGAAAACACGTAGATACTGACGATGCGCAAGTTGACGGGGATATAAGCCCGGTTGTTGCCCGCGTTGGCGGCTATGTGGACAGTATCTACTTCCAGGAGAACGAACACGTAAACAAGGACCAGGTTTTGGTAAAGATTGATGACAGGGATTATAAGGTTAAACTCGAACAGGCGCAGGCTGCCCAGGTTGGTGCAAGTGCCAATATAAACGTTGGTCAATCGCAGGTTTTTGCAAATGCTGCAAACTCGTCGAGCGCCAGGGCACAGGTTGAATCTGCTGCTGCCCGACTTGAAAAAACCAATAAGGACTATCAGCGGTACGCAAACCTGGTAAAGGACGGATCAATTACGCAACAACAATTTGACCAGGCAAAGGCCGATCTGGAAGTAGCCCAAGCTAACTATAGGGCAGCGCAGGATCAATATAAAGCAGCCCAGGAGCAGGTTGGTGCCACTAAAAGCCAGCTTAATGTTACCCACACCGGCGTAACGCAAAAACAAGTTGACGTTGATTATGCAAAATTGCAGCTATCATATACCGTGGTTAAATCGCCGGCAAGCGGCACGGCATCAAAGAAGAACGTGCAGATTGGCCAGTTGGTGCAGGCCGGGCAAACGTTATTTTCAATTGTTAACGACAACAGCCTCTACATAACTGCAAACTTCAAAGAAACGCAGCTGGATAAAATTCACAACGGACAAAAAGTAAACATTGAGGTTGATGCATATCCCGATTTAAAATTAAAAGGGTCGGTTTACAATTTTGCACCTGCAACAGGCGCTAAGTTTTCATTACTGCCCCCTGATAACGCCACCGGTAACTTTGTTAAGGTTGTGCAACGTATCCCCATTAAAATAAAAATTGACGGCACCAAAGAAGATATGGATAAACTGCGCCCGGGGATGAGTGTGAGCGTATCTGTGGTGTATAAGGATTAAGCAAATAGTTATGGTTCATAGCCTTCAAGGGTCTACTATGAACCATCAACCATGAACTAATAACAATAAACACAATGGCTGAAACTGGCTTTAGAAAATGGATCATTACCATTACGGTGATCGTCGCTTCGTTGCTGGAGCTGATTGATACCACGATAGTGAATGTATCGTTACCTGATATACAGGGTAACCTTGGCGCCACCCTCGAGGATATTGCCTGGGTAGTTACCGGTTATGCAGTGGCAAACGTAATTATACTCCCGATGTCGGGATGGCTTGGAAGCCGCTTTGGGCGCAAAAACTATTTTATAACCTCCATAATTGTTTTTACCATCGCATCATTTTTATGCGGAAACGCGCATGGTCTTGATGAATTGGTACTATTCAGGGTATTACAGGGTTTGGCTGGGGGAGGTTTAATTTCAACTTCGCAGGCCATATTGGTAGAAACCTGGCCGCGTGAACAGATCGGCACGGCAACCGCGTTATTCGGGTTGGGCGCGGTAGTTGGGCCAACTGTGGGGCCAACTATCGGCGGTTATATTACTGATCACTCTTCGTGGAGATGGATTTTTTATGTAAACATCCCCGTTGGTGCGATTGCTGCCTTTTTGGCCTACACATTTGTTCGGGAAACACCCAAAGAAGAAAAAGGGAGACCAATTGACTGGTGGGGCATTGGATTGCTGGCCGTGGCGGTTGGAAGCCTGCAAACTATATTGGAGAAGGGCGAATCTGAAGACTGGTTTGCCAAGCCCTATATTCTTGTGCTTACTATAACAGCCGTATTGGGCGTTATCCTTTTTATCTGGCGCGAAATGAGCATCGATTACCCAATAGTAAACTTTGGCATATTACGCCATCGAAGTTTTGCCGTGGGTATGTTCACTTCATTTGTACTCGGCTTTGGCTTATACGGATCTGTATTCGTATTCCCGGTTTTTTGCCAGAATTTGCTCGGCTTTACCGCTCAGCAAACCGGTGAACTCTTATTCCCCGGTGGGCTATGTACTATTGTTATGATGCCGTTCATAGGGAAGATGCTTAACAAGGGTATCCCTGCGCAGTTTATGGCTACAGCGGGTATGTTTTTATTTTTTGTTTTCACGTCAATGCTCAGCAATTCGACGCTTGCTACAGGGCAGGCTGATGTGCTAGTGCCCCTGCTAATCAGGGGCGTTGGGATGGCGCTGTTGTTTGTTCCGCTGACAACCCTTGCTATTGCCGACCTTAAAGGGCCAGAGCTTGGACAGGGTACCGGCCTGAACAATATGATGCGGCAATTGGGCGGCTCGTTTGGTATAGCGGTGCTAACAACCTTTATCCACATTCGCGCGGGCCATCACCGTAATATACTAATAGAACACATCAATCCGTACAACCCCGCTTTTACCCAGCAACTGCAAATGGTTACACAAAGTTTTATCGCGAAGGGGAAGTCGCTGCTGGATGCTACGCATATGGCTTACGCTTCTATTGAAGGACGTGTTATAAAACAAACGCTGTTATTAACTTATGATGAGGCTTATTGGATAACCGGGCTGGTGATGCTGTTTTCGATCCCGTTACTTTACCTGCAGCCGTTTAAAAAAGCGGTTAAGCTGCCGACAGACGCACATTAAAAGCAAAAAGCTGTTCCCCCGTGGAGGAACAGCTTTTCCCAAAAAAATACAATTAAAATTACCAATCCCCCGGGGTCAATTATATTTTTTAATATAACTCGTTGCCAGAGTTGTTTAATCTAAGCTATAAAATTAAAGATTTTAAAGTGAAAAAAGCAAATTTTTTTCGCTGTGGAACAAGATTTATGAAAAATAGATGAAATTTTAACCTCCCGTTTTTATACTTCCTTGCCACCGGCTGTAATCGGGCACACTGGCCAAAATCGCCCTTAGCCTGCGTTGCGGCATCCCACCCAGCTTGTTTCACATCAGTATATTTTGTTAATTTAAAACATCTTATATTGGTATGATGAAAACCAAACCTATCCTTATCAGCATAACAAGTATAGTTTTACTTGTCAATGTGTTTCTTTTTACAAGCTGCAGGCATTCAACCAAACCCGAAACTGCAGAAATCAATCAGTTTTTAAACAACTTTAACAGATATGTAAAAGCAGGCAATACCGATTCGTTGCTTGCCTGTTTTGATGCGGATAAAAAACCAACCATATTAAAGAAGCTGGTGAACCTGCTGGCGGGTAAAAAAAGTATAAACGGTAAAGAAAAGCCAATTTTTAATTTGACCCTCGACGTTGATGCCGATAACATAAAACTAGTGGATGACGAGGTAACGGAGGCTACTATTCCGGTATATTTCAGTCGGGACGCTTTTGACACCCAATCGTCCGTTCTGTCTCTTAAGATAAAAAAAATCGCGCCGCATCAGTTTAAAATAGTCCAGGCTGATGCACGCCAGCTTTTGACTGATTACTTAACCTACGAAAATCTTGTAAGGAGCAAAACAGTCGATGAGAAGGATATTTTTAGTCCGATAACGCTGGAGGCATTTGAAACCGCCGATAAATTAAAGACAAGATATGATAGTGTAGTCTGGTTTGCGCATGTCGACAAGAAAACTTTCTTTTATGTGGTAAAGGGAAAATGGAATATCAATAAGTATATAAAACGGTCCAGAGACTCTGTTATTTATCCTTATGGAATGGGGTTGGTTAACCCTGAGTTGAAAGAGATAATACCCCCCGAATATGATTTGATTCATAACATCAGCGGCACCTTTCCCGGACTCGTTGAGGTTGAAAAAAATGACAAAAAAGGTTTTTATGACCTCGCAGGGAAAATTGTTATACCTATCAATTACGACGAGATATTCCCGATTGAAGATGAAAACAATTTGGCCGTATTAAGGGCAGGTAATGAGTATTTCTATTTGAAAAAAGATATGGGGATTTCTGAAAAAGTTGACCTTAAGATTAATGACTTCTTTTCAAAAATCAGGAATCTCAATAACTCCTTTGATCTTTACTCAAAAGCACTTTTGGTAGTTACAGAATATAACTCCAAAGAAGAAAACGAATCTGTATATATACCGCCATCATACCTCGCTGATTTGAACATGATTGAAAAGATAAAGGATTTTAAAAATCCCCTACGTAAAAGTTCAGACGAGGATGGAGAAGGGGACGTTCACAAAAAATACCTGGTGAGCTATACAGGCAAAAGTGAAGAGACGGACAATTGGCTGGTAACCTCATTCTATTCTATTAGAGATTATTTTTTAGGAGGCAGAAGCGAATTTTACGACAGGAAAAATATTGTAATTGTTGACAAAAAAAGGGACAGAGTACTTGCGCACAACATAGAAACCGACTATACGCCGGGAGGCGGGGATTTTAATGGCGTATGCGACGTAAATAGCATCAAATTGATCAATGATTCCCTGTTTGAGGTTAAAGCAGGCGCAGCATTGTATATTGATCTTTACGATAGCACAAAAACTATTATTAGCGGAATCTATTATCATTATTTAGCTATTGAAAATAATAAGCTGAGAGAACGGCCAAATAATCGAATTTTCGGGTTTACCAAATATGTAAAGATGGATGATTCATATATGAACGGTTGTTACAGCATGCTCGTTGGCCCTGGTACCTATGATGAGAAAAAAACCGTTATTGTTGATCACCTTTCACCAGAAATGCTGCATTACATGAAAAACGAGATTTATGCCAGTTACAGATACCAGTTTAAGGACAAAAGATGGCAGGAAATATTTAGTGAGAATTCAGCTTATTGGGGAGATAAAAAGTCAAATAATCCAAGCGTTGATGATTCCCTGACTGTAATAGACAAATACAACATCAACTGGATCAATCAGAAGCTTAAAGAAGGTAACGCTAAACCTAACAGACTCGCAGCCAAATGAGAATTGTTGTTCGGCTACTGTGGTATTTTGCTTTCTTCTGGATTTTGATATTATGCGGCGGCACATTCTTACAGTATTGGGATTTTAAACACCATAGCGCTTTTTTAGAAATAAAGCAGGCTGCTGTTAAAACCGGCTGGTATTTGCCCGCTTTCTATTGCCATATTATTGGGAGCAGCATTATTTTGCTGGTTGGTTTTTTTCAATTCTCGAAAAAAGTCTACAATAATAGGCGATTACATAAAGCTCTTGGGAAACTTTATGTATTTGGCGTACTATTTTTTGCGGCCCCCGGCGCGTACATCATGACGATATTTATTAACCGGGGCAAATGGGTTTTCGTTTCATTTATACTGCAAAACACCTTGTGGGTAATATTTACGCTTGCCGCCTGGATATTCATAAAAAACAGGCGAATTGACGAACATATTAAAATGATGCGTAGAAGCTATGCCCTGGCATTTGCGGCGGTGACGCTTCGTTTTTACATTTTTCTGTTTACCGTTTTCGGCAATGGCGTTGGCTTTGCCAATAACTATATCATCATTTCATTTTTAAGCTGGGTCCCTAACCTATTATTAGTGGAATGGATAAACTACCATTATAGAAAAGAAAGATTTATTATCGGCTAAAAGAAAGACGATAAAGTCGTTTCTAAGCTTTTACTGCCTTGTATCAAGTTTTTTCGAAAACAGCTTGTGTAATAAAAAAAGCTGCGTATATTTGCAACCCGTTAGAAGCAGTACTTCTAACAACCGGAGTGGTAGTTCAGCTGGTTAGAATACGTGCCTGTCACGCACGGGGTCGCGGGTTCGAGTCCCGTCCATTCCGCACTTAAAATGATTAAATACCTGTAAGTTATTGACTTACAGGTATTTTTTGTTTTTATTAGGCGAGACTCGAAGCTAATTCTGAAATTCGTTCAAATACGCACTTTTTAAACCAATACCAGCTTTTATCGGAGTATTGGTTCTGTTCAATAAGGTGCAGTTTTCGGCCTGCACTTAACATATTAAATTACAGTGATTTGCAATTATTTAACGTTTTACGTGCCCGATCGGTCCGAATTTCTTTTTAGCAGAACGAGCCTATTTTACGCTAACTTCGCCGCCTATATTCATATTTTCTGCTTCTAAGACCTAGCCAATATTTATAAAGCTGAGCAAAATAAAAGATGTTTTCATGAGGCGTTACATTTTCATGAATTATGCCATTTGAAATTAATATAGATTTCAAATCATCAATATTTTGACTTTCAAGCTGCTCCCTATATTCATTAAGAATTGCCTGAAGTAGTTCATGTAATTCGGTTTTGGTTAAGAATATTTGTTTGAAATTGTCTCCCTTTTCTCTTAGGTAAATAAAAATGAATTCCAAGTCTTGATTAAAATCTTCTCTAACAAGATCATTAAAATGCTGAATGACCGCATTTTCTCTGTTTTCTCTTGACGCGTAATATTGATACTTAATAATGGGAGGAATTTGAGTCGACGGGTCCTTTAAAGCTTCATCAATCGAGCCATCGATGAGGTTAATAAAGGGCCTTAAACTAATTGACTGCTGATCTGCGTTTGTTAAATTAAAATAGAACCAGTCAAACGTTTTACCAAGAAAGCCACCCGAATAACTTTTAACCTCCTTTCCAAAAAATGTGGACATAAACGGGTCTATTTCATTTCTTAGCAGATTCAATTGATTGTTGTTTTTCTGGAGAAATTTAGGCGTGTTTTTAAAAAAACGTTCTTCAAACTTGCCACTCAGTTCCATTATTTGAAAAAGCGCGTCGTAAGATTGTTTATTCGAAAAAATCAACTTAAAAAAGTAAGCATAAACTTCCTCTCGCGACCACTCAATTTTAATAATATTATTTTCAAGCCTGGTAGTATTTGTACCAATAAGTCGATTATATAAATCTGTTCTAATGAATATTTTCGCAGTAATATTTTTGAACCTATTAAGACTATCCCACCAATAATCAATCAGTGGCGAAACTGTCTCACGCCAAAAGATCGGCTTAATTAAATTGTCCAGTTGGTCATAAAGGACAACAAGAAAACTACTTTTTTTACTTAAGAACTCATCTAATACTAAGAGTTCCTTTTCGATAATTGCTAATTTAGTTTCATCATTAATCAATGATTCAAAGCGTTGTTTGGTTTCGATCGGACTTTCAAACGGCCTTATATAGGAAGCTAATTGAGAATCTGGAAAATAATCCAACCGATGTTTTGCATCAAGAAAAATGGAATGCCAAGTATAAACTAACCAGAAGTTTTTAAAGTAGTGATTCTTATCTTCAATTTTTGATAATTGAATTTGATCGAAATCAAATGATTTCGGTTCTGCTTTTCCCTTCAAGGAGATAACATCAATAAACCGGAAATCCTTATTAGGGTCTTCCTTCGCCCGCCTCAATAGTTCTCTTTTAACTGATTGGAGTTTGGGGTCTCTTAGCGCTTTATAAAGATAAGTTTTACCCGTCCCTTTAAATCCCTGAATGAGAAATTTATTTTTGTCAAATAATTTACTCATCTGGTCTCTATAAAAAAAAGTTTTTGGGTTCACGTCGGCATCTTCTGCAAATAATACTGGATTATCGTTTTCATTACGCAAAGTTGCTTTAAGGTTCTTTAAAATTAAATTTTTTAATTGACCCATCTTTCGAGGATCTTTAATTTGGGGAATAGTGAAAATCTTTGCTACTGACTTAGATTCATTAAAAGCCCTGAAAATGGCATTAAAATCATTAAAAGATTTATTTCTTATTAAACCTATGTGATTATTAAAATCGGTGCTCTTTGATATTTCATTATTAATGCCAAGCTTTTCAAGAATATGGTTTCTGCTTAATTTATAAAATGAGGGTAATTTTGTCTCATCGGACGGACCAATATCTTTATATTTATTTTCCTGAAGAAACTGTACATATTGACCGATTTCAGATACAAACGCATTATGAAACATTTCACTACTGTTGGGATTAGCAGGCAAAATTGAGTTTACGAGTATCAATTCGGTATCATTATTATTTTGATTATTTAGTTCATAAAATTTATCTAACAGAAAGCGTAATCCTGGTTTGGTTTGTTCATTACTACCAAAAAAACCTACAATGAGATTTGATAAAATAAGAGCAGTAATTGCAAATACATCATTAAAGCCTGTTCTTGAATCAATGAGTATAATATCCGGATTAACTTCATCGCGAACTTTCTCAAACAACACCTTGAAACCTTCTATGAGCGCTCCCTCTGCAAGATCAATTCTTGACAGCCCCTCAAGATATTGATCTCTATGAGTTGTATAATTATCTGATCCTTGAATTGTGCTGTCACTTAAATTGCCTGCTGGAATTACAGAAATATTTTTGGCCCATGATTGGAAATGAGATGGGGAAATAATGTAATCCTTAATGTTTATCTCTTTTTTGAAGGCATGGTCAACCAAAAATTCAACGATCCCGTTTTTCTCACCAGATTTTAATATCTCATTGTGTGAAAAGTCAAAGAAGTTTAAATACCCCGGTGCTTCGAGATCACAATCAATAATGCAGACTTTTTTATTGTAATTGATCGCCAAATCCAAAGCATAAGAAGTTAATGTTGTCGTTCTGCCCATTCCGCCTTTGTAAGAGTAAAATGTCACAATTGGAATTGGGAATTTGCGATTCAACTCGTAAAATGAATTTGGCTTCTTGTCGAGCAGTGAATTGAATCTATATTTGAGCCCAAAATCAATTGCTTGGGATGCTTTAAACGATTCAGACAAATAGCTATATTGTTGTATCTCGGCATTAGAGAATCGTTTAAAGTTTACATAATAATCCTTGTATTTCGTTTCTAATTCAGAAACTAAGGATTCCGATGTCGTGATTATATAGACATCTATTTCCAGGTTCAATCTTATAAAAATGCGATAATCCTCAAGTTGGACTTCTTTCTTGGATTGAAGCTCTTTATTTAACTTGTCGGCTATCTCTAATATCTTTATCATCCTACAATTTTCATTAAACCGTTATATAAAACATCTGTTAACACCACGAATTTTTTAACATTAGCAAAGGTCAATTCAACACCAGAATATCTCTCGGTAGGCAAATGATATCTGACTTCCACATTCCAACTAAAAAATAGCTTTTTAGCATCATTATCAATTGGTGCAGTCCTGTCTATTAAAGGTAAACCACAGGAAGAAAATTCCCGCTTTAAAATATCTATATTTCTATAAAACTCATGTTGCGAAGCCCAATATTGGTAAGTTCCTCCAGTCCGCCTTGATGTATGAGGGAAAAACGTAAAATCACATCTGCTGCTAAAGGTATGATCTAATTCCTGTACTGATGGTTTTGTCCATCTGTAATGCTTGAAAATGGAATAATTAATTATAGATTCAAGAGTGTAACCGGACAAGTAAAAGACATTATGCAGCGTTGTCTGAGTGTTATTTGATTGTAGGATATCTGCGCTTTTATTCGCTGTATGTAAGAGGTCTATAGCATTTAATATCGATTTGCAGGTTGAAAGATGCTTAATAGAGGATTCTTGGTAATTTTTGAAATCCATTATTACTAAAGTGATTAGGTTGCCAAAGGCAAGGTAGTAAAATATTTACCATTCTACCCTTAATAAGTAAAAATGAGTATTTGATTATAATAACTGCGACTTAAGCGGTTTTTTTGTGTCAAATGCACCCGTTTCCGATCCCATTCTTTATGATTATTATATGTAGCGCCACACCTGCTACAAAATGCGAGAAGCTGATTGTATTGGACCTTGGCTCAAATCCGGCCAGTGTTCTTGCTTTAATACTTCAGGTAGTCGCCGGACGGTTTAGCCGTATCATTTGTTGATTTCAAAAACGTTGGCGCATTTATGTGCTGCAATCTTTCCTTATCATCTATTTTGGAATAATAATCGTATGATTTTTTGATCCGGCGGATCAATTCATAATCGTCCCACTCTTTCAGGTCCTCAAACGAGGGGGTATAATATTCCATAAATTTTTTTGCGGTACTGTCGGAAGTGTTGGTTACTCTTTTCACTAAGGCTACGGTGTACCGGCGGTGTACCTCGGAGTACTCCAGTTCGCCTTTTGAGTAAGCGGCAAAACGCCGTGCCCGCCCGGGCGTGGTTCCAAATAACTCATAAAAGCCGGTAATGGGAGAAGATAAAAATGACAACACCGGTGGTTTTCCGTTATAAAAAGTTCCTTCGGCGTGATACTGGCCCATTACTTCACTCAGTTCCTGGCGTTTAGTTTGCCCTTTTACCGTTACTTCTGCCAGTTTAATAACCGGTTGCATATAAACCACAAGGTCGCCGGAACCTGCAACGGTTATTTTTTGGTCGGCAAAGTTGGTTTTGCTAAAAAGCAGCGTGTCGCCAACGGCAGCTTTGATGGAGAAACCACCAAGCTCATCGCAAACCATGATGTCTTTGCTTCTTAAATTTCTTACCAACACCTGCGCCGCTCTTTCGGGTCCCGGCTTTTTCAGTGTAGTGCCCCTTACCGTAAATATTTGCTGCGCAGATGCATTAAAAGAAAGGAAAAAGCCAATAAAAATTAATATAGATAGCCTGTAATACATTAGATTTATCTCACAGGCAAACTTAAAGATTGTATTTCACAGCAAATGTAAAAAAATGTTAATGTGCACAGGCGCGCCTGGTTAAAGTGATCGACATCAAACATTAAACGGGTTTACCGCTTAATGAAACGGGAGCATTCTCAAAATCATAATAAAATAATCTCCCGATATTTTTTGCGTTTAAATTAGCATATTACAGTTCCTAAAATAAAATGAAAAAATCGCTTCTCTTTTTCATCGGCTTCATAGCCATCGCCGCGCTAACCTATGGGCAACGCCTTGATAGAAGTAAATTTGTTAGAGACAGCCTTGACGAGTACATAAACCGCGCACTAACTAACTGGCGCGTGCCAGGCGCCGCCGTGTGCATAATTAAGGATGGGAAACTGGTACTGCTAAAAGCTTACGGCATTAAAGAGCTTGGAGATCCCGCCAAGGTTGATGTTAACACCCTGTTTATGATTGGCAGTAATACAAAAGCATTTACCGCAACTGCGCTGGCGATGCTGCAATCGGCAAATAAGCTTTCGCTGGACGACAGGGTAACCAAATACCTGCCCAGGTTTAAACTGGACGATAAACTGGCTGGTGAAGAAGCCATAATTAAAGACCTTTTGTGCCACCGGCTGGGTTTCAAAACCTTCGAGGGCGATTTTACTTTTTATAATACCAACCTCAGCCAAAACGAAATTATAGAAAAACTGGGCCGGATGAAGGCTGTTTATCCTTTTCGTACAAAATGGGGATACACTAATTCGGCGTTCCTGGTTGCGGGCGAGATCGTCCCCAAAGTAACAGGCCTGCCCTGGGAGCTTTATCTGAAACAAAATATTTTCGCGCCGCTTGGCATGACCAATACACTGGCTCTTAGCGCCGATCTGCCTAAGTCGTTAAACAGAACGGTGCCGCACACGCTGGTTGACGGGCGCCTTACGCCGATACCCTATCCCCAAACTGATGGTCTTGCACCCGCAATGTCTATTTCCTCGTCAATCAATGACATGAGCAAATGGATACTGGCTTTGCTAAGCGATGGGAAGGTTGGCCAAAGGCAGGTTATACCGCTTTCCGCGATACAAGCCACACGTGAGATACAGGATATAGTAAACACAACCCGTCATGCAAATGGTGAACCCGATTACGAATTTTATGGGCTGGGCTGGTCAATACAGGATTATGCTGGACGGCATATCTTCACGCACAGTGGCGAAGTGAGCGGATATTTATCATCTGTTACGTTAGTGCCGCAGGAGCATTTAGGTATTGTTATACTAACTAATACTGATCAGAACGGATTTTATGAAGCTTTGCGCCTGGAGGTTATGGATGCTTACTTTAAAAGGCCGTTTCATAATTACAACGAGCTTTACCTGAATAACTATAAAGCCAATACTTTTATTCAGCAGGGAGCAGACAAAAGACGGCGCGACACCATAGCATTAAACCCGCTGCCCGCGCTGCCGGTCGCAAATTATATTGGCAAGTACACCAATGATTTTTATGGAAGTGTAACCATAACCCAGGGCGAGAATAACGATTTAGAAATGCGGTTTGAACATCATCCAAAAATGTACGCCCGTTTGCAGCCGCTCGGCGGCAACCGTTTTTATGCTACTTTTTCCGAACCGATATTTGGGAAGGCCGTTTTTCCCTTCACCGTTCAAAACGGCCGGGTGGTTTCGGTAAAAGTAAAGGTTGATGACGACGTAGAAAGCGACCCTTACGAGTTTAAGAAGTAGCGGGAATGTTTAATTTCGGATGTCGGATTATAATGCGAGTCAATCTTGTGGATTTTCCATTTGAAGCTTGTTTTTTCGGTTGCGCTCAACAAAATTTACGATAAGCCTGCTACTGGTCATCATAAAGTAGCTGATTAATACCTTTACTACCCGAAATATTATCCAACCTGCGTATGGGTATTTTTTAAATCCATCGTATGAATTGATTTCCTGATAATAAGAAAACAATTCTTTTAAAAGCTGTGGTAAACTGTCAACAAATAGTATTGCCCCAGTTACAATTATGGCTATACGCAAAACAGTTGATCTGTGTACATTTAATTCAATTTTTTCTTCAATAAAACCTTGGTCAAGGCGAAACTTGTCAATCAGCCAATTAGTTTTGAAAACTAATCCGGCAAACATAAATAAGTAAATGCTTATGGTAAACAAAAGTGAAGCCGCTACATTTAATATATCCGTATTAATGTGATCGTTTCTTTGCATTACACTTATTGCAAATACCTCCGGTAACACATACAAGCTTTGAAGAAAAATGTAAAGCCCGAGTATTTTAAGGAGAATTATCCAGAGGGTTCTTGGTGTCATGATAGGGTTATAAATTGGTTCATAAACATAGCGCTAAAAAGTCAAATTGCAAATCGTCTATTTGCCACCATCACTAAAAGGAATGCCGTCGTTAAGAACCACGCTATAGCCTGAAATTATGCCACATTCGAATATGTAGATTTATTTGTCGTCCGCCACAGCCTCAAAATACTCCAGGCGCAGCGTTTCACCATCAAAAACGGCATAGGTGTTGTAGCTTACCCACTCGCCGAGGTTGATGTACCGGCTTCGTTCGGTTAACGCAATATCAAAGGGTTTGTGGCGGTGGCCGAATACCAGGTAATCATAAAAATGAGTTTCGAGCAGTTGGTTACTGTAGGTAACCAGCCATTCCTGTTGGCCCGGCTTTGCGTTTGGGGCTTTTTGGTTGCTTATCCTGCTATGGGCCGACCAATAATTCGCAATCCCCACACCCAAATTCGGATGGATCCGTGCAAACAGCCATTGACAAAACCCGCTCCGGAAAATTTTCTTCAACAGCTTATAAGTTTCGTCTCCCGGGCCTAAGCCGTCACCATGGTGCAGGTAAAACTTTTTGCCATTGCGTTCAATTTCCAGTTCGTCGCTGATGATCGTCGCGCCAAATTCCTTTTTAAAGTAATCAAACATCCACATATCGTGGTTCCCTTTAAACAGGTATATTTTCACGCCGGCATCGGCTAGTTCAGCGAGTTTTCCCAGGAAACGGATATATCCCTTTGGCACAACCGTTTTGTATTCAAACCAAAAATCAAAAACGTCGCCCATCAAAAATATCTCTGCAGCGTCGGTTTTAATGAGATCGAGCCAGCGCACAATACGGGCTTCCCGCTCCCGGTGTTTGGTGTAAGCGCCTGCGCCCAAATGAAAATCAGAAGCAAAATATAATTTATTGCGGGTGGTCATGTCGCCGTAAAAATAAGATAATAATTTACAGCTATGCAATTCTGCAATTACCTGCCCGGATAAATTGCGAGCAGATAAATGACAAAGTCGTCGTTTAGTGTCGTAAGATGGCTGACGTTTGTTAAGAGAGCTTTATGCGCTGGTCATTTGATGGATTGGCCTCTTCACAAATCTTGTTTATCAATTCGCGCGACAAAGGCTTGGTCATAAATGAATTAACGCAGGAATACTTTTTTGAATGGAATACATCAGCCGAACGTACAGACGAGCTCATAATATGAACCTGTACATTCTTCCTGGCGCCATTGTTAAAGGTTTCCAGCTCGTCCAAAAATTCCCATCCGGTTAACTCCGGCATATCAAGATCAAGGAGAATTACATCCGGCAAGCGCGAATCTGTGTTTTTATTTTCTTCCAGATAATCTAAAACCAACCTTCCATCATAAGTATAAGTGGCTTGCTTACAATTATAATTATTATGCAATAACCTTTGCATGATGTAGTGATCTGTTGGGTTGTCATCAATTACTACGAGTTTGCACATAACAATTTTGTTTTAATTAGGGAGTATTACGTTGTTAGATAATGTGTTATAAATTTACTGTATTAACTTTGCACCAATTGTAACAAAGTCGTTACCATACTTGACTATTAGTTAAATATTAGCTATTGATTTATCCCTGTCAGCATCTTATCTATAATAAGCAATGAAACACTACTTGTTATGATAGAATCATTCACCTTTTTAACCGCAAGCCTGTAACGATTTTTGACATAGTACTTCCTCAGAGAATACAAAAGGAATAAAACATCCTGTGTATCTGTTTTGAGCATCAAAAAAACATCGTTGTTCATTTTATTTATATGTACAAGTGTAAATAAATGAGCAATTTAGATGCCATATCCCCATTAATGGTGTCTTAACACCTGTAACACAATGTTTAAGAAAACTAATTTAATTTTAAGTTAATAAATGTTCGCGGTAAGGGCTTTTTCAGCACACTCAATCGTGGAAAAACTGATACAAAATGAGCAATAATATACAGTTGGCGTATATTTTGGGGTCACAAAATTGGATTTAATATTGTCTGATTGTTAAACCGGCCCTTAACTGGCAATTAAGGCTCTGTTATAGGGCCTTTGTTTTACATAGACATTGTGTAAACAGTATGTATTTCCATAACCGGGTAAAAAAAATTATTTTAGCCACCCTAGAATGAATTTTTTTACCCGGCCAACAAATCCTGACGATGCAGACGATCATAAACTGCTGATAAACTACCGTGAAAGCGGCGATCTGGTTGTTCTGTATAAGTTATTTGAAAAACAAACACACCTGGTTTATGGCGTTTGCTTAAAATATTTAAAGGATGAGGAACTGGCAAAAGATGCTGTGATGGGCATATTTGAGGATTTGATTAACAAAGTGCGGCTGCACGACATCAAACAATTTCGCAGCTGGTTGTATGTGCTGAGCAGAAATTATTGCCTGATGCAGCTACGGGCGGATAAGAAACTGGATGTGGTTAACCTGGATGACTTTATGGAATTTTCGCCTGTTTTGCATCCTGAACATGATAACCGTGAAGCAGCGTTACTGGCTTTGGAAAGGTGTATTGAAAAATTGCCGGATACACAAAAACAAAGCATCGGTTTGTTTTATTTAAAAGAACAATGTTATAAAGAAATTGCTGCCGTTACCGGTTTCAGTTTAAATGATGTGAAAAGTTATATTCAGAACGGGAAACGTAATCTTAAAATTTGCCTCGAAAAAAATAGTGCTTAAAAAGGACGCCGACATACTGCAAATAAGGAAGTATCTGAATGGAGAGCTTAATGCCAAAGCTATGCACCAGCTGGAACGACGCGCACAAAGCGATCCCTTTTTAATGGATGCGTTGGAAGGATACGAAAGCGTCCCGGGCAATCAACAGGCAAACCTAAATGAGCTATCAGATCGCTTAAAACGCCGCATCAGTAACAGAGGAGCACGAATTATTACGTGGAAGTACCTGGCTGCCGCCGCCTCGATATCGGTGGTCCTGACTGTTGGCGGGTTGCTGCTATACAACAGGCAGCCTGAAAATAAGCAACGGACTGCGGATATAGCAACTACAAGGGAAAACGCTGATACTGCTACACCCGAAAAACCGGCGGCAGAAAAAAGTAAAATTAAAGCACCGGCAATACCGCCGGTACAACAACCAACCATTAGCAGCGACGCACTTGTAAAATCAAAACCGCCTATTGTTTCCAACGATATGCCGGTTGACAAGCCCGTAAAAAAAGCAAGTATGGATTCTGTTGTGCAGTATCCGGCGGCGGCGGAGTATAATGCACCGCCGAAAATAGCAGCGGGTAGCGTTGCGGCTGCAACGCCTCAAAATATATCACCACAGGACGATGTTACCAGGCAGGCCGATAAGGCGATTCAGGGCAGGGCGGCTGGGATAATCGCCTACAATTTTTTAAAAACGGCGCGTAAGCGTACAGAGCCAAAAAATGTAGTAACAGGACGGGTAATTGAGCACAACAGCGGTTTGCCATTATCAGGCGCAACCATTATGGTTGCCGGCACAAGGGTCGCCGCAGTAACTAACGTCGACGGTTACTTTAGTATCCCCGTAGATACCAGCAAAGACAAATTATTTATTGCCGAAGTTGGCTACCAAAGCCGCCAGGTGAGCGCCCGCAACCGCGATTCCCTTGCCAGCATAAAGTTAAAGCCCGACGATAAATCACTTGCCGAAGTGGTGGTTGTGGGGTATGGCACCAATAAAAAAAGTGATGATGATGCGGATGTAAAAGGCGCGCACCCAACCTCGGGTTGGGGCGAGTTTGATAAATACCTAAAGAAAAATGCGGTTTTACCAGATGGCAGCACCGGGGTGGTAAAACTATCTT
>Ga0163162_10002028_pt1 | contig 19062 bp, 16 predicted proteins | sample S55metaG_FD_115310 | JGI IMG/M metagenome (GOLD analysis project Ga0163162, IMG submission 115310) | Switchgrass rhizosphere microbial communities from Kellogg Biological Station, Michigan, USA - S5-5 metaG | ecosystem: Host-associated > Plants > Roots > Rhizosphere > Soil | place: USA...
GGCGACGCGCCTGGCGACGTTCTTGATGCGCTCGACCGAGCCCATCGAAGTGCCGCCGTATTTATGTACGATGAGTGCCATTGTCGTTTTAAGCTGGAGGAAAAGCCGCGCTGCGCGCCGTGTTATGCGCCGCGTACCGCACGTGGTTCACGTATTGCAACAGACGCCGGCCTCGGGAACTGGTCCGGGCGGAATCTGAAAAGGTGCGATCGACGACTTAAGCGTGACGACGAAACGCGGTTGCCGCGCGCGCGAGGTTCGCTCACGCGCAAAATGCGATTCCAGCGGCCAAAAACGCGTCTTCTGGACGGAAAAGCTGCTTGAAAGGCGTTGCGGGAAACCGGTAAACGTACCCGATCAAGGCCTAAAACACAAGCTGGAACGGGCAAAGCGACGTAGATCGGGGCTGTTTTGACGCGCAGAAAAATAGAATTTTTACCGATCTGATTTCTGCCGTTCAACCCGTGCAACAGATCAGGCAATCACCAGATCCGGTTGCCACGCAATACGCCGCCGGCGCCCGCCTTCGGTTCCCGGTTGCCCACAGGCCCGGTTGATTCCGATCAGCGGCACGAACAACAGCGTATCGCCGGAAAAGAGAAGTGGCACATCGCGTTTCCATCCCGGCACGCCCTGCTCCTGAAACAGGTTTTTGAGCGTACGGTTTGGCCCATCCGCCGTTACGCGCACGCGCTCGCCGCCCGCGCGCGAACGCGCCGTGAGCGGCTCGAAACGCAGCATGGCCTCGGAAACGGAGCCGGCCACGTCGGCATCGTCTTCGGCCACCGGCGCGAACACAAAACTCCCACGCCATTGCGGCACGCGCCAGACGCTTTCGCCGTCCCAATCGAGCTTGCTTGCCGCGCGGGGCGACGCGGCGCCGTTGTCGAGATCCGCAGGATCGGCACTGTCGCCCATTTCCCAGAACATGGCGTCGCGATACACCCGCAGGCAATGTCCCGCATGGTCGATACGCAACGCATGGCCGTTGCGCGAGGCTGCGGCATCGCGTACCTGGCGCAGAATCTCGCCGATCCGCGCCGCCGACGCCGCCTGCAACCCAAGCGCACGCATCCAGTAGCGCAGCAGGTTGATCGCACGTTCATCGTCGAGGGCGAGCAAGGCCGACAAGCTCAACGCGTTCTCGTCGTCAGCGCATGCAGCCGATTGCAAGTCGATGCGCGCAAGATCATCCAGCAGCCGTTGCGCGGATGCCGCATGCGATGCCGTGCGGGCAAGCGCGTCGCGAAACCCGGGGAAATGCACGGCGAGCGCCGGTAGGACATCGTGACGCAACGCGTTGCGGGCGTAGCGTGTATCGGCGTTGGATTCGTCGTCGATCCAGCGCAGGTCGCGCTGATGCGCATAGTGTTCGAGCTGCGCCCGCAACAGATTCAGCAAGGGCCGCACGCGCGGCACGGACAACCCGTCGGCGCGTTGCGGCGCCATCGCCGCGAGGCCGGCCACACCCGCGCCACGCAGCAATTGCAGCAACACCGTTTCCGCCTGATCGTCGGCGTGATGCGCAAGCCACAGCGTCGTGGCGCCATGTTCCTCGCACAAAGCGTCGAGCGCCCGATAACGCGCATCGCGCGCCGCTGCTTCGAGACTTTCGCCGCCTTCGCGCACTACATCGACCTGACGCGATGCAAACCGCACGCCCAACGCGCGGGCGAACGCGTGGCAATGCGCGGCCCAGGCATCGGCGTTAGGACTCAGCCCGTGATGAATATGCAATGCGACCACGCGCGCTTGCCCTGCGCAGCGGACAGCGGCATCGAGGAGCGTGGTGGAATCGAGACCGCCGCTGAACGCGACGGCGATGGGACTGTTGGCGGACGCCGACACATCGGCTAGCGCCGCGCGCACCGCATCCGTTACGAGGCGGCTGGCGGGAGTTTCAGTGTCGGCGGTCACGGGGATCGCTTTCCTGGAGAAGGTGAGCGAAGCGTTGCAAGCTCACGCGCCCGGCAGGTTTTCCTTGAACTTGCCGTACGCCATCAGCTTGTCGAAACGGCGGGCACGGACATCGAGTGCGTTCATGCCGTGGAACTGACGCAGCGTGTCAGACAACGCGCGGCGCAGCAAAGCGGCCATGCCCTTCGGATCACGATGCGCGCCGCCAAGCGGTTCGTTCACGATCTTGTCGATCAGCCCGAGCGCCTTCAACCGGTGCGCGGTCAAACCAAGCGCCTCGGCCGCTTCAGGCGCCTTCGCCGCGCTCTTCCACAAAATGGAGGCGCAGCCTTCCGGTGAGATGACCGAGTACGTGGAAAATTGCAGCATCAGCACACTGTCCGCAACCGCGATGGCGAGCGCGCCGCCGGAGCCGCCTTCGCCAATGATGGTCGCGATGATCGGCGTCTTCAGCTCTGCCATCACGTAGAGGTTACGGCCGATCGCTTCCGACTGGCCGCGCTCTTCGGCGCCAATGCCGGGATACGCACCGGGTGTGTCGATGAACGTGAAAATCGGCAGACCAAACTTTTCCGCGAGGCGCATCAGGCGCTCGGCCTTGCGATACCCTTCCGGACGCGGCATGCCGAAATTACGCGCCGCGCGTTCTTTCGTGTCGCGCCCCTTTTGCTGGCCGATCACCATGCAGGCCTGGCCATTGAAACGCGCAAGGCCGCCAACAATGGCCAGGTCGTCGGCATATGAGCGGTCGCCGTGCAGTTCGTGGAAATCGGTGAAAAGCTCGTTCACATAGTCGAGCGTGTACGGACGCTGCGGATGACGCGCGATCTGCGAAACCTGCCACGGGGTCAGGTTGGCGTACAAGTCTTTCGTGAGCTGCTGGCTCTTCTTCGAAAGCCGCTCGATTTCTTCCGAAATATCGACAGCGGAATCGTCCTGAACAAAGCGCAATTCTTCGATCTTCGCTTCGAGTTCAGCGATCGGCTGTTCGAAATCCAGAAAAGTGGTCTTCATATGTTCGAATCCTAGAGCATCGGGCAGCGCGTATTCTAACCGCGCCGGCCTCACTAAATTTTGGGTCGAAACTATCGATTATAAAGTTTTGATAGCCACCCAGCTCCGATCATGCACTTTTAGTGATCGGCGGGCACAGGATAAAGGCTACGCCACATGTACCAGGTAGCGACTGTTCGCCACGGCTCCCAGTTGGCTGCGACTTCGCGCGCTTCGCTGCGGGTGACGGGTTCGCCGCTGAAATAGTTGACGCTGATGGCCTGGATCAGGCCGAGGTCATCGAGCGGCAGGACGTCCGGGCGCGACAGGTTGAAGATCAGGAACATTTCCGCCGTCCAGCGGCCGATGCCGCGAATCTGCGTCAATTCCGCGATCACGGCTTCGTCTTCCATCGACGTCCAGCTGTCCACGTGCAATGCGCCCGATACGAAATGCTGCGCGACGTCGAGAATGTACTCGGACTTTCTCTTCGATAACCCGCACGACTGCAGCTTCGCCGGCCCGACTTTGATGAACTGCTGCGGCGCGAGCGTGGGACACGCGCCTTCCACGCGCTTCCAGATGGCTTGTGCGGACGCCACCGAAATCTGCTGCCCTACGACGGAACGCGCGAGCGTGGTGAACGGATCATCACGGTTCACGAGATGCACGGGTCCGAACTTCGGAATCAGCTTCTTCAGGATCCGGTCGCGCTTGACGAGATCCGCGCACGCCTTGTCCCAATACTCGGGACGCGCGGCTTCGGGCGACAGTCCGGGTGTTTGTACGGCGACCGTATTCACGGCGACCGTCTTTTCCGAAGTGACCACCCGCGATCTCCGAACGATCTCGCCATTGGCCTGCGGGTCGCGTACGAGCGCTTGCGCGGTCCCGCCGTCGACATCGGCTTCAGTGGTTTTCACGTCGAGCAATTTAGCGGCGTCGCCGTTCGCTTTCTTCAGCGACGCCTTGGGAACGCCCGCACGCACCGTCTTGCGCGCGCGGGCCACGCCGTTCGCTGCCGGCGCGTCGTCATGCGCGGCCCCATTGACCACCCGCTTCTTCGATGCCGCTTTTCCCGGCGCACCGTCGGCCGCGCCATTGAGCCGCTTTGCCAAGGGCTTGGACGCCGTCGATGTCTTCACACTTGCACGCCGCGTAGCCGTCGTTTCGGTCGCTGCGTTACTTCCGGACGCTGCTCGTTTAGCCGGCGTCTTTCTGGCCGTTGCCATCATGCCTCCTACCTGGTAAGTCGATCAGAGAATGCGAAGGACGTTTAGCTGCGACGCCATTCGGTCGACCCACCCGGTTTGTCTTCAAGTGCAATTCCGGCTTCGAGCAACTCAGCGCGAATCCGGTCTGCTTCGGCATAGTTCTTCGCTTGTTTCGCAGCAACGCGAGCAGCGATCTTCGTTTCGATATCAAGAGGCGTGAGGCCGGCAGCGCCCTCCTCGCCACTATTCCTGTTACTGCCCGGCGCGTCCTGAAGGAACGCACGCGGATCGCGCTGCAACAAGCCGAGCACGCCGCCAAGCGACTTCAACTGACGCGCGAGCACCGCGTCCTGCGAGCGGTTCACTTCGCTCGCCAATTCGAACAGAACCGCAATCGCGACTGGCGTATTGAAGTCGTCGTTCATGGCTGCCTGAAAACGCTGCGCATGCGCTTCGTTCCAGTCGAGCGGATTCGTGTCCGGGCTCACATCTTTCAACGCGGTGTAAAGGCGCGTGAGCGCCCCACGTGCATCGTCTATATGAACGTCGCTGTAATTGAGCGGCGAACGATAGTGTGCCCGCGCAATAAAAAAGCGCACGACTTCCGCGTCGAATTTTTCGAGGACTTCGCGAATGGTGAAGAAGTTGCCAAGCGACTTCGACATCTTTTCGCTGTCGATCTGCACGAAGCCGTTGTGCATCCAGTAGTTGACGAACTGAACGCCGGTTGCCGCCTCGCTCTGCGCAATCTCATTCTCATGGTGCGGAAACTGCAAGTCCTGACCACCGCCATGAATGTCGAAACGGTCGCCGAGCAACGTGCAACCCATGGCGGAACATTCGATATGCCAGCCCGGCCGCCCGCGGCCCCACGCAGAGTCCCAACCCGTGTCAGGCGGTTCGCCCTCTTTCGCACGTTTCCACAATACGAAGTCGAGCGGGTCCAGCTTCGCGTCATTCGATGCCACGCGTTCGCCCGCGCGCAAATCTTCAATCGACTTGCCCGACAGCTTGCCGTAGCCCTCGAACTTGCGCACGGCGTAGTTCACGTCGCCATCGCTTGCCTGATACGCGTAACCGTTGTTCACGAGTGTCTGGATCATGCCGAGCATCTGCGGCACGAAATCTGTTGCGCGCGGTTCGCGGTCGGGACGCTCGACACCGAGGGCATCGAGATCGTCATACATGGCCTGAATGAATCGCGTGGTCAGCGACTTGATCGATTCGCCATTTTCCACGGCGCGACGAATGATCTTGTCGTCGATATCCGTGATGTTGCGCACATATGTCACGTCATAGCCGATCGTACGAAGCCACCGCTGCACGATGTCGAACACGATCATCATGCGTGCGTGCCCGACGTGACAGTAGTCGTACACCGTGATTCCGCAGACATACATGCGCACTTCTCCGGCACGGAGAGGCACAAAAGGTTGCTTGTCACGCGCGAGCGTGTTGTAGATGCGCAATGAGTTCATAAACGATGGTGCGTGGGCCGGGACATCCGAGTGTTTCGATTGCTGGCCGAATGTGGCGAGCGTGCTGCGTGATTCTCACGTGGGTCACGTGGGTCAAACGCCGATGCTTTTACAAACCGTGCAACCTGCACATTGGCACAGAGATGATCATGCTACAGGTTGCGATCGGCTGGCGACAAGAACTGGAACAACAGCATGACCCGCAGCAACATAATGACGAATGCATAACGGCGAGAGACATGTTCAGCTATAAACCGGAGCGATGGGGACCCGATGAGGACCCCTCGGAACAGGAGCGCAGCGCCGCGAAAACATGCGGGTCATGCGAATCAAAACGGAGGCGGCCGCGAGTGGCGTAAAGACTGTCCGGACGTTCAGCAGAACGTTGCGGACGTTTTGTTAGAATGGGCCGGAGTATAACATTCAGAAACGAGCCTATGAAACCTACAAGCCGCCGCGTATCAAGCGTTGCCAAGCTCGCGGCGACCGCACTTGCAACTGCCGCATTCGGACTTGGCGCATCTCTGTGGCCGGCCGTGCCGGCGTTTGCGCAAGTCTCCACCGCCACCGCTGACGACACGCCCGCCATCGACTCCGCGATCTCGCAGAAGCAATGGCAAAGCGCGCTGATCCAGCTAGACGCGCGTCTTGCGACCAATCCGCGCGACGTCCAGGCGAAATTCAAGCGCGCTACCGTGCTCGCCCGCCTGAACCGCGACGACGAAGCCATCACCGCGTTCACCGAACTTACGCAAGCGTATCCGGAGCTGCCGGAGCCGTATAACAACCTGGCTGCGCTCTATGCGAAGAAAGGCCGCTACGATGAAGCCCGCGTCGCGCTCGAAACCGCGACGAAGGCGAATCCGAGCTATGCGCTCGCGTACGAGAATCTGGGTGACTTGTATCTGCGGCTTGCGAGCGAATCGTATAAACGCGCTCAGACGCTCGGATCGAGAAGCCCGTTGACGGCGCAGCGCGTGGGCGATATCCAGAAGATCGTTTCGCCGCCGCCGCGCCGTCGTCCGGAAGCAGCGGCAGCCGCCGCGGCTGCCGCTTCGGGCGCTTCGCGCGTTCCGGCAGCGTCTTCTGCAACGGCAGCTTCCGCGCCTGTGGCCTCGTCGTCAACGTCGTCAACCTCGAACGGCAGTGACTGGAACGCGCCGAATACGGGCACGACCGGCTCGTCTTCGTCGTCCACGGACATGTCCGCACCGCTTTATTCGCCATTCGGCGGACCGAGCGTGCCACTCTCGAACACGCCGTATTTCGCACCTTCCAAACCGTGATCCGGCCTGAACGGACCGTCAAACCGCAAAGGTCTGATGTCCGTTCAGACCACCACGAGATGCAGCTCCAACCAGAGGATCGATTGCTCATGAAAAGTTTGTTGTTGGCGCTCGGCAGCGCTGCACTCATCGCCCAGGCGCCTGCGTTTGCTCAGTCGTCACAAACGGCCGCTCATCCGAACGTGCTGCTCAAGACGTCGCAAGGCGATATCAAAGTCGAGCTGTATCCCGAGAAGGCGCCCAAAAGCGTCGCCAACTTTCTTGATTACGTGAAGTCCGGGCAGTACAACGGCACGATCTTTCATCGTGTGATTCCAGGCTTCATGATTCAGGGCGGCGGCTACACCACGAGCTTTGCTGAGAAGCCCACGCGCGCGCCCATTCCGCTTGAAAGCAAGAACGGCTTGAAGAACAGCACCGGCACCCTCGCGATGGCACGCACGAGCGATCCGAACTCGGCCACGTCGCAGTTCTTCATCAATACCGTCGATAACACCGGCCTCGATTACCCCAACGGCGACGGCAATGGTTATGCCGTATTCGGCAAGGTCGTCTCGGGCATGGACGTCGTGAAGAAGATCGAAGCCACGCCCACCACCACGCGTGGGCCGATGGGCGATGTGCCGCAATCGAACATCGTGATCGAATCCGCGAGCGTGGTCGGGAAGTAAGAGATCAAAGCAGCAGGCATACGCCGTGCGCGTCGCGTATTGCTCCATCCACTTTTGAAAAGGAAAGGAATTCATCATGGTCGAACTCCATACGAATCACGGCATCATCAAGATCGAACTGAACGCTGAGAAGGCGCCGAAGTCCGTCGAGAACTTCTTGAACTACGTCAAGAAAGGTCACTACGACAACACCGTGTTCCATCGCGTGATCGACGGTTTCATGATCCAGGGCGGCGGCTTCGAACCGGGCATGAAGCAAAAACCGACGGACGCACCCATCGACAACGAAGCGAACAATGGCCTGAAGAACGAAGTCGGTTCGCTTGCCATGGCACGCACGAACGACCCGCATTCGGCGACCGCGCAGTTCTTCATCAACGTGGGCGACAACGAGTTCCTGAATCACTCGGCGCCGACGTCGCAGGGCTGGGGCTATGCCGTGTTCGGCAAGGTCGTGGACGGCATGGACATCGTTGACAAGATCCGCAAGGTGAAGACCGGCTCGAAGGGCTTTCACCAGGATGTGCCAGCGGATGACGTCGTGATCGAGAAGGCTGTTGTCGTCGGTGAATGACTGACTCGACAGACGGCGTGACCGATTCACTGAAAACAGCGGGCGCGGAAGCTACAGCGCGCCCGCTGTTTTTCATTTCGGATCTTCATTTAAGCGATGCCATTCCGAAGACGGTGGCGGCGTTCGAGCATTTCATTCGAGTGACGGCGAACGAGGCCGACTCGGTGTTCATCCTCGGCGATCTCTTTGAATTCTGGGTTGGCGACGACGTACTCGAAGCCTCCGTGCAAGGCGCGCGCGCAGCGTTCGTACGGCGCATGACCGCCTTGATGCATACCTTGTCCGAGCGTGGGATCGGCTTGTATGTCATGCATGGAAATCGCGACTTCCTGCTCGGCAAGGGCTTCATGCGCGCGGCCGGCGCCATGCCGCTGCCCGATCCTTTCGTGATTACCGCGTTCGGCACGCGCATTGTGGTCGCCCATGGCGACGCGCTTTGCACAGACGACCCCGCGTACCAGCGCTTCCGGCGTTTTGCGCGGAATCAGGTGGCGCAGCAGGTGTTCCTGAGCCTGCCGCTGAAGCTGAGGTTATCGATTGCGGAACGCATGCGTTCAACGAGCGAAGAAGGACGGATGCGTCCCGTGCAGGCCAAATATGACGTGACGCGTAAAGCCGTGGCGCAACTGTTCGCCAGCACCGGCACGCACACCATGATTCACGGGCATACGCATTTGCCCGCGCGGCATCGGGAAAACGATGGCGTTCGATGGGTCATGCCTGATTGGGAACTTGATCATGGCGAGCCACGCGGCGGTTATCTGCGCGTGGACGCCGAAGGGATCCGGGCGCTGCCGCTGGAATGAACGTCTAGCGACGCGCCGCCTCGCCCTTCATAACATTTGAGAGGTGCTTCAAGTCGATGAACGCGGCGTTCTCCACGCCGCTGATGGCATCGATACGCGTACCGAGTTTTTCCAGCGCCGCGACGATCTCATCCACGCGATGCGTCTGCGTTGATGCATGATCGATCAGGCCGTGAATCGCGAGGGAAACGGGGTCATCGGCGTTCGGCGTGATGCCGTAGGCGCAAAAGGCGGATCGCTCGGGCGAGCACTCTTTCTGCGCCGGTCTTGCCATCGCCGGCATGACCACGCGCGCCGGATTGCCCACCGCCGTTCCACCCGCCGGAACGGGTTTCACCACGACCGCGTTCGAACCGATCTTTGCGTCCGCGCCGACCGTGAACGCACCGAGCACTTTGGCGCCCGCACCGACGATCACGCCACGCTCGAGCGTCGGATGCCGCTTCGCGCCACGCGCGAGCGACGTGCCGCCAAGCGTCACGCCCTGATAAATCGTGCAGTCATCGCCAATAACCGCCGTCTCTCCGATCACCACGCCCATCCCGTGATCGATGAACACACGCCGTCCGAGCGTCGCGCCCGGATGGATTTCAATCCCCGTCATGAACCGCGCGAACTGCGAAACGAAGCGTCCGATCCAGCGCCCGCCCGAAACCCACGACGCATGCGCAATCCGGTGCAGCACGACCGCGTGGAAGCCCGGATAACACGTCACGACTTCCCAGGCGCTGCGGGCGGCGGGATCGCGCTCGCGGATGGCGGCGATGTCTTCGCGAAGTCGGTTGAACATGACGGTGGCTCGGTCGGTGATCTGCGGGGTTTATCGCGAATACGCGTGGGCCTCATTGGCTTTATGGCACAGCACGAATTCGGGAATCGATAGCTTGTTTTGTGCAGATTGTAGGACGAGCCGCCCGGAAACGCGCCGATGCCCCCGCTGGCAGAACGGTCTGGATCTTGTTACCGCTTGACCCGCAAAAGAATGTGCTTGGCAATTCCGCGCAGGATATTCACCTCCTCGTGCTCCAGGCCCGAGCGTGAAAACAGACGCCTCAATCGTGACATCAGCTTTTTCGGATTGGCCGGATCGAGGAAATCAAGCGCGACGAGCGCCTGCTCGAGATGCGCGTACATGCCTTCGATCTCGTCGCTCGGTGCACTCGCGATGGTGGATTCGGCTGCCGCAACCGGAGCCGTTTCAGGTCGATCGAGCAATGCGAGCCGCAATTCATAGGCTAAAACCTGAACCGCCTGCGCAAGATTGAGCGAGCTGTACGCGGGATTGGCGGGGATATGCGCAATCGCGCTGCATCGTTCGACGTCCGCATTCGACAAGCCCACGCGCTCGTTGCCGAATACCAGTGCGATCGCGCCGCCGCCCCGGCCCTGCTCGCAGGCTTTTGCCACGGCGGGGCGCGGCGCCATCTGCGGCGGCCCGTACTCCCGCGTACGGGCTGTGAGCGCGATAGACCAATGAACGCCGCTGAGTGCATCGGCGAGTGTTTCGACGACTTGCGCCGATGCCAGCACGTCATCGGCGCCCGAGGCCATGGCGATGGCTTCGGGCTCGCGCGTGACAAACGGGATTTTTGGCGCAACCACGACCAGGCGCGAAAATCCCATGGTCTTGAGCGCGCGCGCTGCTGCGCCGACGTTGCCCGGATGGCTCGGCTCGACGAGCACGAATCGAGTCGATGCAAAGGCGTCGACGGGTTGTTCGGCGGGTTGCGCCGGAGAAATGGTCGTGTTCAAGGGGTGAACGCTTGCAAAAAGATGGGGAAAACCGTCATGGTATCGCCAGACGAGGTTTTTACGGCTTATAAGGCGGCGAAACGCCCATGACCCGCGCACTGCCCGACTCGGGTAAAATGCTCGGTTCGCGCGCGCCTTTCGCTGATTTCAGCCAGTAATGACATGGAAAAAGGCGCGTGCATCGCTCTTCTTCAATTCGTTGCCGTCGACACTTATGTCGATTTTGCCCGCCGGTTGGGCACTTTCCGCTCGGGGTTTCCGGCTTCACGCGCATGGCGTGAAGCGCAACCGCCGGGCAAAGGACTCTATTCATGCATCCGATGCTCAATATTGCTGTCAAGGCTGCTCGCCGCGCCGGACAGATCATCAACCGCGCGTCGCTCGACCTGGACCGGATCCAGGTCAGCAAAAAGCAGCACAACGACTTCGTGACGGAAGTGGACAAGGCGTCGGAAGCCGCGATCATCGAAACACTGACGACCGCTTATCCGAAGCACTCCATTCTTGCCGAGGAATCGGGCGAGACCGACAAGGAATCCGAGTTCCAGTGGATCATCGATCCGCTCGACGGCACGACCAACTTCATCCACGGCTTCCAGTATTACTGCGTGTCCATCGCGCTTGCCCACAAGGGCATCATCACGCAGGCCGTTGTCTACGATCCCACCCGCAACGACCTCTTCACCGCCTCGCGCGGCTCGGGCGCCTACCTGAACGAGCGGCGCATTCGCGTGGGCAAGCTGGATCGTCTCGGTGATGCGCTCGTTGGCACCGGATTCCCGTTTCGCGAAGGCGATGGCCTCGAAGCCTACGGCAAGCTCTTCACGCAGATGACCGAAGCGTGCGCCGGTTTGCGCCGTCCGGGTGCGGCCGCGCTGGATCTTGCGAACGTCGCCGCGGGCCGCCTCGATGCATTTTTCGAACAAGGCATCAAGGCGTGGGACGTGGCGGCGGGCAGCCTGCTGATCACGGAAGCGGGCGGACTGGTCGGCAACTACACGGGCGAGTCGGACTTCCTGCACAAGAGCGAGATTGTCGCGGCGAACCCGAAGGTGTACGCGCAAATGATCAAGATTCTGGATCCTTTCACGACCACGCGCGCGAGCGCATAAGTTGAAACAAAGGCGGCCACGGCCGCCTTTTTTGATGGAGCGCGCGGATTGCACCGAATGTCCGCGGCGAGTCTTACGCCGGTTCGCCGGCGTTTATGCACACGGCGCCCGCCTCCGCTACAGTGTCCGGTCTGGCCGCTCGCGGCACTTCCTTACCTTCTTGCTGCCGCCCTGCCCGACACATGAAAAAAGGCTTTTATACGATCATCGCCGCGCAATTCGTGTCGTCGCTTGCCGACAACGCGCTGCTGATTGCCGCCATCGCGATGCTCTCGGTGATGCACTCCGCGTCCTGGGTGACGCCGCTGCTGCAGATTTTCTTCACGATCTCATACGTGCTGCTTGCGCCGTTTGTTGGTGCATTCGCGGATTCCATGCAAAAGCGCCACGTGATGTTCATCTCCAACGCCCTCAAGGCCGGCGGCTGCGCGCTGATGATCCTGGGCGTGCATCCGATGATCGCGTACGGCGTCGTCGGTCTGGGCGCCGCTGCGTATTCACCCGCCAAATACGGCATTCTCACCGAGCTGCTTCCACCCGAAAAACTGATCCCGGCAAACGCGTGGCTCGAGTCCGCAACTGTCGGCTCGACCATTCTCGGCACGGTGATCGGCGGCGCGCTGGTCAGCCAGTACGTCGAACATTTCGTGAGCGCGGCGCACCTCGTCCTGATCCGCTCGGCCGCCGACGCCGCCATGTTCGCGGTGATGGTCGTGTACGCCGCTGCGGCCGTCATCAACATCGGCATTCCCGATACCGGCGCGCGCTACAAAAACCGGCTGAAGGAACCATCGAAGCTCGTCGGCGATTTCAGGCATGCCTTCAAGGTGCTTTGGGGCGACAAGCTCGCGCAGATTGCGTTGTGGGTAACCACGTTGCTGTGGGGCGCGGCTGTCACGTTGCAACTGCTCGTCCTCAAATGGGCCGATGCCAATCTCGGCCTGTCGCTCTCAAAGGCGGCGGTGCTGCAAGGTGTGACGGGGCTCGGCATTGCGATCGGCGCGAGCGCCGCGGCGGCGTGGGTACCGTTGCGCAGTTCGCTCAAGGTGCTGCCGGTTGGCTTGATCACCGGCGCCGTCGCCATTTGCATGGCGTTCTATAACAAGGACCTGTTTCCCGCGGGTTCCGGCGTACATCTCGGACCGCTGTTCGTGCCGCTTTACATTCTCGGCGCTTATCCGCTGATGATCCTGCTTGGCACGTTGTCGGGATTTTTCATCGTACCGATGAACGCGATCCTGCAACATCGCGGGGCTACGTTGCTGTCAGCAGGCGCATCGATCGCGGTACAGAACTTCAACCAGAATCTCGCGGTTTTATCGATGCTCGGCGCCTATGCGCTCCTGCTTACGACCAAACTGCCGGTGGAATGGATCATCGTGGTCTTCGGTGTGTTTATTTGCCTGATGATGGGCCTGGCAATGCGGCGCCACGCCCGCAACGAGCGAACGGAAGACCTTGGCGCGCTGGTGGAAGAGTGATAAAACGCAGGGTGCGGGAACGGTATTTGCTGCAAACTCTGTTCGATCGAGAGCCGCGTGACAGAAATGCGCGGATCGAAACAAACCAGGGACACGTCAAAGGAGCTGCAAATGGGTCTGTTTACACGTTCTACACTCGATAGCAACATCAATGACGCCGCCAAAGTCGGCCAACGTGCCGTGCGTGGCGCAAGCGATGTGGTCGATTCGGCCAGCACGCAGTTGCGCGGACTGCTCGACGAGCTCGACAGTTCGATCCGCGATGCGAAAGACGTCAATGTGGATCAGCTGCGCAAGGATCTGCAGGCCAAGCTGAAGAGCGCACGCTCGCAATTCGACGGCTCGTCTTCGGCAATTGCGGGTCGCCTGAACGATGCTGCCGGTTACGCCGACGAGTTCGTCCACGACAAGCCGTGGCATACGCTGGGCGCCGTCGCGGGCCTGGCGCTGCTGGTCGGCTTCCTGGCAGGACGTTCGTAAAAGCTTAAGCACGACCAAAGCAAAAACGCCGGCTTGCCGGCGTTTTTGCGTAAACGGTCAGGACGCCGGGCAAGACGCGGACGAACGCGCCCAACTCGAGGCTCTCGTTAGCCATCCGGCCAAAGGTTCGTCATGCGCCCGACGCGGTACACTCGTGCCCTCAGACATTCGCAAAATCCAAGCAATCACGATGGGCACTCAAACCTCCGTTTCCTCCTCCGCACACGACCTGCACAGCGTCCATGCCGCTGCCACGGTCGACCTGTCGCATCACACTCCAATGATGCAGCAGTACCTGCGAATCAAGGCGGAACATCCGGGCACACTCGTGTTTTATCGCATGGGCGACTTCTACGAGCTTTTCTTTGACGATGCAGTCAAAGCCTCTCGACTGCTCGACCTGACCCTGACGCAACGCGGCGCATCGGGTGGCAATCCGATCAAAATGGCCGGCATTCCGCACCATTCGTGCGAGCAATACCTCGCCAAGCTCGTGAAGCTCGGCGAGTCGGTCGCCATCTGCGAACAGATCGGTGACCCGGCGACATCGAAGGGACCGGTCGAGCGCAAGGTCGTGCGAGTGGTCACACCCGGCACGCTCACCGACGCAGCCCTTCTCTCCGACAAAAACGACGTCTTCCTGTTGGCGCTGTGTCCCGCCCACAACCGCCGCGGTGTTGTAACGAGCGTCGGGCTTGCGTGGCTCAACCTTGCGAGCGGCGCGTTGCGGCTCGCGGAAGTTGCGCCCGATCAACTTGGCGCCGCGCTCGAAAGAATCCGTCCGGCGGAAACGCTGATGGCCGACTCGTTTTCAGATACGAACGCGCCGTTCCAGGTGCCGAACATCGGCGCGACCACGCGCGTTCCTTCATGGCATTTCGACATCGATTCCGGCACGCAACGGTTGTGCGAACAACTCGACGTCGCGGGCCTCGACGGTTTCGGCGCCCACTCACTGACCTGCGCATGCGGCGCGGCTGGCGCACTGCTGCTTTACGCCGCCGCAACCCAGGGTCAGCAATTGCGGCACGTGCGCAGCCTGAAGGTGGAGTACGAGTCGGAGTACATTGGACTGGACCCGGCGACTCGACGCAATCTGGAATTGACCGAAACGCTGCGCGGTACGGAATCGCCTACGCTTTGCTCTTTGCTCGACACCTGCTGCACGACCATGGGCAGCCGTTTGCTGCGTCACTGGCTGCATCATCCGCCGCGCGATTCGGCCATAGCCCAAGGACGGCAACGCGCGATCGGCGCATTGCTCGACGCACCGCCTGGCGCAAGCCTCGATGGCCTGCGCTCGGCGCTGCGCCAGATTTCGGATATCGAACGAATCACGGGAAGGCTTGCATTGCTTTCGGCGCGCCCGCGCGATCTTTCGAGCCTGCGCGACACGTTCGCCACCCTGCCTCAGCTTCGTGAACGGCTGGCTCCGGTCAAAGTGCATGCAGCATGGCTGGATCGAATCGATGCCTCGCTCGAACCGCCGCCAGAATGTCTTGAGTTGCTGACCCGCGCAATCGCAAAGGAACCCGCTGTGCTGATTCGCGACGGCGGCGTGATCGCGCGCGGTTACGACGCGGATCTCGACGAACTGCGCGACATCTCTGAGAACTGCGACCAGTTCCTGATCGACCTGGAAACGCGTGAGCGCGCACGCACGGGAATCGCGAACCTGCGCGTCGAATACAACAAGGTGCATGGCTTCTATATTGAAGTCACACGTGGTCAGACGGACAAGGTTCCGGACGACTACCGGCGGCGTCAGACGCTCAAGAATGCCGAGCGCTACATCACGCCGGAGTTGAAGACATTTGAAGACAAGGCGTTGTCCGCGCAGGACCGTGCGCTCGCCCGCGAACGCATGCTCTATGACGCGCTCCTGCAGACGTTGTTGCCACATATAGGCGATTGCCAGCGCGTCGCCGCAGCGCTCGCCGAACTGGATCTGCTGAGCGCATTCGCCGAACGCGCACTCGCGCTCGACTGGGTCGCGCCGGATTTCGCGAACGACTCGGGCATCGATATCGAGCAAGGGCGGCACCCCGTTGTGGAAGCGCAGGTCGAGCAGTTCATCGCCAATGACTGTTGCCTGAACACCGATCGCAAGCTGCTGCTGATCACCGGCCCGAACATGGGCGGTAAATCAACGTTCATGCGCCAGACGGCGTTGATTGCGCTACTCGCCTATGTAGGCAGTTATGTGCCGGCCAAGCGCGCCAGTTTTGGTCCTATCGACCGGATTTTCACGCGCATTGGCGCAGCCGACGACCTCGCGGGCGGACGCTCGACTTTCATGGTCGAGATGACCGAAGCCGCAGCCATTCTCAACGACGCAACGCCGTCAAGCCTGGTGCTGATGGACGAGATCGGGCGCGGCACATCCACGTTCGACGGCCTCGCGCTCGCCTGGGCAATCGCACGGCATCTGCTCTCGCACAACGGCTGCCATACGCTGTTCGCCACGCATTATTTCGAGTTGACCCAGTTGCCGGCCGAGTTCGCGCACGCCGCAAACGTGCATTTGTCGGCGGTCGAGCATGATCACGGCATCGTGTTCCTGCATTCGGTCAACGAAGGTCCTGCGAACCAGAGTTACGGCTTGCAAGTGGCGCAACTTGCCGGTGTTCCCCCCGCAGTGATCAAGGCGGCCAGAAAACACCTGGCGCATCTGGAGCAGCAGTCCATCGGTCAGGCGTCGCCGCAGTTCGACCTGTTCGCAGCGCCGCCGCCAGATATCGGCGATCCGAACGAGATCGAAGCTCGCGACGAACCGGCCGCGCCCCACCCGGCACTCGACCGCCTCCGCGCAATCGATCCAAACGACGTGCGTCCGCGAGATGCACTCGATTTGCTCTACGAACTACATGAGCTGGCGTCGCACGCTCCGGATGCCTCTCACTAACTGCGGGTTTCAAGCTCATGGGCTCCGCGCGCGACGCATGTCGCGCGCATTCGCTGTTGCATGCATCGTCGTCACGATGCAGACCGCGTACGCCGAAGCAACATCCATGAGCTTCGCGATTGCATCCGACGTCGTGAACAAACCTGCCGACGAAGCCACGTTGCAGCAAATGCTCGATGCCATCGGACGAGATCGCAATACCTCGTTCATCGTCTACGACGGCAATCTCAAAAGCGAAGCAGAGCCTTGCCGCGACACGCTGTACAACACGCGCCAGCAGATCTTCGACAGTTCGCGCAAACCTGTGGTCCTGCTGCCTGGCGGCAACGACTGGGCGTCGTGCAATATTTCGCAAGCGGGAAGTTATGATCCGGTCGAACGCCTGGACTTCATTCGCCAGTTATTTTTCGGCGACTCGAATTCCCTCGGCCAGACGCCGATCAGTGTGATTCGCGAAAGCGATGTCGCGCGCTTTCGTCCGTTCCGCGAAAACGTCCGATGGCAGGCGAACGGCATTGCGTTTATCGGCCTGAACGCACCCGCGCCGAACAACCACTATTCGACTGCCGGTGGACGCAACGGTGAGTTCGAGGATCGCTCGGTCGCCAACGCGTTCTGGCTCGAACACGCTGTTGAAACAGCGCGCCGTGCCGACATGCGCGCAGTCGTCGTGATCCTTCAGGGCGATCCGGACTTCGCGCGTTACGAACGACGCGACCGTTTCGCGTGGCTGCGTTTTTCGCGCGGCGACACATCACGCGATGGCTTTCTCGAACTCAAGCGCAGTCTTGTGAAAGCTGCAGAATCGTTTCGGGGTCCAATGATTGTGATCCATAATTCCGGCACGCCCATTGCCAAGGGATTTCGTATCGATCAACCCTTGCACAATGACAAGGGCGCCGTCGTGGCGAATCTGACGCGAATCGCAATTGGATTGAAGAATCCGCAATCTCAATGGCTCGAAGTCGAATCCGATCTGAACTGGCGGCCGCCCTTTCGTGTCCGTGTCCGCGATGTAACCATCCGACCGAATACCCAGGTTCAGGGGCTTGCATCCCAGGCATCGGCGCCGGCCGCGTCGTCTGTGCCGGGCGTGGAGAATGGCGCACCAGGGCCGTCATCCTTTTTCCAGCAGATGCAACCGGTGCAGCAACATCCAGCACCCGCCTCCGCGAGTGATGGCGCGGCGTCCAATAGCGCGCCTCAGATGCCGCCGTTGCTCAATTCAAATCCGCCGCCAGCTTTGCCTCCGATCCTGAGCACGCCGTCGAATGCAACAACGCCGGCAAGCGGTGCATCGAATCCTGCCACTGGACAATGAAATAAAACAAAGGCGCAGCATCCTGCCTGCGCCTCGTTCCACTTTGCATCAGTGCCCAACTCAGCACCAGCGACAGCGCCTCAGTGCAAGGTAGGACCCGCGTCCTTGCCCGGTTCTTCGTCGTCTTCGTCGAGCACTTCCAGGCCATCCAGCCCGTGTGCGTGTTGATGCTCTTTTTCGTCTTCAGTGGCTTCACGCACTTCCTGCACATTCAGCGCGAAACGCAGCGCCATGCCGGCAAGCGGATGATTGCCGTCGAGCACGACCTTGTCTTCCGCGACATCGGTCACGGTATAGATCAGCGAATCGAGTTCGTCTTCGCCATCTTCCGGCGTGCCCTCGAACTGCATGCCGACTTCAAGCGGCTCGGGAAAACGCCCACGCGCCTCCACCTTCACGAGATCGGGATCGTACTCGCCGAACGCGTCTTGCGGTTCCAGCTGCAATTGCGTTTGATAGCCGGCTTCCTGACCGTCGAGTGCTTCCTCGATCTTGGGGAACGTGCCATCATAGCCGCCGTGCAGATAGACCATCGGCTCGTCGCTTTCCTCGATCAGGTTGCCATGAGCGTCAGACAGCTTATAGGCGACTGATACGACGGTGTCTTTTGCGATTTTCATTGGATTCTCCAAGATACAAGCCTTAATTATACGATGCCAGCGCGGTCCCCTAACGTTCCCTTAAGTCCCTTCGCGGTGCCGCTTCCCGACGAAACTGCAACCCTCCTTGGTGGCCTCACGCCCGCGCAATTCATGCGCCGGTACTGGCAGAAAAAGCCGTTGCTGATCCGTCAGGCGATTCCCGGCATTCAGGCGCCCCTGTCGCGCGACGAATTGTTCGAACTCGCCGACAGCGACGACGCCGAGTCGCGCTTGATCACGCATTTTCGCCAATCCTGGGCAATGGAGCACGGCCCTTTTGCGCCGGATGAATTGCCATCCGTAAAAAAGCGTGACTGGACATTACTCGTGCAAGGCGTGAACCTGCACGACGACCGCGCCCGCGAGTTGCTCGACCGATTCCGTTTCATCCCTGATGCGCGCCTCGACGACCTGATGATCTCGTACGCAAC
>Ga0163162_10002030_pt1 | contig 19048 bp, 18 predicted proteins | sample S55metaG_FD_115310 | JGI IMG/M metagenome (GOLD analysis project Ga0163162, IMG submission 115310) | Switchgrass rhizosphere microbial communities from Kellogg Biological Station, Michigan, USA - S5-5 metaG | ecosystem: Host-associated > Plants > Roots > Rhizosphere > Soil | place: USA...
CGATGACAGCGAAGGCGTCCCCTGCGTCAACATTTACTTGCACCCCGATGGCAACAGGGCGATCAGCAAGGGCGATCGAGAGGCGACCCAAATACCAGCGCCGGGCATCGAAGGCCAACCGGCCCTTGATCGGATCATCGCAAGTGCTGGCCTCCTTGAGCGCAAGTTCAGCAAGGCTGAGATATCCGTCTTCACGCGATTGCCGGACGCGAGCAGCAAAATCCTGATCTCTTTCCGACCATGTGCGCACGGTTTCGCGGCACGGCATGTGGGCGTCCCGGCAGACCGTGGCGAGCCCTTCGCCTTCCGCGAGCCGTCGCAGCAGTTCCTCAACGATGTCTTCGGTGAACTTGCCGCGCATGGCGTTCCTCGTTCGGCAGGAAGGGGAAGGCAACGGAGTGAGTGGAGAAGATCAAAACTCACCCACCCCGCGCCATCGAGCGGTCCAAGGAGGCAGACCGCGACAGTCATACCGCCGCTGTATCGAGAGCGGTGACGGACAAATGTTTTACAGAACGGAGCATTTCCGCCGCTTCGTGCGGAATTTCTCCCTCCCATTCGAAGCCGCCAATCACAGCGTCCGGCACGAGACCAACGCGCAATTCGGGGGGCACGATAACCGGCTTGTATGCGCTAAGTTCGCAGGCCAGTTGATACCGGCCATGGGTGCGGCGATGTTCTTCGGCGGCCTCACGCTGCCTTTGCACACGCTTGGCATCCTGCTCACGGGCGGAGAGAATCGCCCGGCCATAATCGAACACCTGCATTTGCTGTTCAATCGGCCACATGCGCCGTCCGCCTTGATCCCAATGCGGAATGCGCATCGTGACATAGCTTTCCGCATCGTCGGCGATGCCTCGCATATGAACGCCGCGCGCCACCTCTTCGGCGCTCAGTTCGTGGATATGCAGCGAGCGAAGCCGCTCGGTATTGGCGACAACGGCGGCGAACAGGGTGACCAGCGTTTCGAGTGCGGTCGGCACCTCATCCTTGAACCGGGCCGCGAGGATATCGCGTTCGGCAAGGGCTTCGGCACGAACCGCTTCCGCTTCCTTACGCCGATCGCTGTTCTGTCGGTCGAAAAGGAGCGCGTCGAGTTCGCCGATTTCCTTCGCCAGCGCTTTGGCATTGCGCTCCTGACGCTCGGCGGTCGCCGCCGCCGCATCGCGGTCCGCTTCGGACAGCGCAAAATCTATCGACTCTGCAGCGCTCCGGTCACGCTGGGCAATGGCCCGCTCAAGCTCTGCCTTGGCGTCAATGATGGTGTTTTCGATATCCGCGATGCGCGCGCGGGGGCTCTTAGCGGCCTTGATCCGCTCCGGAAGTGTCTGTGCCATGTTGCCAACCCCTCAACGGTAGCGCGCTGCTCGGATGGCATCGCGAGTGGCAGCGCCATCGTCGAATGCCGCACCCTTCCATGCGTTGCGGCGCTGCTCGGAAAGGCGGGCCTGAGTAGCGGCGAAATCGCGTTCTGCCGCATCGGTCAGACGGGCAAGCTCGATAGCTGGCGCGCCGCCGTTACGAGCTGCAAGCGCAACATCGCGGACGTTGCGCGACCACGAATGATCGTCGGGCTTGTCAGTCAGGAACACTCCCGACGATGCGGCATCGCGCATCCCGATATGAAAATGGAGGCGCTCGCCATCGGCAGCGATTTCGTGAAAGCCGGGCTTGATCCGACCGCCTGCGTAGGTAGCGGTGGCAGCGTCGACACTAAGGCCGGTGGTGGCTTCGACGTACTTCGGCATGGTGTTCTCCTTCGGAAAGCCCGGGCTGGTGCGAGGGCGGCCAGCAAGAGCGCCGGTTACGAAGGAGGTTAGGTCGGGGAATTTTGGCTGTTACCGCCGTCAAGGCAGCGGTAACTCAATCATCCGATGGCGGTGGCGAGGGAGCACGAAACAGCCCTCGCGCGATAAAACCAACCAAGCCAATGGCGGCAACTGCAGTGCTTCCAACCAACGCAGTGACTATCGAATTGTCGAGATCGAAACCGGCAATCCCAAAACCGTCAGCAAGCACAATTAAGGCGACACCAACCGAATAAGTCTCGAGATACCTGAGAATGCGACTCGCATAAGTCTTCCGCATCTTCCGGTCAGCTTTGAGATTTCCAATATAAGCCCGGGCAAGCTCATTTCTAAGGGCCATCGCATCGACACGATGTTGCGAAAATGCTTTGTCGAAAAAAATACTTTCCCGAGCAGCGAGATCGTCGCCACCGTCACTTGCGATGATTTCCGCCTCCTCGGGCGGAAGAATCGCAGGTAGTTGGCCTTCTCGATCAGCCCCGTCCGCCATCAAGCAGCGGGAGCCCGTTCGCGCGAAAGACGCGCATAGTGATCCGCAATCAGATCTACAGGGATTCGCTGGCCAAGCGCCCCAGCCCGATAAGTTTGCTGCCACGGGGTATTAGGGGCATGTGTGATTCGGGACAGCTGCGGTCCAGTCATATGCCCGTAAAGCCGATAGACGTCGTCTACCAACTGTAGCTGCTGCGTATCGATGTGGCGTTCCGGGCCGTCAAAGCCTATGGGAAGCGGGCCGGCCACAGGGCCGGCGCCCGCGCCTTTCATTGACCGATACAAGCTCGGGATCACGGGGCCGTACTGCCACGCCTCCACCGGCTCATCGATCAATGGACGTCCATATAGGCCCAGCGACCAGCCGTGTGCGATGTAAACCAGTTTCAAAATCTGCATCGGGGTAAGCCCCCGACGCTGAGATCTGGCCAGCTCGAGGAACCGATTGGCCACAACGCGCGAGTTTGCCATGTGAGCCTCTCTTTTTAGCGGCGGCGATATATCGCGTCGCTGTGGACACCATATAGTCTCATTTGGCCCGATGAACAGGGGAAAGCGGTCACTTCGCAACCCGCCTCAGATACGGACGCAAAGGCCCACCTGAGAGCTGGCACCGGTCTGCCCGCAACGTATCCCCGCCCGATTCCTCGATCCATCGGATGATGCATCGCCAGTTCGTCCGGTAATGCTCTTCGATGTCCTTGGATTGACCGAGCCGCAAATAGGTCTCTCGGAAGTCCGGTGGGCATGGGCGGTAAGGCCTGATCAGCCCGGTATCAGAACGACGTCCATTTCCGCGATGCTTTTCCGCCATGTGGCGAGGGATGCCGCCATGGCGAGGCTGTGCTTACCGCCGTCAATCATCGGCGCGGATCTATGCGAGCGGCAACATTAGGCTGTGGTGTGACGGCAAAGGGCTGGGCGAAACTGAGAATACAGGTTCGTCGCAACAACACCAAGGATCCGCGCATGCCCTATGTAATGATCAACCGCCGCGCCCATCAAAAGGCTGATGCCAAGACGCGGCAGATGCTTTACCCTTCGCGCCGACATCAGATCAAAATAGCCGGCCTTCACCGCGTCGATAACTGCCCTTGCGGCCCCTCACTTCACCCGGTGCCAGTTGCCATGCATCTGCCGTTCGATCTTGGCCCCGCAGGTGCGACAGGTGGCCTTGTAGAGACCGCCGTGGGTCTTGACCTTGGCTCGGTCGGGATGGTGATGGCCGAACAGGCAACGGATGCGATCGATTAGCGGCATGGGGGCCTCAAGGGTTAAGCGGCAAGCCGGGCGAGCAGGTTGCGCACGCTCGAGGCATGCCACTTGCCGCCGCGCGCAGTGACGAAGCCACCTTCGTTCAAAGCGGCAGACAGGCCACCGAGTGACGCAATCCCGCGCTGGCGCATGTCGTCAACGATCGGGCGCATCTGCTCAGCCCGGGCGGTGGCGTTGGCCTTCACCGCATCGACAGCGCCGTCGTTGCCTTTGCCGGCACGCAAGAGCGCCGCTGCACCGTTCGGGTTACCGAGCCGCTGACCCCGTGCCTTCGCCGACTGCAATGCTTCCCGTGTGCGCTTGCCGATCTGTTCGGCCTCCCACTGAGCGACTTGGGCCATGATGCCGATCATCAGGCGATCAGCAAAAGGCATGTCTGCAAACACAATCTGCACCCTGCTATCCATCAGTGAGTTGAGAAAGGCTGCGTTGCGCGACAGGCGGTCCAGCTTGGCAACGACCAGCGTTGCGCCTGTGACCTTCGCCCGGTGAAGGGCCTTCGCCAGTTCGGGGCGGTCGTCACGCTTCCCGCTCTCCACCTCGATAAACGGCGGGGCAATCAGGTCCCAGCCACGGGCTGCGCACAAACCTTCGACTGCCGACTGCTGAGCTTCAAGGCCAAGCCCGGACTTCCCCTGCGCATCTGTCGAGACGCGGTAATAAGCAACTGCGCGCATAGTCCGAACCTCGCTACATATCGGCCTTACGTTCGTTACGCCGTTTTGTATGGATGCGCAAGGGTGGATGATCAGGCCAGCGACACAGGACAACGGCCCTCGCACGCGCGCGTATCTGCCCAGTCTGGCAACGGCGGGTGGTTTCTCTGCAAGATCGTCCGCACCTTCAAATCCTGCTTACTTCCCCCGCACCACACCCCACACCCCTATAGAGGTAGGGGTGCGGAGTGCTGGTGTCCGTGCTTCCGCGCTTTTCCGCACCCACTTTGCGAAGTGCGGAAATCACGCAACTTCGCCTACTTCGACGAACTTACGAGTCTCGCTGTGGCGGTCCTTCCGCTCGACCACACGCAGCGCGCCGTTCGCGATCCATGTTTTGACCAAAGATTTCGTTTTTGATTTATCTCCCGCCCTTTCGAGGTCGAGGCCAACTACATCTGCCACCGCCTTGCCGACCCAATCATTTGCCTGACTGTTCTCGCGCCACTCACCATCCGCCACCTTTGACTGCACAGCACGCAGATCATCGACAGTAATGTCTTCAAACGGATCCGGTAGCTTAGCCGGCTGTGCCACGCCGACGCTATCACCCCCGTCCGGGCCATTGCCAAGACTAACCGAGGCGAGGAAGAACCAGTCCGCTTTTTCAGCGGGCGCACGATTATGCTTATCGTCGCCAACGCTGAAATAGCGCTTCCCCTCGCTGTCATCGAAACCAAGTTCCTGCGCCTTTTTTTCATCCATACGATTAAGGACCAGTGCGGATCGCGTCGCATCGGTCAGGGCAACCGCCCCGCGCGAAGAGTGCGCTGTGACATTGCTGGCTCCAGCCTTACTCGTATGGTGGACAAGGATGACAACGCAGTTCGCGTCATTCGCGACCCGCGCCCAAGCCTTCGCCACTTTGTCTACCAACGAGTTTGCATTCTCTTCAATCTCATGACTGGAGACGAAGGGGTCAACAACGAGCACGTCGATGCTTCGCTTAATAATTTCGGCAGTTATCTGCTCATAGACGGGTGCCAGCAGTTTGAAGCCAGCAGGGCCTTCGATAGCCGTACACAGCCCGGCCCCTTCCATCGCACAGTCAACGAAGAGCCTTCCTTCCACATCCTCCCGGCGGACCCCGTGGTGCAGGGCCGCCGCTTGGATTGACCGCTGCATGTCTTCGAGACCGTCTTCGAGATTCCAGATCCAGACCTTTTGAGGGCCATCCCACACGGTTTTGCCCAATAGCTCCCGGCCAGTGACCATCGACAGCGCGGCACCCGCGATGAAAGTCGTTTTCCCGACCCCGCCAGGGGCGACAACTGCCGCCACAGTCCGGCGAAGAAGCCAGCGCCCAAAAATCCAAGGCCGCAACGGGATCGTTGCGGGGTCGCACCACTGGTAAGGTGTGGCTATGATATTGGGACTGTCCTCGGCGGACATCCCCATGTCGCTGGGCTCGTCCCAATCCGGGCCGTAGGCGGTCCACACTCCATCGGCATCGACGTACCCATAATCGGGGCCGTCGCCCCGCGTGTCAGGTTCCTGCGCACGGTCGCCCTCGGAAGAACTCGCGAAGCGCATCCTCTCCGGTGCGGACCTTGGGTTGCGCTGCCCATCGGCAAGCCCGCGCTCGATCTTGGAGACCACCATATCGGACGTCCAAGGGTCGCGTGAATTGTAGGAGGACATCGCCAGCCCGGCCGCGATCAGGCGCGCGCGGGCTGTATCAAGCGATAACTCGCGGCCCGCACACAGCGCACCGATCTTGAGGGCCGCTTCGTTCAGCGCGGCCTCTTGCGCACCCTCGGGCGCGGACCGGATTGTCGCGCACTCGTCATCAAGCGCCTTCAGTCCGTATGCGCTGTCGCTCGCCCTTGCCGCCTCCACAGGTGGGGGCGCATCATCGCGCTTCTTCCCAGCGGTCACGATTGCCAAAAGTTCGGCGGGCGCGGGCAATGCACGCGATTGGCTTTCCCAAGTGTAGAGCTTCCCCGAAGGGTGGCGTGATGGCGGAACGATGACGTACCCGCCATCGCCGCGAACCTCTGCGCCGGGCAGCGTGGGGAAGGGCCACCCCGTCTTGGGATGGGTTTGCGCGTTGCGAACGGGGGTGGCAGGATCATAGGCAAAGAACAGGTGGTAGCCCTTGCCGGTCACCGAACGCCGCGTCGCTGGCAGATCTATCGTACATGCGGCCTCAAATGCCGCCGGGTCGTCGATGTCCAGAACCCAGGTGCCGGACGCAGGCCCGGTCGGCATGCCGATCATCGCGCTTGGCCATTCGGACCACCATGCTTCAACCTGCGCCGCGTCTGTGCTGGCATCCTTGAAGCCATGCTCATTGAACGGGCGCTTATTGGCGGGGTTGCATGGAAACACTGGCAAGCCCTTGGCGGCGTACCCAAGCGCCGCTTGCAGCAAATCGGGCGCAATTGTGGTGTGCTCGGTCATCCCACGTTCACCTGCACGCCGGGGCGCTTATGCTTCTGACAGCGTCGGTTGGGCGCGAACTTCTCGGCCAACGCTGGCTGCGTGAACCGGAATTCGTCACCACATTCGAGGCATTGCGAAGCCCAGACTAGGATGACAGCTAAAGTCCCGTCTTTCCGTTCGTGCATGAACGTATCAGCCACCCAATAAAGCTGGCCTTTGTAGGTTTGGGTGGTGCCCATCATGCCGCACCGCCATCGCGTCGGGCGCGGGCTTCCATAAACGTATCGAACCTGATGATTTCAGCGCCGCCTACAGGCACCGGCCCGAAGTCGCGAGCGGCATGGATCTGCCACCGCGAAGGGGGGTCGTCGTGACGCTGCAATTTGTCGAGCCATTCACGATTGCGAAAAGCCTTGGCAAGTTCGCGTCCGCAGCCGGGGACGAAAGACATCGGCGGACGGGTGCGATCAGTCACAAGCACCCCCATCAAACCAATCGGGCAGGTCATGGCGCGACAGCAGGATTCGCAGCCAGTTCGCCTGCCGTTCACTGAGCGGGGCGCTGCGATAAGACAGCCCACCACAGAACTGCCCTTCCTTTTCGGAGAGCGTTTCGACGGACAACAGCGCGCGGGCAGCAGTGCGGTGGTTGGTGAAGGCTTGAGTCGAAAGGCCAACGGTGGTAGAAGGTTCGCGGAAAGAGCCCCCACAGCCATTCCGCGACGCCCCGCCATCGTGCGGGGTTTCGCTTTTATGGGGCATGGCTCAAGCCGCCTCCCGCGCGCCGGTATCCCGGTAGGCCTCGAGATCCTGCAAGTAGTAGAATATTCGGCCACCGACGCGCCGGGGTCGAGGTCCCTTTCCCAAACAAGAATATTCCGCGAGCGTTTTCGGCGTGACGCCGAGGAAAGCCGCTGCATCGGACCTCTTCACCCGACCGTCCGGCAAGACCCGAATTTTGATGTCTTCAATCATAACTCACCCTTGAGTTCAGAGACGTTTGTGAATATGCCTTGCGTATCCCGAACGTTCCGGGCTCGTCAATCTATTTCACACACATTTACGAACTTGGAGGCAAGATAATGGGGGTAACCCAAAAACCGGGCTTTAGCTTGGGTGAGATTGAAGCAGCGCTTGCCCATATGTTCGGTGTGCATCCGGCCAAGCGCGCGACATTTTCTGCGCGGCTGCAGCAGTTGCAGAGGTTGGGGCTTCCGTCTGGTGCCCAGCCAGGGCGAGGGAAGCGATTCAGATACGAATTCTGGCAGGTGGCCGATTTCGCGGTCTGCGTTGATCTGCTTGATGCAGGAATTCCGCCGAATCTGCTCAAAACGCACTTTTCAGGCGTCGGTGGTGTTTACAGCGCGGTCGGCATGGGGGCTAAAATCGAACACTGTAATCCAACGCCAACCGAGGGACTGCACCTCTTTATCGAGTTTCGCGCGCTGAACTATTTGCGATCAACTGATGCGGGGCGGACCGAAGAGCATGCGGCGGATCACATTATGAAGTTTCGAGCTGGGGCTGGTTATTTGATTGGTGAAACTGCAGACACTCCGGTGGTAGTCCTAAATCTTTCCAAGCGGCTACACGACCTGAAGGCCTCTATTCTAGAAGTCTTGCCGCATTTGGCGGTCCAAGCAACCTTCCCGCCAGTTGTGCCCCGCCCCGGCATGATCGCGTAGGACACTATGGCCCTCAAATTCTCTCGTCTTACTCGCCCTGCAATCCGCGCCCTCGAACCCGGCCAACGGATCAACGAACACGGTATCGTTGCCGACCGTCTGACAAACGGTGATCTGCGATACTCGGTCAACGTGATGGTCGATGGCCAGCGTATTCACCGGGTGGTTGGACGCGAAAGCGAGGGGGTCACCCGGGAGCAAGCCGAACGCACCATAGAGACCCTGCGGACGAAGTCGCGCGAGGGTCGCCTTGATCTACCGGCGGGTCGGAAAGTGCACCGGACATTTGCCGAGGTTGCGGAGGACTACCTCGAGCGGATCGAACACCACCCGAAGCACGGGCGGAACCTTGGGCCGAAAACCCGGCATATCCGGCAGCAACTGACACCGTATTTCAAAAATCAGCGGCCCGACAAGCTGACGGACTTCACGATCTCCCACTACATCAAGCATCGGAAGGAGGCCGGCGCCAGCGTCGCGACGATTAACCGCGAGCTCTCGACACTGAGTCATCTGCTCAACCGTGCAGTGGAATGGAAATGGCTTCGTTCAGACCAGCGGCCCAAGATCTCCAAGGGCGCTGAAACCCGCAAGAAAATTGTAGTGCTCTCCGCTGTGGACCAAAAGGCTCTCATGCAAGCGGCGATCGGCGATCAGGATCCACTAACTTGGCTATTCGCGGCGATCGCGCTGGGCACCGGGATGAGGCACAGCGAGATTCTGCGGATCAGGTGGGGCGACATCGATTCCGACAATCGCCGCATTTACATCAGCCAGGCCAAGGCCGGGCAGCGCGAGCAGCCTATACCCTCAACACTGGCAAGCACTCTGGCGAAAGAGCGTGCCCAGATCGGCGCGGATGACGCCTACGTGTTCCCGACTTCGCGCGCCGATGCCAAGAGCCCGCACCGGACGGCAATGTCTGCCCAGTTTCGCCGCGCCGTGGAGCGGGCCAAACTGGACCCTCGCAAGGTGACACCTCACGTGCTTCGGCACACTGCTATCACTGGACTGGTACGTGCCGGTGTGGACCTGCCGACGATCCAGCGGATTAGCGGGCACAAGACGCTATCCATGGTGCTTCGATACACTCACCTTTCGGACGACCATATCGACAAGGCAGTGGCGAAACTGGACAGCGCTTTTTCAGACGCGATTACACCAGAACTACACACGGCGTCCGGCGGGGCGACCGCCGTAGCCGCTGAAAATGCCTAGAAAATCGCGTAATATCAATATGGTGCGGACGGCGGGACTCGAACCCGCACGAGCAAAGCTCAAGGGATTTTAAGTCCCCGGCGTCTACCATTCCGCCACGTCCGCCCATCGCTGGCACCGGTCCGGTGCCCGGTGGAAACCAGGCGAACACGTGACAACTGCCCGCGTCGCTGGAACCCGACCGGGCGGTGCTTTGCATAACATGCCGCTTGCTGCAACGTCGGGCCGCATAATCGCTGGAGCGTCCCGGACCGAGCAGACGCGTCGCGCCTATTCGGCGTTCAGCTTGAGCCGCATTTCCTTGCCGGGTTTGAAATACGGCACACGTTTGCCGGGCACGTCGACAGCCTCGCCGGTACGCGGGTTGCGCCCCTTTCGCGCGTCGCGCTCGCGCGTCGAAAACGCCCCGAAGCCACGCAGTTCCACACGGCCACCTTCGGCAAGCCGCTTGGCGATCTCGTCGAAGAACACCTCGACCACGCGTTCGATTTCCTCGCCGCGCATGCCGGGACTATCCTTGGCAAGCGCCTGCAACAGTTCGGACCTGATCATCCGCTTATTTCCTCCGCAGGATGCCCATGGCATCCTCCCCGTTTACGATCCCTGCGCTTCGCGACCCCCGTCGAGATGCGCCAATTCCGATCCTGACAGACCCGGGCGTTCATGACAATCTTATCCTAAGTATGAAAGATCCGGTTCGGATTCCCGATTTCAGACGGTTTCACCACCGGAAAGCAGTTGGACAGGATCGATCCCAAGCCGACGGATCCTAGCGGCGATGTCTGGCCACTCGCCGCGCAGGAAGGCGGCGCGTTCGCTGCGCCTCAGCATTTCGGCGGCGCCCGGCACCACGAGCATGCCCACGCCGCGTTGCACCTGCACCAATCCCGCCTCCTGGAAATGCTGGTAGGCCTTGGCCACCGTCAGCGGATTGGTTCCCTCGGCCGCCGCAAACGCGCGCACGGATGGCAGCATTGCCCCTTCGGGATAGGAGCCGTCCATGATCGCCGCGGCAATCTGGTCGCGCAACCTGAGATAGACGGGGCGGGGTGCCTGGGCCATGGTGATATACTGCCATAACACACCGATCTACGCAACGTTCCTGCCCTGTTGCGGGGCATTATCGGGCAATAAAATGTCGCTTGCGGCCCGCCCACCGGCGTGTCCGTTTCGTCGCGCCGGCCCTTGGGCGCACGATCCTTCCGAACAAGTTTCTTACGCAATTACTTCCTTCCCAAATCGTGGAATGGCGCTAGTCTTCGCACTTCAAGAAGATACCGGCACCGACGGACGCGGACCGGAACAAGAAACCCCGGGGAGCCGCATTCCTTGACCACTCACGATTCCGGTGCCGCAGCACAAGTTCCCCCCGCCGGCACGTCCGATGCCAGCTGGTTCGGCCATCCGCGACAGCTTGCCCGCCTGTTCACGACAGAGGCGATGGAACGCTTCGGCTACTACGGCATGCGCGCGTTGCTCACGCTCTATCTGGCCCAGCATTTCTTGTTTTCCGATACGACCACAACCGGGCTCTACGGCGGCTTTACCGCGCTGGTCTATCTGACGCCGCTGGTCGGCGGGCTGCTCGCGGACCGGTTCCTGGGTGCGAAGCGATCCGTGAAGTTCGGCGCGATCGTGATGTCGCTCGGCTATGCCGTGCTATGCCTCAGCAGCGCCGGTGGTCCCGCCAGGCCATTCGCCACGATCGAAGGTCAGCGCTACGAGGTCACGAACATCGGCACCGGCGAAGCCCGCCAGCAATTCGTGACGACAGGCGGCCAGCAGCTGCGCATCAAGGGCAACGAAGACAAGACCGTCTCCCTCCTCGCGGCAGACGGGCGCGAAGTGCGCAAGATCGCGGCGGGCGGGTTCGAGGCGGGCGGCGAGCGCTCGCCGACCTACATCTTCTTCCTGATCACCGGCCTTGCGCTCGTCGTGATCGGCAACGGCTTTTTCAAGCCAAACATCTCCACCATCGTCGGATCGCTTTATCCCGATGGAGACCGCCGACGCGACGCGGGCTTCACCGTGTTCTACATGGGCATCAATCTTGGGTCGCTGTTCTCGCAGATCCTGTGCCCGCTGCTTGCCGTGGGGATGGGTAGCTGGGGCGGCCTCGGCTGGTGGGCCGGCTTCGCGCTGGCGGCGGCGGGCATGGCCGTATCGTGGGTGCTGTTCCAGTTCGATGGCGGCAAGCTGGACGGCTATGGCGATAGGCCGGCGGGGGCGGATTCGAGCAAGGACGCGTGGATCTATATCGGCTCGCTGCTGATGGTGCCGGTGGTTTACCTGCTGTTCTCCAACCTCATGAGCTACGTCGCACCCGAGGCTGGGTCCGGCTTCCTCGGCTACATCGCCACGCTGCCGGTGATGGGCAAGATCATGTTCGGCACTTTTCTGGTGGCGGTGCCTGGCATCCTGATCTGGTCGTATTTCAATGGCGATCGGCGCGAATTCCAGATGATGGTGGCGGCGATGGTGCTTATCACCTTCAACACCGTGTTCTGGACGCTGTTCGAACAGGCGGGGTCCAGCCTCACCCTGTTCGCCGATCGCAATACCGATATGAGCGTGTTCGGCCTGTTCAGCATCTCCGCCGGGCAGACGCAGTTTTTCAATGCCTTCTTCATCGTCGCGCTGGCGCCGCTGTTCTCGATGATGTGGAACGCCATGGCGCGCAAGGGTGTCGAACCGACCATCCCGGTCAAGTTCGGCGTTGCGTTGATGGGCGTTGGCGCGGGTTTCCTGTTCCTCGTTTTCGGGGCGCGGTTCGTCGGCCCGGATTTCAAGGTCGGCCTGTGGTGGCTCGCCGGCCTCTATTTCATCCATTCGGCGGCGGAACTGTGCATTTCGCCTGTCGGCCTGTCGATGATCACCAAGCTTTCGATCGCGCGGATCGTGGGCATGATGATGGGCGTGTGGTTCCTGTCCATCTCTGTCGCACAGTATGTCGCGGGCATGGTCGCTCAGGTCGCCAGCGTCGAAACGGTGGGCGGGCAGGTGACCAACCTGAAGGTCAGCCTCGATACCTACATGGGCGTGTTCACGACGATAGGCTGGGCCGCGGTCGTCATCGGCGTCGTGCTGCTCGCCCTTGCCGTTCCGCTCAAGCACCTGATGCACGGAGTAAAATAAGGGAATGATTTCGATGCGAAATGCGGGCCGCATCTGTGCGCACGCGCTGGCAGGCCTTGCGCTTGCGCTATCCTCGGTCGGCGGCATGGCGAAATCGAAAGACGCCGATAAACCGGTCTGGAAGGAAGATCCTTACCCTTCCACCTACCGCCCTTATGCAGGCGAAGCGACCGCGATCGTCGGCGCGACGGTATTCGATGGCGCGGGCAATCGCATCGACGATGGCGTCGTCCTGCTGCGCGATGGCAAGGTGCTGCAGGTGGGCGATGCGCGCACTCCGGTGCCGGCCAATTTCCGCACTGTCGACGGCAAGGGCAAGTTCGTCACCCCCGGCGTGATCGATATCCACAGCCACCTCGGCGTCTATCCCAGCCCCGGCGTGGAAGCGCATCAGGATGGCAACGAGGCGACCGCCCCCACCACGCCGCAAGTCTGGGCCGAACACAGCGTCTGGCCGCAGGATCCGGGCTTCAGCCGTGCGCTGGTCAACGGCGGCGTCACCTCGCTGCAGATCCTGCCCGGTTCGGCGAATCTGATGGGCGGGCGCTCGGTCGTGCTCAAGAACGTCTATTCCCGCACGGTGCAGGGCATGAAATTCCCCGGCGCGCCTTATGGGCTCAAGATGGCCTGCGGCGAAAATCCCAAGCGCGTCTATGGGGCCAAGGGGCAGATGCCCTCCACCCGCATGGGCAATTTCGCGGTCGACCGGCAAACGTGGATCAGGGCCGTCGAATACAAGAAAAAGCGTGACGCCGGAAAGCTGGAGGAACGCGACCTGGCGATGGACACGCTGGCAGACGTGATCGCGGGCAAGATCCTCGTCCAGAACCACTGCTACCGCGCCGACGAAATGGCGCAGGTGATCGATATGTCCAAGGAATTCGGCTACAAGGTTTCCGCCTTCCACCACGCGGTCGAAGCCTACAAGATCGCCGACCTGCTCAAGGAAAACGACATCTGCGCGGCCATCTGGGCCGATTGGTGGGGCTTCAAGATGGAAGCCTTCGATGGCATTCCCGAAAACGCGGCGATGCTGCAGAACGCCGGGGCCTGCGTTATCATCCATTCTGACGACGAATACGGCATCCAGCGATTGAACCAGGAAGCCGCCAAGGCGCAAGCCTCGGGCAAGCGTATGGGCATCGTGATCCCCGACGAGCAGGTCATTCGCTGGTTCACGCTCAATCCTGCCAAAGCGCTCGGCATCGACAAGTGGGCCGGTAGCCTTGCCGAAGGCAAGATGGGCGATGTCGTGCTGTGGAACGGCAATCCGCTGTCGGTCTATTCGCGGCCAGAAAAGGTCTGGGTCGATGGCGCGCTGCTTTATGATGCCAGGGATCGCACCCGCCGCCCGGTCAGCGATTTCGAACTCGGCATGCCCGGTGAAGGAGACGTGAAGTGAACGCGCGCCATTTGTTCCGCGCCGGCCTCGCGCTGTTCGCCGCATCTGTTTCGGCCTCGGCAATCGCCCAGACGGCAGGTGGCGATTTCGCCATCGTCAACGCCACCGTCGCCATTGGCGATGGCAGCGCGCCCATCCAGGGCGGCACTGTCGTGGTGCGCGCGGGCAAGATCGTTGCCGCCGGGGCAGGCGTGGCTGTTCCCGCTGGCGTGCGCACCATTGACGGCACCGGCAAATGGGTAACGCCCGGCCTCGTCGTTGCCGTCACGGATCTAGGCCTGCTCGATGCGGGCGGGGTGGATGAAAGCAACGATGAAGTCGCCGAAAAGGCCGGTTTCAACGCCGCGCTCGACGTGTCCGCCGCGATCGATCCCGATTCGCAGCAGGTCGCCGTCAATCGCGCCGCCGGTGTCACTCGCGCGGCCGTAGCGCCACTGGCCGGCAACGCCATTTTTGCCGGGCAGGGCGCTATCATCGATCTCGGCGCGGATGCCCGTCCGGTCACCCGTCCGCGCGCGTTCCAGTACATCGAGCTGGGCGAACGCGGCGCGGCGCTTGCTGGCGGCAGCCGCGTCGCCGCGCAGGCTGTGTTGCGCAACGCCCTGCGCGAAGCCGGCGAGTTCGATCGCCGCAACACCGCGAAAACGCCGGCGCGCATCGGCGGCGGAAAGGCCGCGCCCGTCAGCACCGGTGACGACATTCCGCTTGACCCGCGCATGTCGCCAGTCGCGCAGGGGCAAAGCCAGGATGCGCTGCTTACCCATTTCGATGCCGCCGCGCTCGTGCCGGTCGTCACGGGCCGTCAGCCGCTTTACGTCCATGTCGATCGCGCATCTGACATTCGTTCGGTTCTCGCGCTGCGGCAGGAATTTCCGGCGCTGCGCCTCGTTATCGTCGGGGCCGCCGAAGGCTGGCGCGTTGCCAATGAACTGGCGGCGGCAAAGGTGCCCGTGCTCGCGCAGGCGCTCACCGATCTGCCGGGCCGGTTCGAAACGCTGTCCGCCACGCAGTCGAACGTCGGTCGCATGATGGCGGCGGGCGTAAAGGTGGGCCTTGGCGGCTTTTACGATCTCGATCAGCCGCGCTACGCTCCGCAATATGCCGGCAACCTCGGCGCCGTGGCCCGCATGCCGGGCGCGACCGGTCTCACGTGGGGGCAGGCGCTGGCCTCGATCACATCAATTCCGGCAGAAATCATCGGCGAGGGTGACCGTATTGGCAGCCTGAAACCGGGTCGTGCGGGCGATGTGGTGATCTGGGATGGAGATCCGCTCGAACTTTCGACCGGAGTGGTAGAAATCTATGTCGACGGAGTACTGCAACATTTGGTAAACCATCAGACACGGCTGCGGGAGCGGTATCGTCGTCCGCAAGAAGGCGCACTTCCCAAAGCTTACGAATAAGGCCTGATTGCAATCTGCCAAGCCGCAGGTGTCGATCGGGCTCCAAAATGCGCAAGCGGGGGGAGAACGGGATGAATATGCCGATAGTGTGGCTTCTGTCAGCCACCGGCACCTTTGTCGGCAGCCACTTCTTGCTGTCCCATCCCTTGCGCGCACCGCTTGTCAAAGCGTTCGGGCTCAAGGTTTTCCAGACACTCTATTCGCTCATTGCCATCGTCTTGCTGGTCTGGACGATCGTCAAATTCGGTGCCGCACCGCGCCAGCCGTTGTTGTGGGACGGACATACGCTGGTGCCATGGATCATCGCCAGCCTGTTGACGCTTACTGCCCTCGCGCTGTTCCTCGCCTCGCTCACCGGAAATCCGGCCCTGCCCGGCGCGCGGGTCGCCGGGCTTTCCGCCGTGCTGCCGCGGGGCGTTTACAAGATCACCCGGCATCCCATGATGTTCGCTTTTGTGCTGTGGGCCGTGGCGCACATCATCGTCGCGCCCTCCCCGCGATCGTTGGTATTCTGCGGCGGGATCATCGCGCTCGCGCTCGGCGGCGCGCGCCTGCAGGATATCAAGAAGGAAAAGCTTTATGGTCGCGACTGGCGCTCATGGCTGAAGCGCACGACCTACTGGCCGAATCTGGGCAAGGCGACCGAACTCGGCTGGTATTGGGGCGTGGCGGTGCTGCCCTGGCTCCTCATCACCTGGCTGCACATGACGCTGGCACACGAACCCGCCAGCATCTGGCGCGCGATCGTCGCCCCCGGCTATTGACCTGAAATTTGGAGCAGTGGCGGCTTCCGTCGCTGTTCGCCGCTTCAGGCCCGCGCTTCGTGCACCCCGGTGCTGTTGTGGCGTAGCGCCTTCAGCACCGTATCGACGATCTGCGGCGCGTTGAGCCCCGCCTCGTCATACTGCTTGTCCGGCGCATCGTGATCCTGAAACAGGTCGGGCAGGCGCATCGTGCGGATTTTCAGGCCCGCATCGGTCAGCCCCTCGTCGCTGGCCATGGTCAGCACGTGCGCGCCAAGTCCACCGATCGCGCCTTCCTCGATCGTCACCACCACGTCGTGAGTCGCCATCAAGCGGCGGATCAGCGCGGTATCAAGCGGCTTGGCAAAGCGCAGATCAGCCACGGTGGTGGGAAGGCCTCGCGCGTCCAGCGCGTCCGCCGCCTTCAGCGCCTCGGCCAGACGGGTTCCGAGCGATAGCAGCGCCACCTTGCTGCCTTCGCGCACAATCCGGCCCTTGCCGATCTCCAGCCGTTCGGGAACGGCGGGCAGCGCCACGCCGGTGCCGTTGCCGCGCGGATAGCGGAACGCGATGGGGCCGCTGTCGTGCATCGCGGCGGTGTGCGTCATATGCACCAGTTCCGCCTCATCCGCCGCCGCCATCACCACCATATTGGGCAGCGTGGCGAGGTACGTCACGTCGAACGATCCGGCGTGGGTGGCGCCATCCGCGCCCACCAGCCCGGCGCGATCGATGGCGAACCGAACGGGCAGGTTCTGGATCGCCACGTCGTGCACCACCTGGTCGAAGGCGCGTTGCAGGAATGTGGAATAGATCGCGCAGAACGGTCGCATCCCCTGCGCGGCCAGCCCGGCGGCAAAGGTCACGGCATGCTGCTCGGCGATGCCCACGTCGAACGCGCGCTCGGGATAGGTGCTGGCGAACTTGTCGAGCCCCGTGCCCGAGGGCATTGCGGCGGTGATCGCGCAGATCGTGCTGTCGCGCGCCGCTTCGGCCAATAGAGCCTGCGCGAACACGTTGGTATAGCTGGGGGGGCCGCCGGCGCTCTTCACCTGCTCGCCGGTGATGACGTCGAATTTCTGCACGCCGTGATACTTGTCCGCCGCCGCTTCGGCCGGGCCATAGCCCTTGCCCTTTTGCGTCACCACGTGGATCAGGCACGGCCCTTCAGCCGCATCGCGCACGTTTTCCAGCACCGGGATCAACTGATCGATGTTGTGCCCGTCGATCGGGCCGACGTAATAGAACCCCAATTCCTCGAAGAACGTGCCGCCCATCGCCATGCCGCGCGCGAATTCGTCGGTCTTCTTGGCGGCGGCGTGCAGCGGGCGTGGCAGCTTGCGCGAGAGCCGACGCGCGATGTCGCGCAGTTCCAGGAACGGGCGCGACGAAACCAGCCGCGCCAGATAAGCCGAAAGCCCGCCCACCGGCGGCGCGATCGACATATCGTTGTCGTTCAGGATCACGATCAGGCGATTGCCGGCGGCTTCGGCGTTGTTCATCGCCTCATAGGCCATGCCAGCGCTCATCGCGCCGTCGCCGATCACCGCGATGGCCTTGCCCGGCTTTTCGGCCAGTTTGTTGGCGATGGCAAATCCCAGCGCGGCGGAAATCGACGTGCTCGAATGCGCGGTGCCGAACGGATCGTATTCGCTCTCGCTGCGCTTGGTGAAACCCGAAAGGCCGCCGCCCTGCCGCAGAGTGGACATGCGCGTGCGCCGCCCGGTCAGGATCTTGTGCGGATAGGCCTGATGGCCCACGTCCCAGATCAGCCGGTCGGTCGGCGTGTCGAACACATAGTGAATTGCGGTTGTCAGCTCCACCACGCCCAGCCCTGAACCGAGGTGGCCGCCGGTCTGGCCGACGGCGGCGATCATCTCCGCGCGCAGCTCGTCAGCGAACTGGCGCAGCTGCGTCGGCGGGAGTTTGCGGAGGTCGGCGGGGGTGTCGACCGTGTCGAGAAGAGGCGTAGCCGGATTGGCGGACATGCCCCGGCCTTACACCGTCAAACCCGCGCTGTCGAACCCGGCGTTATGCCCCTTTTGCGGCAATCTGCTATTGTGTGGCCAAGCGCCGACGATTCGAAAGGAACGATCATGGCCTTGCCCGATGGTTCGCCGACCTGCAGTTTCGTCTACACCACAGATCGCACGCGTTCACAGCCGTTCTATGCCGATGTGCTGGGGCTGCCGCAGCTCGACGAGAATCCCTTCGCCGTCACGTTCGATCTCGGCAGCGGCACCACGCTGCAACTTGTCAGTCTGGAACAGCACGAACCATCGCCTCATCCCGTGATGGGCTGGACGGTGCCCGATATCCGCGAGGTTGCGACGGCCCTGGCGGCAAAAGGTGTGGCGATGCAGCAGTACGAGGGCATGGGGCAGGACGAACAGGGCATTTGCGCGCATTCCGGAACGCAGATGGCGTGGTTTCTCGATCCTGAAGGAAACTGCCTGATGCTCACGCAAACGGGCTGACAGCGATCAGCTTTCGCTCTCGCCCACGTCGCACTCGCCGCAGCGGCCCCTGATTTCCACCACCGGTCGCACATCGGCAAAGCCTGCACCGCGCGCGGCTTCGCGCAATGTCCCGGTCTGGCGGTCGTCGTCGATGTGGGTCGCCGCCCCGCACGAATCGCAGATCAGGAAGATGCAGTCGTGCCGACAGCCGGGATGGCTGTTGGCGATATAGGCGTTGGCGCTTTCCACCCGGCGCGCAAGATTGGTGCGCACGAACAGGTCTAGAATACGATAGACGCTGTTGGCCGCCACCCGCTTGTCACGCAGC
>Ga0163162_10002031_pt1 | contig 19047 bp, 17 predicted proteins | sample S55metaG_FD_115310 | JGI IMG/M metagenome (GOLD analysis project Ga0163162, IMG submission 115310) | Switchgrass rhizosphere microbial communities from Kellogg Biological Station, Michigan, USA - S5-5 metaG | ecosystem: Host-associated > Plants > Roots > Rhizosphere > Soil | place: USA...
ACGGCAGTTCGTCGCGCCCTCGGTGTGGTTTCTAGCAAGGGTGATCACTGCGCGAGCCTCGGAAAGCGGACGCACGGTGGTTGATACCCGAGCGCGGCGTGGGGCCGCGCCAAATTGTAGTGGCGGAGCCACGGCCGTAGCGCGAGGATGCGTTGCCAAGAGCTGGGATAGGCCCGCGCGTGGGCCCAACCGCGAATGAGAGTCTGGATGAATCGCTCGGCCTTGCCATTCGTTTGGGGACGGTACGGCCGCGTTCGCGTGAGCCGCACACGGGCGCGCGCCGCGGCCTGCTGAAACGGGTGACTGCGGTACGCGCTGCCATGGTCCGTCAGCACCCGCTGGACGTGGATGCCCCGCCGCGCAAACCACTGGAGAGTGCGCCGCAGAAACGCCGTCGTCGTGCCGCCGGTTTGCTCGGGCAGCACCTCGACGTACGCGGCGCGGCTGTAGTCATCGACGGCGACATGGACGTATTCCCAGCCGGCGCCGGTGACGCGCGTCCGACGGTCCCCGTGAATCCGATGCCCGACGCGGAGGATCCGGACGAGCGGTTTGATATCGAGATGCACGAGCTCGCCCGGAGCCGTGCGTTCATAGCGCGTGACCGGCACCATGGGCTCGAGGGCCCGTAGCTGATTGAGGCCCACGCGCGCAAGCACGGCGGCCACCGTCGACCGCGGGATCTGGAGCCGCACCGCGATCGCCCAGGCCGTACAGCGTTCGTGCCGAGCCGCAACGATGGCCGCGACCCGGGTCGGCGACGTGCGCCGAGGCTGCCGCTGCGGGCGCGAGGAGGCATCGTCGAGTGCCGGCCGGCCGCCGAGGCGGTGCCTCTGCAGCCACTTGTACGCCGTGCGCACGCTGATGCCGGCTGCGGCCGCCGCCTCGGCGGCCGGCCACTGTTCGTGTCGGATGCGTTGAACGATCAGCGCACGCATGGTCGGGGTCGTCTTCGCGTTACGATGAAGCTTCACTCGGGGCCCCCTCTCGGACTGAATGGAACGTGTGGTAACGCCCATTCTTTCCAAGGAGTCCCGAGTGAACAACGTTATTAGAAATCACACCTAGTCGTCCTGGCGGGAGTGTCCGTGTTTTGTCCGCGTTCTCATCGAGAGACCACCTCTAGGTCTGGCATTTCAACAACCGCGCCTTCCTGCTTCTTGGGCTGAGTCGCCGGTGTTCCGCCGTTCTTCGCAGTGCATCAATCTTGTCGGACGCACTGGTGATGTTGTAGCGGAGGAACATGCTGACCGTCTTGTGTCCGCTGATGCTCATGGCGACAGACTGGGGCACTCCCGCGCGGATCATATTCCGCACGGCTGTGCGCCGCAGGTCGTGGAACAACCGTCCAGGAACGTGAGACCTTTTCGCGGCTTCCTTCCACGGCTTCCGGAAGTCAACTACTGGTTCCCCTTTCCGATGGAACACGAACTCAGAGAGCTTCCGAAGGGTTGCAAGTGTTCTCGACAGGATTGTGAGATCCGTCCGTATGCCCCTATGGGACTCAAGGGGTAGGCAGCAGGAACTGGCCGAAAGAGGCGCACGTTGTGGCCTGCCGGCCGCGAGTAGAAAGCCTCGAACGCTCACTTGAAAACAGGCGGACACTTCGCGGACAGGCTTTACCAACATCAATGCAATCAAGTGGTTGCAGACGCACGTCGGTTAGCAACGGGAGGGGTGCAGACAGAATTGCGAAATACAGGTGGAGCCAAGAGCTCCGCCAACCTGCTCATTGGAACCGATATTCTCGTCTTAGTCGCCTCGGCTGGTGCGAGCCAAAGGATGCACAGCTGATCGTGTATGGTGACGTTGATCGTATGCTGGTCGCGTGGCTTCGCCGTTGGCGCGTAGCCGAGCAGAGAGTAACGCCCGCGCCGATGCCGACGCCGAACGGTTCGTCCGATCCGTGAAGGAAGAGTGCTTGAACCGTCTTGCGATCCTGGGTGAGAGGCATCTCCGTCGTACGCTCCGTCTTCATAGAACATTGAATTGGGAGCGGAATCATCAGGGTCTGCAGGATAGGCTGATCATGCCAACGTTGGTTGATCCGCCGGATGGACCCTATACGTTGTCGCCCGCGACTCGGCGGGCTGCTTCGGTACTACTATCGGGCCGCCTGATGACTCCGGTCGAATGTCCGGATAGTACGGGCTGGCTGTGCGACGCCATAATTGATCAATGAGAAACCTGAACGGTTACCTGACCCTGCCAATCGTGCTCGCGCTGTCGTCGGACACGGCGGCGAACGGCCAATGTGTTGCGCCCGAGTATAAGGTTGCACGCGATTTCAGTAATCCGTCGCTTGGTCGTGGGTCGCTGTACATAAGCATTGAGCCTGATGATTTCACGATCACAAAAGTGATCTGTCTCTCAGCTGAACTCAAGAGAGCGCATCCCGAGTGGAAGGAAGCCGGGATACTAATGTTCAGCTCGAGCGTTGCAGCCACGAATTTTGTGGCGGCGGCGAAGATGGGCGCTCCTGAATGGTTCTGGCAGTTCGATCGACAGTTGCGGGCCATCTACAATGTCAACACCGAAACGCGCGACGAGTCTCTCCTGTTCACACCCCTCGGTCTCGAAGGAAGCGGAGAATACGACACACGAATCGACCTGCCCGCGTCATCGCGTCCTCATTGCCGTCTTGAACTGCAGGGGCGTTGCGTGCTGGCATTGGGACCTGCTGACTACCCCGAAGTAGCATTGAGGCGCAGAATGTCAGCAACGGTGACGGTCACCGGTACCGTCAAACCTGACGGGTTCATCACGAATGCGAAGGTCGCTGAAACAGATCGTCGCCTTTTGGAAGGTAAGGACCGTCTCGTCCGTGCAGCCCTAGAGAATCTGCAGGCCTGGTGGTTTGAGCCGGCCGCCACCGAGGACACATTTCGGATCACGTTCAAGTACGCAATCGATTCGACGGTGCTTCGTGGAAAAGTGGATATGCACGTCGAGTGGCCACACGAAGTCACGTTCAGTGCAAGCAGCGTGGAATAGCGTTCCGACCCGGCATGCTGAACTTCTGTGCGCCAGCTTGGCCTCAGGCGGCACTCTTCCAACGAATCATGTTGGCTCCCTATGGGGGCGCCGTCTCGGCCGCTCTGGCCTAAAGATCTCTGAAGAGGTTAGCGACTTCTCGGAAGCCTGCTGACATGGCTTGCAGGACTGCATTCACCTGCGACGATCATCTTCACCAGGATAGGCTGTTCACAGGCCTTTCCCGATGTCGTGATTTCTATGGCCTCGCTCGTCATGAACCCTGCCAGGTGGACACGATACCTTCCGACTGGCAGTTTGGATAGCCGAAAGTGCCCCCGTGAATCAACGTGAACCTTGCCCACCATTACACCGGTATCGGCATCGATGAGTTCGAGATCTTGGCTCGTCAAAGGATCCGCCCCGGCTACGGCTGTCCCGCAGAACGCAGCAGAAACCCGGATCGGTGGCTTCGGTGGAGAGGGTCCTCCGATGGTGATGCAATCAGCCTGCACCGCAATTTGCCACAGGACGAGAACAAGTGCCACACGAGACAGCCCCTTCACGACGTGTTTCACAAACGGCATCTCATCGAGATGAACGCACTAACGTAACCCGATGCGTCGTGGTTCGGCGATTCCGGATCTTCACGTCAAATTCGACCGCCCGATAGCCAGGCGCGCTCACGACAATGTGATGATTACCCTCCTCGAGATCGATGTCCTCGAATGGGCGGTCAAATTCGATCCCCACGGGGGAATCATCATCAATGGTGACTTTCGCCAAGCCGACGTTGGCTGCCAACCGAAGCGTCCCTTCCAATAGAACCTGACTTCCGCAATTTTCTCCGCCAGCGACAAACATCACGGTCACGACTTGCCCGCACTGCGTTGCACGACCCGTGACGTGGACACTCCCAATTGGAGTGTTAAATCCGGTCAAGCTGAACCGATACCTTCCTTCGGGCACGTTCGGGAAGGCGAAGTTCCCATTTGCATCGGTATGCACGGTTGCGACGGACTTACCGGACTGACCGGCCTCCATAAGAGTCACATCGGCACCACCGAGTGGTTGTCGAATCGTATCCACGGCAGTCCCGCATATAACCCCCTTCACGGCAACTGGCGGCTTGTAGATTGGAACACACTCGGCACCAAGCATCCGCGAGGCCAGGCAGATGGCGACGAGCAGCATGCCTCCCAGAGCCAACCGGCGATTCATATAACCATTTTAGAAGCCAGCTCCGCTGCTCGCATCTCAAATGTGGCGGGAAGCGCATGCGGGCGAGGTGCAGATCCATGAACTTGCATCCCCGCAGGGAAAAAGGGAAGCAGTCCGCGTACTATCCGATTGCGACAGTCAGTCCGCTGTCCGCGACTTGTCCGTGAACCGCTGCCGACCCGTTGCGGCTCGGCACAGCGTCTTGGCCAGATCAGCGGCATTCTGATTGGGGCGAGTTGGGGAGGGTTGTTAGCCCTCCCCGGCTGAATCGCCCTGTTAACCGGAGGGTTGCTGGTTCGAATCCAGCCTGAGGAGCCAATTTCCTTCGATCCATTCCGGTCACATGGGTGACGGTTTATACCGAGCACATAGGTAACACTTTCGAGCCGAAGGGATCCGCAATTGGCTCCACTCTGCCCACCTCGTCGTCGAAGTAACCCAAATCGTACTGCATGAAGGTCACGAGCCAGACGTGGTCGCCTACCTGGGTGACGCCGACGGCTTGGCCGGCGAAGACGCAACGAGCACGAAATGAAACGATAAGCATTTCGTAAGAACAGTGGGACTAAAGGAAGAGGCTTGAAGACGCCTCATCGGCTCCATAGAATTCTGTACCTTTCTCGCCATTGATTAAGGAGCCGTGCGGTATGACATCGTCCCGTGTGTCTCGGTATCTGTTCATCGCTCAGCTCATCTGCATCATCATCGGCGGGACCGCCCGTTGGGTTCTCGCTGATGAACTCTGGATACCACCCACATCACAGTCGGACATGGGCGGGCTGGAGGTCGCGAGCAACGTGGTTTGGCCGGCGAGTCCCTCCGGCGCAGTGCGACTTGCTTGGGCGATCCCCAACGATCTGCAGACATTCAACGGCGCGAAGCTGGCGATCATCCCTGGCAGTGCTGACGGCAATTCAACCGTGAACGTGTTCATCTGCCCCGCTCAGAACGGCAACAGTGTCTCGGCAGGATGCGCAGGTCCGTTCCCCCAGGCCTTTACCGGCGCTGCCAACCAGCTCGTCGAAGTCGAGATCGGCGGCCTGCTTGGATCGCGCATCGGCACGCCAGGCGCGACCTATCTGGCGGTGCTCGCCTACACGGCTCCCACCACATCGAGTGACCACGTGCTCGGGCTGCGGTTTTCCTATACGCGCACGGCACCTGGGGGAGCGGCCACTCTCGGCGCGAACACGTTTACAGGTACGCAGACCGCCCCGGCCTTTGTCGGCGATGGATCGGGCCTCACCAACCTTGCTGCGCCGAGCGGTGTGCCGAAGGGAAGCGGGACGGTCAACAGTATCCCGGTCTGGAGCGGGACCTCGACGTTGGGCACGTCGCAGATCACGCAGTCCGCGAGTGGCGTCCAGTTGCCCTTTAACGTGCAGCTGGCGCCCGGCTCGCAAGGGAATCAAGTTTCGTTCGGCGCTCCCAACTCCGAAACCGGAATGACGATCGGGGGGCCAATCGGCAGATCGGACATCAGGTTTGACGGCAGCACGCTGCGACTGGTGGTCGGCGCAGGCGGGGGCCCACCCGCTGCGACCAGCGGCGTGTCCATTAGTCCGCTGTCGGTGCAACTACCGAACAACGTGGCATTCCTGGCCGGGGCGCAAGGGAATCAAGTGCAATTCGGTTCCCCTAACGGCGAAACGGGGATGACCATTTCAGGCGGGAGCGGTCGAGCCGATCTGCGATTCGACGGCACGCTGAAGCTATTGAATGGGCCCGCCGGGAGCGCTCCGCCGGCGACGAATGGGCTCGCCATTACGACCGCCGGCCTTGTCGGCGTCGGCACCAGCAGCCCGGCCGCTAGGTTGCACGTGGAGGGCGGGACCGGTTTTGGCGCGGTGGGCGTGTTTGGCGTGAGTGCGAATGCCGCCGGCGTTGGCGTCTACGCTCGCAATCTCTCGGGCGGCCAGGCGCTGTTTGTCGACGGGAGTGCCGGACAGGCGCGCGGTCAGGGAGGCCTCGTCAAGGCGATGATTTACGTCCAGCAAGACGGAACGATCCTCCGTTGCTACAACGGCATCACCAATTCGAGCACCGGCAGTTGCGGCTTTACGATCAGTAAACACCTCGGAGGACCTGGTGAGTACGACATCAATTTCGGTTTTCAGGTTGATGACCGCTTCATCTCAGTCACGGCGAGAGATCCCGATATTTTGAATACACACGTAAACGCATCCTTTCGTTACCTCGGGTTCAGTAATCAGGAAGTGCAAGTCGACACGGTCATCACGAATGCCAACAACGACTTTGGTGATGACGCGAACTTCATGATTATTGTGTACTGATGCGCCGCGTGAAGGGATGCGCGAATCAGGCCCGTACTGTTTCACAACCTGATCGACATTCTTTGGCCAGCTGTGATATGGCAGCGCAGGGCCGCATGATCAACCCGCCACCGCTGCCGATGGTGCTGATCGCGGTAAACCGGCTGGCCGCCAATCCTCGCACCGGTAGGTGCGGTCTGCTACGACGTCGGGCGATTCGGCAAACGCTCCGCGTCACGCCAACGATGGAAGCGGGCATCGCGGACCATGTCTGGTCGATCGAGGAAATCGTGGCGTTGCGAGAACAGTAGGTACGCTAGTGAAATCCACAGATCTGATCGCCGTCTCACAATTTAGGTCAAGCGCTGATGCTCAGATCGGCAAGGACGCCTTGGATGAGGCCGGGATCGAATCCGTAGTCCAGCCAGATCCGACCATCATCCATTGGGGCCCTTCCCAGGGAAAGCATTTTGCCCAGAGTAACGCGGCTCAGCTTATGGTTAAGACCGAAGATGTTGCCGCCGCGATCAAAGCACTCCAAGGACATCGCGTGCGCTCAAACTGACCCACTACCAATCTGGGGGGTGTGGTACACGCACACGCAGCGCGAACGAGACGTTATCGCGAGCGCCTCGACGCCGTTCTGTGCTGCCAGATGTTCAATCGAGCAACTTGTCGCCAATCGGCCGCCGAAGCCGGCGAGGGGGCGGGCGGCTTCGGCGGCGGCGATGCCGCTGCAGTTCTACCACTGACAGTTCGGAGGAGAGTCCGCGTCAATGCGCCGGGTTGCGCCGGCCGGAATCAACTGCACCGCATAGCCGGTGGCGACCTGGTTCGTCTCGTTCCGCACCATGTGCACGTGGTCACCGCCGGCATCCACGAACGTGGCCGGCGCGGTGTACACGTGCGGCTGGCACTGGGGATCGTCGCTCTCGTAATTGGTCAGCGTTCCGCTGGTGACGATGATCAGGCTGTGCCCCGGGTGGCTGTGCCAGCCTGTGGTTCCGCCTGGCTGCCAGGTGTTGTTCTGGACATAGAGGTCGGAATCGCCTTTCGTCTTCTGCCACGACATCCACACGTCGCTCCGGTGCCAGGCCTTCCAGAAGTCCGGCGGGATGATGTGATTGAACACGTCAATGTCTCCGAAGGTACCCTTGACGACCGTGATTCCCATGAACCCGGCCTGGTCGGTCGCATGAACCGGCGTTGCGGACTCGGTCATCACTACAAGTGTCGCCGCGAGCATCATGAGCCACGTCAGGTTTCGTCGCATGTGTCCTCTCTTTCTTCGTATCGCATCAGCGCGATCCGAATTCACGTCGGACATCATGAGGCGTGAATCGCGAAAACGTCTCCGGGGAATTCCCGGGATTTTCGCGCTCCGGGACGACCGCGGTCGTGAGCCTGACGTGGCCGCTGGGCGCGGGACTCCAGGGTCGCATGATCTGCAACGTGACAATCGTTCCGGCGGTGACCGCCTGCTCAACGCGGGTCACCCCCTGAAACGGGTACTGCAGATCGTGCGCGGTTCCCACGTGGAGAAAGTACGAATCGGTCGAATCAAGAGCCGAGGTCGCGGCCGTCAGGACGCCGTCCGACAGGATCTGAATGTGGACGGCCCGGCATCGGAACTGATCCTCGAATTCACCGTTCACGAAATCACACAGCGCGTTGTCTTCGCTGATCGAGACCGAGATCGCCGCGCCGGCCTGAATCACGATTGGCCGATACAGCCGGAAATCGTAGCGATCGCCTGCGCCGACCGGAGCAAATTCGAGCGCGTCTTCGTAGCCGGGTTTCGTGATCTGGGCAAAGAACCCTTGTGAAACGTTGTTCGACGCGATCGAGAGGCTGTAGTGGCCGTTCCCGTCCGTCATCGACGGTGACGCGCTGGGCGGAAAGAGACCGAGCGCGGCGCCCGGAATCGGCGTCGCGTCGTCTCCATCGAGGACCGAGCCGGCGACGAGCCTGGTGATCGGCTGAACGAACGGAAAGAGGTTCCGCGGCGATGGACCGGTGACGGACGACGAATCTCCGTGTCCTCCACACGCCGTAGCCATCAGGACGGCGGCGAGGCAGCTACCATATTTGGCAGACGAGCGATTCATGGCTGCTTGAGCTCCAAATCGAAAACGCGGATCCAGCTCACCAGACGCGCCGACACGTGCGAATCGACATCGAGAGCACTGACCTGCCCTCAGTTCGACAACGTCGTTCGCAGCGTCACGACACCAGCCGGTGCGGTCCAGTCGTGCAAGACCTGCACGGCGACCGTCGCTGACGCCGTCACAGGTGTCTCGAGACGAGTGACGCCGTGAAACGGATACTGCGGGTCGCCGATCAACAACCAGTACGGACCGGTCGAATCGCTCGCGGAGGACTCCATGACGAGCGTTCCGCCCGCCGGGACGGCGATGTAGACGACGCGGCACTTGAACTCATCGTCGTAGCCACAGAACGAGCTGTACTCGTTCAACGCCAGTTCGACTGTGGAACCGGCCGTCGCCTGGAGCGGACGATACAGGCGGAAATCATGCCGTTCGTCTCGGTTCCCGGAGGCCCATGCCAGCGTGCGGTCGTAGCCCGGCTTCGCGATTGTCAGGTCGTTGGCCGAGTAGGCGCCGGAACCAACAGTGGCCACGAGATCGTAGTAGCCGTTGTCGTCCGTCACGGCTGGTGGAAACGACGACAATTGCGCCGTGACCATCGCGCCGGCAATCGGCGAGCCATTGTCGCCATCCGCCACCACGCCGTAGATATGGCGGCCGGATGTTGCGGGAGCCAGTGACGGCACCGATGGCGGCGAAGAAGGCTGAGATGGACCAGCCGGACCAGAGGTGGAGGTCCCGCACGCAGTCATCGCCACGACCGCAGCAAACAGGACAAAGCAACGTGAGCGCATACCGCATGATCGCGCGGTTGCCGGGGAAGGAACTCTGGGAAAATCCCGGGGATTTGCTGGTCTCTGAAATCGGGCCGGAACTCAGGGATCGAGAACGCGAGCGATGGCTGCGTCGAGTTCTCCCTCGGTCATCCGGCCTGGCTGGAAGAGGCGAACGATCCCATCTCGATCGATCAGCACGTGCGTGGGAACCGCGGCGACGCCGTAGGCGGCGTAGTTGGCGTCGGACACCGGCACAGGCACGTGGCGCAGAAACGGGTAGTAACGGTCGCGCACCTGCACGATGTGGCGCAGCTCTCTGTCGGGAGCGGCCGGCTGGCCGTTTTCGCCGTACCCATAGCGACGCGTCGGCGCAATCACGCTCAGCCCGCGCCCCCGGTACTTTTCCGCGATTCTCGCGAGGACCGGGCTCTCGCCCTTGCACTCCGGACACCAATGCGCCCAGAAGAACAGGAGCTGGGGCTCTCGCGGCGCTGTGCTGGGTCGCAGAATGCGTGGCCCAATCGCAATCCCCGATTCGATGTCAGGGGCGGGCTGGCCCGCCAACGACACCAGTGAAGCGGAGCCAGACTGCGCGGCCGACACCGCTCCGCCCGCCAGCGCCAGGACGAGAGCAATAGAGGCAAGCCCGGTGCGGGGCATGGCGCTACTTCGTTCCCTTTTCGCACAGGCAACGCGCGAGCGAGCTCTGCGCCTGTGTGCGCTCGTGCGCCCTCGCCCGTGCCGTCGTGAAGCTCCAGGTGAGGCCCATCGACAGACCAAGATCCAACTCGTGCCCGTTGCGCTGGGCGACCGTATGCATCACCGACGCGAACAGATCGAGTGATTCCTTCAGCGAGTACGATGCGCCGCCACCGATCGTCAGGATGTTCTCGCGCACGATCTGATCGTGATGGACGAACTGATCGGTCGTCAGCAGCACGCGGGATATGGCCGACCCATAGAAATCGATCCCGCCGTGTGTCATCTGTCCGGACGTGAGCGCCAGCAGCCGAAGACTCGGCGTTGCGAAGTATGCCGCTTCGACCGACGCCAGGCTCCGGTTGTGCGAGATGTCCACGACCTGCTGCACGAAACCGTATGAATAGCGGCCCTGGATGAGCAGTCCCGGGACACCTTTCTCGAACAGCTTCGCAACCGATGCCCCGACCTGCACCTCGTTCAAGTCGCGGCCGAAGCCGGCGTGGGCGAAGTACGTGTAGGCGTGGCTCGGCGTCACCGAGCCGACGAAGGGCGTGACGACGACGCCCGCATTCATCAGATTGCGCGTGATGTTGTAGCGAACATCGAAACGAAGATCCTGCGCCGTCGAGTGCCAGGTCCCGTCGTCCACCGGGTTGGGGCCGGAAAAGTCCGCGAGCGGGTGCGGCGCCGATCCGTTGTAGCGCGTGGCCACCCACGGCAGCCCGAGACCGATCGCCACCTTGTCGGTCAGTCCGTACGTCATGTCGGCGAGGACGCTGTTCGAGTAGATGTGGCCGATGTCCACCTCCCTCGTCGGCACGACGTGATACTTGAAGAACTGATTCTGGAAAAGCACAGATACGGAACCTTCGCCCTGGGCCGGCACGAACGCCTGCGCGTCAACGGGTTGGGCGGTGCCGAGCATCGCGGCCGCAGCCATCGCGGTCGACCAGAACAGGATTCGGTGCGTGCGGCCCATGACCTCGTCTCTATGGCTTCTTCTTCCGCTGACTCACACGGGCTTTCATCGCGTCGTCGATAGCCGAGAGGTAGCGGTCGGGGCGATCGGCGCTGGTCAGCCGGCAGTTGTAGCGCGCTTCGATCGCCTTCGCCTCCTCCTTGGACGGCTCGAACATCACGGGCAGCACCGTCGGACGCGTGGGCGCGTTGGCGGCCTCGCTGGCGATGCGATCGGCGTCCGCGACGTCGGTCAGCACGAGGTCGACCGGATCGGACTCCAGCGTGCGTGCCAGTGCGCGTTCGTCCCCGGCGACGGTCACGTGGTGTCCCGCGGCCTTCAGGCTCGCCTGCAGGCGTGGATCGAGGATGGCCGTTGCCGCGCTGCGTGACGCCGGCTGCGCGTAGAGGACGATACTGGCGGGATGGATGGCGGCGTAGGCCTGACGGAACTTGACGCCGCGTCCGACGAGCAGGAACTTGTCACCACATGCCTGGACACCGTCGGCCTGGGCGACCGCCACGACGACGATCCAGGAGAGCATCGCGCAGACTCGCATGATCTTCGACCTCCCAGCGCGCATATGAAATCCGATCGCTTGACGATCTTCGCAGGAACCCCGTCGTCCAGGCACCGGGAATCTCCGGGGTTTTCGCGGGTTTAGCGGCGACCGGGCCAGAACCGTCTCCAGTCGAGGGTAACGCCGGCCGGCGGCGCGAACCCGTCGACGAGCCAGATATCGGAGCTGACGTGCACGATGGAGGTCAGGAACGTTCCTGCGGACGTGCGTGCGAACCCGCGCACCGGTTGTGCGGCCACCGGCATCGACAGGAGATTCGCAGCGAGCACGTGCTCGGCTCCTGAGCCGACGTCGATCGACGTAAACGTGAGGTGGGTGAAGTCGTCACTCTGGCGGATGCCGATCAACTGCCGGCTGTCGCCCGACCAGTCGAACGCCATCCAGGGCTGGTCCGATATCGTGCGCGTGGACGCACCGTCGGGCGAGACAACCGACAGGCCCGAGCGGCCGTCGAACGCGATCCATTCACCGTTTGGTGCCCATTTGACCGGTGAGAGCGGGACGATATCGGGCGCCAGGACTTGTGGAGGCACCTTCGTGCCGACTCGGGTCTTCGCGAGGGACCATTTGCCGATTCGTCCTCCCGAATTCTGTGGATAGGCAATCCAGGAGCCGTCGGGCGACCAGTTCGGCAGATCCTGCGCGCTGTCGCTTGGGAACAGGACGACAGCGGGTCCTCCAGCCACCGGCGAGATCCAGATGCGCCCGCCATCGGAGCCCTGGCGGAAATACGCGATCCGCTGGCCGTCCGGCGAAAATGCGGGCGCGCTCAGGATGTGGGTTTGAACGTCGCGAAAATCCGCCGCCGTGACGAGCGGCCGCTCGAACTCGCCGTTCCGGCTGCGGAGCCAGATTTCATCGGAGCCCGATCGGTCGGTGGTATAGGCCAGCTGGGAGCCGGCAGACGACCACGCCGGGTCCATCTCGTTCCGCGCCGACGTGAGGATCGGAACCGGCGTCACCTGATCGAGCGAGATCTGGTACAGGTCGTAGTTCGCCTGCTGAAAGGCCGTCGCCAGGCGGCTGCCGTCCGGGGAGACCGCCGGGTCGTTCTCCACGCTCCCGCTGGCCGTGATCAGACGCTCGTGTGACGACATCGTGTCCGTGAGCCATAGATGGACGCCGGGCCGTGGGAAGGGCATCGCACTGACGATGTACCGGCTGTCGGGGAGCCAGGAGAACGGCGCGGCAAAGTTCGGCAGGTCAGGCCTGGACGAAACGAGGTGGGGGTTCTCGTCGCCGAGCGGGATCACCCAGAATTCGGGGACCGCCGAGTTCTGCGTCATCAGGCCGATTTTCGAGCCGTCCGGCGAGAAGCTGAGCCGGCTCTCGAAGAACTTGTGGTCGCCGAACGATCCTCTCGTGTATTGGGTCGGCGGGGTCCCCGGCGGCGACGACAGCCACAGGGTGTTCACGCCACCGTATTCGTTGTCCGCCGCCCGCATGAGGGCCAGGACCTTGCCGTCGGGCGACATCGCTGCGCGCACGACGTTCTCCATCACGAGATCGGGATCGCCGCCGACGGTGGAAATCGACCAGAGACCGTAGCGGTCGCGCGCCAGCGAGACGTAGTAGAGGCGGGTGCCGTCTGGCGACCAGAACGGATCCTGACAGTCGAACCTGGCGTGCGTGACCTGGGCTCGCAATGGCGAGCCGACGGCTTTCGTGAACAGCTGCAGGACGCCGTCCACCGCGGCCACATACGCAAGCGTCTTTCCATCGGGCGACCAGGCTGGAGAGCTCTGATACCCGGCGTCGGTCGCAAATGGGGTGAAGCGGTAGCGATCGAGCGGGGGAGTCGCACCCCAGAGCCGCCCCGCAAACACCCCAACGCCTGTGGCGATGATGCCGACAACAGCGGCCGCGATGATCAGTCGGCGCCGCGCACCAACCGGCGCCGGCGCGTCGTCCGTCGTCGAGCACTCGCTGACGCGATCGCGGAGCACGCGAAGGTCGCGCGCGAGATCCGTCGTTGAATCGTACCGCTGGCGCGGATCCTTGGCGAGACAGCGGTCGATGATCCAGCGCAGCGGAGCCGGCACTCGCGGGTTCAGTGTGAGCATGGCCTCGGGCTCGTCCTCTAGGATCGAGGCCAGCGTCTGGGCCGCCGTCTCCTTCCTGAAGGCCCGGCGTCCCGTGACGAGCTCGAACAGCGTGAGGCCCAGCGAGAACTGATCGGTGTGAAAGTCCACCGTCCCGCCTCGCGCCTGCTCGGGGCTCATGTACGGGACGGTTCCTTCGATGAGGGTCATCGTCTGCGTCGCCTCGCACGTGCCGGCCAGACCATTGCGCGAGCCGGCCACGGCGAGACCGAAGTCGAGAATCTTCACGCGCCCGTCGCGCGTCACCATGACGTTGTCGGGCTTGAAATCCCGATGCACGATGCCGGCAGCGTGCGCCGCCGCCAGTCCATCGGCCATCTGGACGGCGAGATCGAGCACCTGCCGGACAGGCAGAGGCGCATGCGTCAGGAGACTTCGAAGCGAGATACCGTCTACCAGCTCCGACACGATGTACGGCACGCCGTCGTGCACGCCGACGTCGTACACGGTGACAATGTTCGGATGGTTCAGTGCGCTGGCCGCCCGGGCTTCGTCAGCGAAGCGGCGTGCGGCTTCGCTGCCCGCCGCCGAGATCACTTTGATGGCGACGTCGCGATGGAGGCGGGAATCGCGGGCGCGATAGACCGCCCCCATGCCGCCGGCGCCGACCGTGCCCGATACGACGAACGGACCGAACCGCTCCGGAAGCGCCGTCATGAGGAATGGATTCAGCTCGGTACTGTACGACCATCGCGGAGAGAGATCAACGCGGCATCGACTAGAATGACGTCTTTTCGAGAATGAAACAGTCCTTCGGCGATTGTGTGTTTGACAGGGACACGCGCGAGCTGACGCGCAGAAACACCAGCGTTCACTGCGGCCCGAAGCTGCTCGCCCTGCTGGAGCTCCTGCTGGACGCGGCGCCGCGCGCCGTCAAAAAAGAAGAAATCCATAAAGACATCTGGCCCGGCACGTTTGTCGCGGACGCCACGCTCACCAGCCTCGTCGCTGAGCTTCGCGGCGCGATCGGCGACGACGCGAAGACACCTCGGCTTGTCCGAACCGTTCACGGTTACGGGTACGCGTTCATCGGTGAGATTCGAGATCTCCGGTCAGCCAGCAAGAGTCGCGCTGGCCGCGCGATGTTCCAGCTGATCGTCGGCCAGCGTGAGATCCCCCTCGCGTCCGGAAAGTACATCATCGGCCGGTCCGCTGAGGCAGATGTGCTGGTCGATGATGTCGGGGTCTCGCGCCATCATGCGCGTATCACGATCGATTCACGCGGCGCGACGCTCGAGGATCTGGCGAGCAAGAACGGAACGACGCTGGACGGGCGTCCGATTCAAGAGCCGACGCCGCTGGCGGACGGCTGTTTGATCGTCATTGGTGCGACGGCGCTGCGGCTCCGGATAGTGGTGACGGGCGCACCGACAAGGACGATTGCCCGGCAGGGCGACTGAAGGAAGCAGAGCTGCGGCATTGCCGAAGTGGGGGGACGCCCTAGCGCGGAGCAACAGGGTTTCATGCGAGCCCTTGACGAGTGGCATCTAACCCTCAGCCTTGCGGGCAATGGCGGGCAAGGCACCACCACGGCGTCCGTGGCATCGACGGCAGCCACGGCATTAGTGGAATCTGTAAGTTACAGAATCTACAGCGTCCTGCCGGGTCCGAATCCCTCTCTCTCCGCCAGTTCCCCGCTAAGTCCGAAACTCCTAACAAAGCAATAGTTTGCGGTCGTCGCTCTTTGAGAGCGACGGGAAATGCGTCGCGATCGTGCGTCGCAGAGGCCGAGTTGTCAATCAACGAAGCCAGCCAGACCACCGCGTGAAGGTGCCTTCCTGCCGTCCCGAGATTTAGACTCGCACTGAGCGTCCGGTTCTGGACCGAAGGCTTTTGCCGACCCACCCGTCTTGTTGAATATTACTGGTCGACGCAATCAGTGTGAACGCATCGACGCTCTTCCAGGCGCGAGGCGTTGCAACTCGTCGAAGAAGTTGAAGACGAACTGCGCGGCATGCGGCGTGTCGGCTGGTGCCATCGCAAGCGCCAGGACGGCGCGTTCGCCATCGGGATGCAGGTCGAACATGCGGACACGTCCGCGTGTCTGATAGTGGCCTCCAGGCCATAGCCGTGGCGTTTTCGGAAGAAGACGTGCGCCTTCGACCTCGTAGGGTGCGATCATTAACTGTCCCTCGAGGCCATAGACGATTTCGCGTCTTGTCGCAGACCATGTCGGCAGTTCGCCTCCTCCTGAAGAGACTTGGACAGCCGGACCGGGGCCGGGAAAAGGTTGGACATAGACCTCACGCTGGCCCGACACCGTCGACGCGTACGCCAGCCACCGGCCGTCAGGTGAGAATCGCGGCTCCCAGTCCATCTGTGGTCCGCGGACGAAAGCCGTCGGTGTGCCCGGCTTCCATCCGGATGCATCGTCACCCTCCATCGGGAGGATCATGACGTCGCGCATAGTGTCCGCGTGCAGCTCTTCGAACGCAAGGAACCGGCCGCTCGGATGCCACGACCCGGGCTGCTGCTCGTTGCTGCTCGTCGTCAGGCGCTGGGCCCGGCCTGATCCGTCAGCGAATTGCCAATACAGGTTCGGTATCGATGTCGGATCACCACGGTCCGACGCGAACGTAATGCGCCGGCCGTCTGGTGTCCACACCGGTTTCGCGTCCAATGCCGGGTCCGAGGTGACGCGTACGAGTGACGGACCTCCCGCGTGGTGCACCCAGATGTCGCCGGCCTCAGACGGCCCTTCTCGAATGGAGAACGCCACTCGCTGACCATCGGGCGAGAATGCCGGTGTAAACCAGTTCGCCAGCGTGGCACGCAGCGGTGTTGTGTGTCCCTGGCGATCGACGAGATCGAGAGGAGCCCCGGTCCCGAGACTCCGACCTGGAAGATAGACGAGCGTGCCGCTGTCGGACACTGAGAATTGGACGCCGCCCGTAATCGCGTTCGACGCGAGACCGTCGAGGACCCGAACCGCGGGTCCGGTCGATTCCAGCCGGTCGGCGTCAAACGGCAACGCGTACAGGGCGCCGTCATGGGCGTAGATGATATGGCCGCTTCGTACGTAGAGGCCGTGATACCCCCCGCGCTGGACGACCTTGCTTGTCCCGACTGGTAAGGACTGCACGACGAGATTCGCATCGTTAAAGGCGCCCGTCACATGACTGCTCGTATACAGCACCGCTTTGCCACCCGGCAGCAGTTGGGGCCAAACGTGAATGACCTCGTCTTCGGCCAGAGTGGTCAGCGGACTGGGCGTGCCGCCGCTCGGAGGCACGCGCATCAGGCGAACCCCCGGCGTTTGCCCAGGCGACAACACGAGCGTGGCGTCAGCATTCCAGGCGGCGCCGCGAAACGAGGTTTCGTTCGCCACGACAAGGGGCGCGCCACCCGTGACAGCGACCTTCTTCACCTGCAGGCCTGTATCGAATCCGATCCAGGTGCCATCAGGGGAGAAAAACGGTGCGTTCGCTCCTTCCGTCCCCGGCAGGGCCTTCGCCCGTTGCTCGTCGAGGCGTCGGACGTATAGCTGGGGCGTGACGCCCGGATTTCGCTGCGCGACAAACGCGAGCGTCGTGCCGTCCGGAGAAATCGTAAGAGCGTTGCCGAATTGCACGTTGAACGGGGCGAGCGCGGCGTCTGCGCCAAGGTCGACACTCAGCCGGTACGGCGTCGTTGTTTGAACTGACCGCGGCACTGGCGATTGGTAGAACGTGACGGCCAAGGCTGCGGCGAGACTGGCCACAACGGCCCACGGCAACGCCGGCTTGCGGATCCAGCCGAACCAGTACGCACGCGACCGGGACGACAACGGTGTATTTGCGAGCCCCTCCAGGCCGAAGGCCAGATCGCGAGCCGATTGAAAGCGCATCTCACGCGCCTTTTCCAGACAGCGGCTGACGATGCGTTCAACCGAAGCCGGCAATTCGGCGGGCAACAAGACCACCGGATCGTCTTTGAGAATGGCGGCCATCGTGTCTGCGGTTGTCGTCCGCGCAAATGGCGCGCGACCGGTGAGCATCTCCTGCAGGATGATTCCCAGACTGAAAATGTCAGTGCGGATGTCCACGGATTCCGCGCGCACCTGTTCGGGAGACATGTAGTCGGTTGTCCCCAGAACCGATCCGATCTCTGTGTCGGCGCCGGCGGGTATCGCCGGGTCGGTTGTCTGCAGGAGCTTGGCCAGGCCGAAATCCAGAATCTTGATGCGATCGTCGATCGTCACGAAAAGGTTGTCTGGTTTGAGATCGCGGTGCACGATGCCCTTGGCATGTGCGGCCGCGAGGCCCTCCGCCGTTTGCCGTGCGTAGTCGATGGCGCGGTAGGGTGCCAAACGGCCATGACTCAGGCGGATCCGGAGTGATTCTCCTGTGAGGAGCTCGGAAACGATGTACGGCGTGCCGTTATGGACGCCGACATCGTAGACGGCCAATACGTTGGGATGATTGAGCTGTCCGGCGGCACAGGCCTCCTGCTCGAACCGATGAACCCGCTGAGGGTCTCTTGAGAAGTGCTCGGAGATGACCTTGATGGCCACCTCACGGCCCAATCGTGTGTCTCGAGCCCGGTAGACTTCGCCCATGCCGCCGGCGCCGATCCACCCGGCGATTTCGAAGGGGCCGATCCGCGCACCGCTCGTGAGGGCCATAGGATGGAATGCGGTGTCTGAAGGTGCCGCTATACAGCGGTATCGGTTGTGGCTGACGGTCGCTGCACGTGGATGGTCACCGCCAGTGAGCCAAAACGCACCAGGTCACCGTCAGACAATGGAACCAGCGTGTCAACGCGACTATCTGCCCGAAAGGTGCCATTCTTGCTGCCGAGATCTTCGAGTCGTACCTGCCCATCGCTGACGACGAGGCGGGCGTGGCGGCGTGAGACGGTGGACGCGTCCAACCTGACATCGGCACCCGCGTCACGACCGACGACGTGCTCACCCGCGCATAACAGAAATTGGCGGTCACCCCACACGAGCCAGCACACCGGAAGCGGAGGGTTGAGGACCGGCAAGGCCTGGTTTGCGGTCGCCTGACCGCAGAACGCGTAGCCAAAACCGTGCGCCGTCCGGACGAACCGCGGCGACCGGGCCGCGTCGCCCAGGGCCTCACGAACTTCAGCCACCAGATTGGACAGGTTCGCTTCGGCCACGAACGTATCCGGCCACAGCCGCTCCTGGAGGTCCGCTTTGGATAGCACGCGTGGGCGGACGGCGAGCAACGTGACGAGCAGCTCGTACGCTTTCGGTGACAGGTGAACCTCGCGCCCGTGACGCCGCAGTTGCCTCGTCTCGTCGTCAATCACGAACAGACCGAAGGACGTTGTCACGGAGCCTCGAGAGAAAAAGCTGAGAATTCCCTGGAAATTCCTTAGGACTCGTAAGACGACGGTCCCTATTCTAG
>Ga0163162_10002032_pt1 | contig 19036 bp, 7 predicted proteins | sample S55metaG_FD_115310 | JGI IMG/M metagenome (GOLD analysis project Ga0163162, IMG submission 115310) | Switchgrass rhizosphere microbial communities from Kellogg Biological Station, Michigan, USA - S5-5 metaG | ecosystem: Host-associated > Plants > Roots > Rhizosphere > Soil | place: USA: Michigan...
ACCTCAGGCGGACAGATTCGCATGATCCCAAAGAGCGGAACGACCGATTTTCACGGCAGCGCCTTTGAGTACTTCCGCAACAATGCACTGAACGCAAACACTTGGGGTCGCAACTTCAATGGACAGCAACGCGCAGCGTTCCGCTATAACCAGTTCGGCTGGAATATCAATGGCCCGATCTACATTCCCGGTCACTTCAACAAGAACAAGGACAAGCTCTTCTTCCTGGTAGGACAGGAGTGGGTGAAGTTCAACCACGACGACACATCAAGCAGCACGTTGAAGGTTCCAACTGCCCTGATGCGGAACGGCAACTTTAGCGAGTTGCTCGGACCAAACATCTTCTACAGCTCGCCAGTTCAGATCGTTAATCCCAATACGGGTGTGGCGTATGCGAACAACATCATTCCGGCCTCCGATCTCAGTGCCAACGGCCTGGGACTTCTAAGGGCATACCCTTCACCGAATCTTTCCAACAACTCTTCCAGCAACTGGACTGACACCGCGCTCTACACGGAAAGACAGCGCAAAGACAGCGTTGTTGTGGACTTCGTTCCGACCGACAAACACCACATCCGTTTCAGCCTGCTCAACTACAACTACGACGACTATGAGCCGCACTTCGGCAACTTCAATACCAACCCTCGTATCTTCCATCGCCCGAACCAGATTGGCGTTCTGCACTGGACGTATACCATCAGCCCAACCATGGTCAACGACGCGTTTGCCTCTGGCGCAGCTGACCACGTCACCATCGGCATCGATACATCGTCGGGTCTTTCAGACCGCACCAAGTACGGCATCAATTACCCGTACCTCTTTGGATCGGCGAGCAAGGTCGTTCCGACTAAAATCCCAACGATCCAGATTCAGAACTTCGGCACGCTTGACGGCGGTCCCTATCCGTCACGCTCTGGCGGCATCGTGTATGACTATGGCGACACCCTCACCAAGGTCTGGGGCAACCATACGTTGAAGTTAGGCTTCCTGTGGGAGTACGCAGGCGAGAACAACTACGATCAGATCAGCGTCGACAACACGCGGCCTGGTACCACCAACAACCAGAACGGCCTGTTCACCTTCAACGATACCCGTGGTGGCGGCGCGACCTCAAAGGCAGCTATCTCGAACGTTGCCCTGGGTCTTTTCGATACCTACGGTGAAATCGGAACACGTTCCTATACTCTGTTCCGCGGCAATATGTACGAGATGTTCGGCCAGGACCAGTGGCGCGTGAACTCGAAGCTTGTCCTTGAGTACGGCATTCGCTACAGCATCATGCAGTCCTATCATGCGCTGTGGGGCAACCAGGCGTTCTTCAGCCCGAAAGATTACAGCGCTTCGCTTGCACCAGTGGTGAATCCCACGACAGGTTTCACTACTGGCGGTGATCCGCTGAATGGCGTTGTTATCCCTGGTAGCGGTTTTCCAGACGCAGCCAAGGGACACGTTCCGGATGCCATCCTTGCCAACGGATATGCTCGTCTATTCCGTGGCTATGACAACAACTACTCGCCGACGGTCTACAGCAACATTCAGCCACGCTTCGGCTTTGCATATCAGGTCTCGCCCGGCACTGTCGTTCGCGCTGGCGCAGGTCGCTACATGCAACGCCTCGGCATCAGCGATACCGTGCACGTTGGCGGTAATGCCCCCTTCCAGCCGGCGTCGAACGTAACCCGAGGCAGCGTCGACAACCCCGGTGGTATCGGAGTCAACTCCACACCGCTGGCCTTCACCTCTCACGCATACACCTATCCCAGCCCTGAGGCCTGGGGATGGAACATGACTGTCGAGCACGAGTTCACCAATGTCGCTGTCTTCACCCTCAGCTATGTTGGCCGTCGTGGCTATCACCTCGAGCAGCTTGCCAACATCAACCAGCTGCAGCCTGGTACGGTTCAGGCGAACCCCGGAGTGAACCCCGACGCTCTGCGTCCGTTCAAAGGCTTCTCCACCATCGTTGAAGCTCAGAACCAGGGCGGCGCGTTCTATCACTCCATGCAGGCCAATTTGAAGCGTCGCCTCACTAAGGGCGTCCTCTTCGGCGCGGCCTACACCTGGTCCAAGAGTCTCGACTATGGATCATCGAACGGAACCAGCCTTCCGAACGCTCTCAGTAATAGCCTCTTCCGCGGCCCCAGCGACTTCGACACTCGTCACGTGCTGGTGCTCAACTACGTGTGGGACATCGGCTTCGGCAACACCCTGAGCAATCCGGTCGGACGCGCCCTGCTTGGCAACTGGCAGTTCTCCGGTACTATCCAGGGTCAGTCCGGCCGTCCGCAGACCGTCTCACAGAACAACGACCGTGCCGGAGTTGGACCAGGTTCGGGCAACCAGCTTTGGGTTGTTTCGCAGAGCCCGAAGCTCCCCCACCAGTTCTCTCCTGGCGGCAAGACGGCAACCCAGTGGTATGACGGTGTGGGCGCTGGTATCTGGTCGGCGGCTCCTGTCGGAACCTTCGCTCCACGCGGTATGCGTGGTTTGATCTACGGTCCCGGCTTCGTGAGCGCGTCGGCTGCGCTGCAGAAGGCCTTCCGCATCATTCCTGGCCATGAGAATCATCAACTGATCTTCAAGGCAGAGGGCTTCAACTACGCCAACCATCCTAACCTCGACAATCCCGACAACTCTCCGACCAGTGCTACCTTCGGTCGTGTGACGAACAAAGGCAACACCTACGCTTCAGAACGGCAGTTCCAGTTCAGCCTTCGCTACGCTTTTTAGCGAAGCCGATTCTGCTATTGCATAGTTGCAAAGCGAGAGATCCTGCTCATGTAAGTGAGCAGGATCTCTCTGCATCACTCCCTGACATCAAACCTACCGGCCGTTCCGGCCGCCCCAATGGATGGCTAATAATTGATGCGACCCTTCTCATCGACTCGCCCAACTTCTGTCCGAAATATGATTTGCTTCGCAATGGCAGCGCTCATGCAATCTGCTCCGGCACATAGCCAGACCATGAAGGCTCCGGACATCACCCAAACTCCGACGTTATACGTAGTGCCTTACGCGCATCTTGACACGCAGTGGCGTTGGGAGTTTCCGCAGACCATCAGCGAGTATCTGCTCAAGACCATGCGGGTGAACTTCGACTACATCGATCGATATCCGCATTACGTCTTCAATTGGACCGGCGCAAATCGATACCGCCTGATGAAGGAGTACTTTCCTTCGGACTATGCGCGGATGCAGAAATATGTTGCAGCCGGACGCTGGTACCCCGCAGGCTCGTCCGTCGAAGAGGGCGACGTCAATCTTCCCAGCGCCGAAGGGATCTTCCGTCAGATTCTTTACGGAAACGAATATTTCAGAAAAGATTTTGGCAAGGCGAGCGCAGAGTATATGCTGCCCGATTGCTTCGGCTTTCCTGCGTCTTTGCCAAGCATTCTCGCTCACGCCGGCGTAAAGGGATTCTCAACGCAGAAGTTGAATGCGCAGTGGCAGCCAGCAGCAAAGGTTGGTGGAGCTGGTTCTGCTGAAAACACTCCAGAGGGCATTCCGTTCAATGTAGGGATGTGGGTGGGGCCAGATGGGAAAGGCGTGATCGCAGCGCTCAATCCCGGTGGTTACGGCAGCAATGTGTACACGGACATTAGCAAGGAGCCGACAGAATCGGCCACCTCCTCTGGGCCGCAGCTGACAAGCGAGGAGCGGTCGCGTCTCACTCCGCAACAGGCAGCAGCTGTAGCACGGCAGAGATCGCTCGAACAGAATTGGGTCAAGCGTATCGACATAAACGGGAAGGCCACGGGTGTCTTCGCTGACTATCACTACGTTGGTACCGGCGATATCGGCGGAGCCACTCAGGAATCCACTGTGAAGCTGCTCGAAGCCATTGTGACAAAGAGCGACACCGTTCTACCGACGCCGCCACGCGCCGCTTTTGCAATGGGAGAGGCACCGGCAGCCCAGCCAAGCGGCGCACCCATTAAGGTAGGCGATGGTCCAGTCCATGTCATGGAATCAGCAGCCGATCAAATCTTCAATGACATCACTCCTGCGATGGCCACGCGCCTACCTCAATACAAGGGTGACCTTGAGCTTATCAATCACTCAGCCGGCTCTCTTACTTCGCAGGCGTATCACAAGCGTTGGGTTCTCAAGAATGAACTTCTTGCTGATGCCGCTGAGAAAGCGTCAGTCGCCGCCGCATGGATGGGCGGACGAACGTATCCTCAGCAGCGTCTCAATGATGCATGGATGCTGGCGCTGGGCGGACATTTTCACGACACCGGCGCAGGTACGGCAACCCCGCGTTCGTATGAGTTCGCCTGGAACGACGACGCGATCGTTGCGAACCAGTTTGCAGGAGTTCTGACCAGCGCCACCGAGGCGATCGCCTCCAGTCTTGACACACAGGTCAAAGGCATTCCGGTTGTCGTCTTCAATTCACTCAACATTGAGCGCGAAGATATCGTCGAAGCGAAGCTTGCCTTCACGGGCGAATCGCCGAAGACTGTGAGCGTACGCGATGCCCAGGGCAGGGAAGTACCATCGCAGATCGTTGACGGCAAAGTCCTCTTTATTGCTAAGGCACCGTCCGTCGGATATGCCGTCTACAGCGTTCTTCCAGGAGAACCTTCAAGTTCCAGCTCAGAACTCAAGGCGACCGAGTCCTCAATTGAGAATGCTCGCTATCGGGTCAAGCTGAATGAACAAGGCGATGTGTCTAGCATCTACGACAAGCGTTTGAACAAGGAGCTACTTGCTGCTCCAATGCGGCTCGCTATCTCGAACGACAATCCAAAAGTCTATCCCGCATGGAATATGGACTTCGAACAGGTTGAAGCTGCACCTCGTTCTTATGTAAGCGGGCCAGCGCGTGTTCGGATCAAGGAAAGCGGCCCCGCTCGCGTCTCTCTTGAGGTAACACGCGAAACCGAGGGTTCAACGTTCGTTCAGACGGTAAGCCTCTCCGCTGGTGACAGCGGCGATCGCGTGGAGTTTGCCAATGCGATCGATTGGAAGACTCTGTCTGCGAACCTTAAGGCAACGTTTCCTCTGGCAGCATCGAACCCGAATGCTACCTATAACTGGGGCATCGGAACAATACAGCGGCCCAATGCAAACGAGCGCCAGTTCGAGGTTGCGTCGCATCGCTGGATCGATCTCGCCGATAAAAGCGGTTCCTTCGGGACGACGATTCTTACGGACTACAAAAATGGCTCGGACAAGCCAAACGACAACACCCTTCGCTTGACCCTGCTGCGTTCGCCGGGTATCCAGCCTCCGACCAATGGCCGCCCTTCAGGGTACAGCGATCAGGCGAACCAGGATTGGGGACACCATGAGTTTGTGTTCGGCCTGGCAGGACACGCCGGCGATTGGCGCTCCGCCCAGACCGATTGGCAAGCCTATCGGCTCAACGCTCCGCTCGTTGCGTTCCAGACAGTTCCTCACAAGGGAACCCTGGGGAAGAACTTCTCGCTCGTCCATCTCAATAATCCGCGCGTCCGTGTCCTTGCGTTGAAGAAGGCCGAGGCAAGCGATGAGATCGTTCTTCGCATAGTCGAACTTGATGGAAAGGCCGCTCCCGACGTCCGCGTGTCGTTTGCAGGCCCTGTCGTTGCGGCGCGAGAGCTGAATGCTCAGGAGCAGCCTATTGGCTCCGCTGATGTAAGCGGCGGCAATCTCGTCACCTCTTTTACCGCCTATCAGCCTCGGACCTTTGCTGTACGTCTCGGTTCCCCAGCCGGGAAGCTAAGCACTGTGAAGTCGCAATTTGTTGCTCTAAAGTACGATCTCGCGGCTGCCAGCAATGACGATACGAAGAGCACTGGCGGAGGCTTCGATGGCACCGGCAAGGCAATTCCTGCCGAGATGCTGCCGTCGAAGATCCAGTTCCACGATGTAGAGTTCGATCTCGCATCCGCAAAGACGGGAAATCCGAACGCCATCGTGGCAAAGGGGCAGACCATCGCATTGCCTGAGGGCCATTACAACCGCGTCTATATTCTGGCAGCAGCCGCAGGCGGAGACCAGCGTGCGACATTCCAGCTAGGAGCCGCAAAGACGGAAATCAATATTCAGGACTGGTCAGGTTTCATCGGCCAATGGGACACGCGGCTCTGGAAGGGCCAGCAGGAGCGCGATTGGGCTACATCGGCCAATCACGAGGCGTGGCCCCCGGTCGATATGCAACAGCGTGAGCAGCGTCCAGCCTCACCTCGTTACCCCGAGGACTACGTTGGCCTTCAACCCGGATATCTGAAGACAGCCGAGCTCGCATGGTATGCATCGCATCAGCACACGGCCGAGGGGCTCAACCAGCCCTATCACTACTCCTATCTCTTCGCTTACCCAATCGAGATATATGGGAACCACAGGACTCTTACGCTGCCCAACAACGACAAGATACGTATCTTCGCAATCTCTGTCGTCGACGAAAACCCGGAGCTCACGCCAGCGCAACCGCTGGATGACACCTTGAGCTACATTCACCCACCACAGGTGAAATGACAGTTTCGCATTAGCGCACAGCAGAAGTTCTAGGGCAGGATCGGCCCACAAAACACAGCCGTGATTGCTAAGACCAAGGCAACAAGCAGAAAAATTGCACCTAAAACATCAGGTCGTTCTAACTTCATTTTCGCCTTTTTATGGAACGACTGGCTCGAAGGCTTTCGCCCAGTCAGACATACTATCTGGTAAAGGTGCCGATGATCGGCGATTGTTTTTGATGAGGTCGGCGCACGCATGGGATAGGGGCAACCGGTTTCCTGCGATGAGAGGGTGTCGCGAACCACGTCTGCGAGCAGGCAAGACAGGATTGCTGCAACCGTTGCTACAGTTTTCGTAGGAAAAACCGGGAAGAGGAAGAGAATAGCGACGGCATAGACAAATTGGAAAGGAGAAGCCCGCTAAATACCCGGGTTCCATCTCTTTCCTGTTTTAGGTAGGGATATATGGCGGAGAGTGAGGGATTCGAACCCCCGATAGCCTTGCGACTATGTCTGATTTCGAGTCAGGTGCATTCAACCGGGCTCTGCCAACTCTCCGTAGGTTTTATTTTACCTCAAACTCTCGAACCTTTGACGTCGGCGCACTGACACGTGGACGGGCGCTTGGTAAGAGCAAATTGGCACCCTTTTAGCAGTTGCAAGTCATCAATGTGTGTGAATGCTTCTCATGCCAAGGTGAAGTCCGTTTATAACGACATACCAACTACTCGCCTGTTGTGTGGCGGAGAGTAACGGCAAATAGGTAATCCATTCCCTCCTGACTTGCAGAAGTTTGCGAGCAGGTAAGTTTATGCGCAAGCCCCGGCCTGCCTCTCAATAGGAATACAAAGAGTAGCTAGAGAAACTCTGCTGCTTCCGCAACCCAAACGACACCACGCTCGTCCATTAATCTGTTACTTATCAAATAGATCTTTCACTCCAAGAGAGACCGCTACACTTCTGCGAATTGATACGACCCTCTAGACTCGGGCCCCCATCGTCCAAACCAAATGATTGATCGAGCGGAGTACACGCCAGATAGATCGGCGTGATCATCTTCCGCGAAACACCCGACCGCAACTCGTCTATACGGTCAATGTTCACTTGCGATACGGCCCAAGGTTCCCAGGAGAAAACTACTTCATGAAGAAGTTGGCAAGTCTTGCTTTATTCGCATTCGTTTGCAATTTGGTGGCTCAGACAACATCCAGCATTACGGTTGTCACTCCAACCGTCAGCAAGTACGGCTATCCCGTGCCTGTTCTTGCCGGGTCAGAGCGCAACGCGTTCGTGACTGTATTTGCCGAGACCGACAGAGTTACCCACATTAGCGGCAACGGAAATAAGGTCACCTTCACGGCAAACAATACCCTGTCCAAGGGCGACATCATCAATCTGAGAAAGTTCAGCTCTGCTCAATACAGCGCCAATGTTTGGCAAGTAGCGAGTGCCACGCCGAGAAGCTTCACCATCGAAGATGATTACTCCGGCGAAGCAGACGAACCCACGGGATACGTGCAAAAGATTGCCGGATCAAACTTCAAAGGCACTGGAACCTGGGAGATACTCTCCACCGCCGTGCCGGCCGGCGGCTCGCGCGAGACCTTCCGCATCTTTACGCAGGACGGCTCAAAGGACACCGGGTTTCTGGAGCACCCCGTACTTACGAATACCGTTGCCCACATCAACTACACAGTAGGGCCGATGCCCGGTAAGTGTTCTTCTACAGGTTCGACTCTCACCGGAGACCTCGCCTTCCACTCCACGCGAGAGTTTGATTTGAAGTTCACCTCCGACGACGATCCCAGTCAGGTCTCGGTTGTTCATATTCCGATATGTGCAAATGGAGGAGGTACTAACTTGCAGGGCGTCGCTCACGTTACGCCAGGCTATCGTCAGGTCTATAAAGCGCGCTACATACCTCTCACTGGGCAGGTCTTCGGCAATACAAATCAGTGGATGGACTGGGCGATAACTTCAGCTCCCGCAGGGGGTAATGCGACGCTGCTGTTTTCTTCTTATCCACAGCCGGTTTTTTACTCGGGTTCCGTTGGTGGGCAATACGAGATCACAGGATGCCCAGCCGCAGACCACTCACCCGCGGCCTGCGACAAGCTCGGCATTTGGGTCTCTCCCAATCCTCCACCGCTTGCTAATGCTGACAGGGTCGAACAGGTTCCCTGTGATGTGGATACCGTAGCGAATCCCAACGTGATCGAGGTCGGCCCAGGCCAGCAGTACGCAGATCTTCTAAGCATCCCGGAAAGTTATGCAGCCCCTCTGCTCGTCAGGCTTCACAATGCTGGACCAGACGGGCACCCAACGGAGTTCCATAATCAGGTCCAGGTGAACCCTCCCACGTCCGGAAGTTGGGATCACAGGCATCCCGCTTTCGTTCTGTGTGGCGTGCCCAATCCAAGAACAGGTGAACTGCCCATCATGTCAGGCGATGGCGCTACTCCACCGTCCTGGGCTTCGCAGTGGTTGGTTGCCCCTTATGGTCTGGTCTCTGTTCAGGGCATTCGTGCCGGTCCGCATGTCAACGACGGCCAGAAGAAATTCTTCCATCATGTCACCATCTCAGGCATTCACATGAAAGACGTCACCCAGGGAGTGAGCTTTATCGACACTACGGGGCAGACCGCGGAATGGAGCGGATCGATGGGGTTCCGTCCCTTCGGAATTCAGTATTGGTCCGTAATCGGAACATACGCGGAAAACGTCGCGACGCCGTACTTTGATGATTGCAATTCACAGCAGGGATGGGACGCATGCTCTCTCGATACGTTCTATGAGGGCAATCGGGCGGTCGATTATGGGATCCCGAACCAGCCTACCGAGCACATGTTCTATACCCAGGCCATTCGAGACACCATCATATTGAACCGCCATGAAGGGGTTAAGCCGGGTGGTCAGGGCACGGCAGCTTATTCCGATCGCGGAACGCGCAGCTTCCACATGTACAACACCCTCATGCCTCAGCCCGGCCGGGAAAGCGGCGCGGTCCCCGCCGGCCACTCCGAGATACAGGATGCCTACAACTACATCCTGCCTGATGAATATTGGGGATATTTGGATTGGAAGATCTGCGACACAATGTACAGTCATGCCCCCGGGTGCCTTGGCGCATTCGGAGGAATGGACTGGTACGCTGCGATGGTAGAAGAGCACAACAACGCAGAATTCAGTATCGGCAATGCTTACTACTACACCACCGGGTGGAGCAAGTACATGAGTGTCTCCACCACGCATGGCACCCTTAATATCGACAATACCGTTCAGGGCTTCTACAGCTTCAACACGTTTCTGGCGTCACCCTCCGCGTTGGACTCAGGGGAATTCCTCTTTGAGGACCTCAGACTCAGCCCACAGCCCGATGATTCCTGGTATCTGCCCGCTGTGTGGCCGCGAGGATTTTTTCAGAACAACATTATCCCGTGGAAAGACAACCGGAATTGCGCATACAGCTGTGCCGTGTTCGGTCTCTATGGGCATACTCTGATGAGTTTCCAGACCAATCTCGTCGCTCCCGGGCAGGTCACGGTTCAGCCTAATATCCATCCGACCGGGTGGAAAGATGGTGGACTATTCCGCAACGGAGTCAATACCTCATATCAGTTCTTCGATGGTTGGAACATCGATCCCATCAATCAGAATCTCGGTGGCTTCACAACGCAGAACTTTATTCCATACACAATCTATCCAGTCGATTCGAAAATGGTGCCCTACGCCAACTCCAACGCAATAGGAGCGGCCACGCCTTTGACCGGACAGCTGGCATACTATCCGCCGCGCTTCAATGCCGTGGATGAAAACATGAACATCACGCTCCGCGCCGATCTTACGACCGTGGGGGCTTACGATCCCGGCAATGCGCAGGGAACCGTGACGAGCCAGCCGATCGCCGACCCCCCTTCCTCTGTATCTGCGGCCAATCCACCTGCTACTGATGCGCCAGCGACCAATCCACCGGTTTCTACCCCCGGAACCACGACCCCTGCTGCGGCCAGCACGGTCCCGTCTGTTCTTTGGCTGACCGTTGGTAACGAAGGCGCTACTATTGCGGCTCTCGCAGGTCAAACATTTCGCTTCGGTAGCCCGGCAAGTGTCTACGCCTACTCCGCCACCGGTCCCACTGGCTTACCGAGTCCGGAAGCGTGGTCGACACCCAAGACCATAACGTCAGACGGAAGCTTCGTCGCAGGCAATAACCTCTTTGGCGATCCCATTCTCGGCGTGGCGAAGGTAGTTCAAATACAGCTCACTTCGACTTCGCGAACCCCCAGGCCAACTGCCCCACCAAGTACGGTTCCGGCGCAACAATGGCTCACCATAGGAGGAGAAGGTGCCGCTATTAGCGGTCTCGCTGGCCAGACATTTCGCTATGGCAGCCCTCCCAGTATCTACGCTGGCGGCCTCGTAAGCTCACCAAGCCCCGAGGCTTGGTCCTCCTCGATGACGCTCGGAGCCGATGGGAGCTTCGTCGCCAACAATGCTCTCTTTGGAGATCCCATCGTCGGTGTAGTCAAAGTCGTCCAGATACAGCTATCTTCTATCCCCTAGACGAAGGCGACGAACATCGCGCTGCATCTCTTCCTTCATCGGTTTACCCTGAGTGTGGCCACGGAACAAGGTGGCCCCTGGGAGTGAAGCGGTGGCTGCGGAGTGGACCACAGAACTACAGTCGTGGATGAGGAAGCTGGCTCTTGACGCTGGCTTCGACGCCGCTGGAGTGGCTGCCATTCCCAACCAAAACAGCGAACAGGCCCAAGCGGACGCTCAGCGTTTTGCCACTTGGGTAGAAGCTGGCCGCGCAGGCGAGATGGAGTATCTGAAGCGTCGCGGCGAGGACGGAACGCTCTTGCGAAGTGGTGTTCAGGTTGCCATGCCGTGGGCCCGTTCTGTGATCGTCTGCGCCATGAATTACAACGCAGCCGCACCGCTCTCTGTCGCGGATGCCCCGTCCGATACAGGCTGGATCGCTCGCTACGCGTGGAGCGGACGCGCTCAACCGGATTCCGAAGGAAGGGAACTGATTCCCACCGACTATCACGATGAGCTTCTAGCTCGACTGCGAAGGATTGAAACTATCCTGAAAGAGACGACCGGCTGCGAGACCAGATGCTATGTCGATACCGGGCCTTTGGTGGAGCGCTCTGTCGCCGCGCGCGCGGGCATAGGGTGGATCGGCAAGAATACATGCGTGATCAATCAGCAACTCGGCTCATGGCTCTTGCTGGCTGTTATCGTCACATCGCTGCCGATGGCCGAGGGCAACGAGGCGCAGCTTGCCGTCGATCGTTGTGGAAGTTGCACACGCTGCATCGATGCTTGCCCGACCGATGCGCTGATCGCACCTCGCGAGATGGATGCCTCCCGCTGCATCGCCTATCTCACTATCGAGAAGAAGGGAATCATTCCCACCGAGCTGCGCGAACCGATGGGACGGCAGGTATTTGGCTGCGATATCTGTCAGGATGTCTGTCCATGGAACCGCCGCGCGCCGATCGCCGTAAAGGAAGGTATGGAAGCGAGGCGAGAGCTGGTAAATCCGGCTCTCACCTGGTTGGCCAGCCTGGATAATCAGGGCTTTCGTAAATATTTCGCGGGGTCGCCAGTAGAGCGAACACGCCGCAAACGGCTGCACCGCAATGTGGCAATTGCCATGGGGAATAGTGGTGACAGCAGCTTTTTGCCACAGCTTGAGGCATGGAGCGCCGGTGATGATGAGGTTCTTGCCGAGAGCGCACTCTGGGCGATCGGACAGATTCAACGCCGCTCCAGCTAAGGCGCAATTGGCATCTTGAACGCAACTGTCGTTGAAGTCTGCTCGTCTATCCACACAAGTACGGCTTCGACCGCCATCGCTCTGCTAGCATCGAAGCTGGATTACAGAGGGATGCTGGCTTCCACAAACGTTGTCGGCTCTCGCTTCCTCCCGCATCCCTATGTTCTCGATCCTTCCGCCCAGAACAAGCGCAGACGCAAACGCCACAAAGGTCACTGGCTCCGGCGAGGTGGAGCCTCGCGCGAACGTTCCGATCGAAAATTCCGGGCCTGCAATCTCGGAGATCGGGCTATGGCCCCAGCTTATGGCCCTGCTCCGATATATGGCTGGCACTGAGGTCCACACCTACGCATTCAGCGTTGCCGCCAACGCGATCCTGTCACTCTTTCCGTTCATCGTTCTGCTGTTGACTATCTGCAGGAGTGTCTTCCACTCCAGCGCGATGGAGCAGGTCGTCGGGGACATGATGCGAGGTTTCCTTCCCGTCGGGCAGGACTTCGTCATGCGCAACATGCAGCTGCTGGCCCATCCGCGGAAAGGAGTTCAGGTCTTTTCGCTCGTCATGCTGGTTATCAGTTCGACGGGAGTCTTTCTTCCCCTTGAAGTGGCTCTGAACAACGTCTGGGGCGTCAGAAAAAATCGCAGCTATCTGCACAATCAGGCGGTCTCCCTCGGCCTGGCATTTGCAGTCGGAATCCTCGCGCTTGCCTCCGTTGCCTCAACCTCAAGCTCAAAGGCGGTTCTGTCCCTGATCTTCTTCGGACACACCGAAAGCGTCGCCTACAACCTTGCGGCAAACGGGTTTCTTAAGCTCTGCGCAGGCGGTGCAAGCATCCTGCTCTTTTTTCTGATCTATTGGATATTGCCTAACCGCAAAATTCCGGCCCGCGCAGTCATCCCAACTGCGCTCATGGTTGGCCTATTGTGGGAGCTGGCAAAGTATCTTTATGTTCGGGCGCTCCCATGGCTGGATTTCCAGTCGGTCTACGGCCCGTTCTATATATCGGTAGGGTTAATGATGTGGGCGTTTCTCTCCGGTCTGCTGCTGCTGGCCGGGGCGCATGTCTCTGCAACTCGCTACACGTTGCGGATCACACGCGAAGAAGAACTAAAAGCGAGGGCCGAAGAAAACCTTGGAGCAAAGGAGAATGATGCAGACCGCTAGCGAATCGCGATGGCCAAAGTGGCTGGGGAAGAAACTCCCTACAGGCCTGCCTGGCGCTGTCTTTTGGCTGGCGGTATGGTTCTGCCTTTTGCTTGCGTTACGCCTTCTTCCCGGAATGCTGGGCACGTTCTTTTCTGTCGTGCAGTGGCTTGTCGGAATTGCCCTCGCCGTGACAGCGATTCCTCTGCTCTTCCGCGTCGTTCGAAAGCACATGCTTTGGAGCCTGCGAAACAAGCTCGTTCTCACCTACCTGTTGATCGGCCTCGCTCCCGTAATCTTGTTCGTTACTCTCGTCTTGATCTCTTCCTATGTGGCAGCCGGACAGTTTGCAATCCATCTGGCCGACTCGCGGCTGCAGGAAGAGCTCTCCCAGATGAGCAGCGACAACGGACACCGTGTCGGAATGGTGGAGAATCTTCTGGAAGGCCAGCAGATCCAGCCAAGGGCAGGCGGCCCCGAGTTTAGTGCTGGCATCGATGTTCCGCGCCTCCGCCTGAAACGTGAGAGCGCTGCTTACGTCAACGGCGCGCCAGTCGCTGTGGAAACCGTCCACGGTAAGACACCCCTTGGCCTCCCCCCATGGGCAGCAGAGTTGAAGGGAGGCCGTTTCGAGGGGCTGGTACTCGACGGCGGAGAGCTCTACCTTACAGTCGTCGACCAGCGCCGCCTCCACGACAGCCGCCTTCTCTCTCTCGTCACCAGCCTCCAGGTCGACAGTCAGGTGATGGACATGATCGCCAGCGGCCTCGGCCGCGCCCAGTTGCGTCCCGGCGACCGCCTCGGAAGCGACGACGCCGATCGCAACCAGCCAGAGTCAAACACAGCCTCACGCGCCCGAGATCGCTCCGGTGAACACTCGCAATCTGTGATTGGCGGCAAACAGCCTGCTCCAGCGAACGTCGCTGACATTCAGGTCAACTTCCTGTCCACTGTGCCCGTCGTCGATTGGGACACCGGCAAAAGCGACAACATCCCTATCAAAGTAGACTCCCGCCCCTCGCGGCTCTACCAGCAGCTCTTCGGCTCCTCCATCGGAGGCATCGTCACCAGTGCCTACCGAATCGGCCTGATCGCTCTCTGCATCCTCTTCGGCCTCATAGAGCTTCTTGCCCTCGTCATGGCCATCCGCCTCAGCCGCACCATGACCGCCTCTGTTGCCGACCTCTACGACGCAACCCAGAAGATCGACCGCGGCGAGCTCAACCACCGCATCGGCGTGACCCGTGACGACCAGCTCGCCGAGCTTAGCCGCTCCTTCAACAAAATGACCGGCTCCCTGCAACGCCTTCTCGTTGAGCAACAGGAAAAAGAGCGGCTCCAGAACGAGCTCACCATCGCTCAGGAGGTGCAGGCAAACCTTTTTCCCCAGATCACAAGCCTGCCCACACTCGAGCTGCACGGTGTATGCCGCCCCGCGCGTTCCGTCTCCGGCGACTACTACGACTTCCTCGTCTTCCACGAGTCTTCAAACAACGGTCATCCCAGCCGCAAGGAGACTGGTGTCGGAATCGCCATCGGCGACATCAGCGGCAAGGGAATCTCCGCCGCCCTCCTTATGGCAACCCTCCACTCCGCTGTTCGCGCCTACCGCTTTGCCAGCGAAGAACTCGTCTTTAGCGAGTCAGCCATCGATGGCCTCCTCGCCAGCCGCGACGAGCGTGGAGGTGACTGCGATGAGCTCTTCCAGTCCCCCGGCCGCATCCTCTCTCTGCTCAACCGTCACCTTTACCGCAGCACTCAGCCTGAGAAGTATGCGACGCTCTTCCTAGCCCACTATGACGCACGTTCCGCCGTGCTCACCTACTCCAACGCTGGCCAGCTTCCGCCTCTTGTGCTCGGACGCGACGGCGTAATCCGCCGCCTCGACCGCGGTGGTACCGTCGTCGGTCTCATGGACGGCATGCGCTATGAAGAAGACCGCTTCCAGATGCGCTCCGGCGACATCGTCGTCGCCTACTCCGACGGTGTAACCGAACCCGAGAACGACTTCGGCGAGTTCGGCGAAGAGCGGCTCATGGAAGTCGTCACACGGTATCGCGACCAGCCCCTGCACGTTATCTCAAACCAGGTCATGCAAGCACTCGATGCCTGGATCGGCGCCGAGGAACAGCCTGACGACATCACCCTCGTCCTCGCCCGCCAGGTCTAAACCGTTTGCGCCTCCACTGCCAAAAATGCTCTCATCATCCCTGATGCAGGCCACCGACCGCCACCGCGCAAACGATATCCACCGCTCCATCGACGCCGTCTGGCGCATCGAGTCGGCACGTCTCATTGCCGCCCTCACCCGTATCGTCCGCGACATCGGCGTTGCCGAAGACCTCGCCCAGGACGCTCTCGTAGCCGCCCTCGAACGGTGGCCCCAAACCGGAATCCCCGATAATCCCGCCGCTTGGCTTATGGTCGCAGCTAAAAATAGAGCCATAGATAACATTCGTCGTAACAAGCTTTTAGATAAAAAACATGAACAAATAAGTTATGAATTAGAGGGCACCCGTCAGCTCACGCCCGACGATATTAACGCCGCCATCGACACTCCTATCGCCGACGATCTCCTCCGCCTCATCTTCATCTCCTGCCACCCCATCCTCTCCCCCGAAGCCCGTGTTGCCCTCACCCTCCGTCTCCTCGGCGGCCTCACCACCGACGAGATCGCCCGCGCGGTCCTCCTCTCTGAGCCGACTGTCGCTCAGCGCATCGTTCGCGCCAAGCGCACCCTCTCCGAAGCCAAAGTCCCCTTCGAACTCCCTCGCGGCGAAGAGTTCAAAGGCCGCCTCGCCTCTGTCCTTCAGGTTGTCTACCTCATCTTCAACGAGGGCTACTCCGCCACCACCGGCGACGACTGGACCCGCCCCGCTCTCTGCGAAGAAGCCCTTCGCCTTGGCCGCATCCTCGCCGAACTCACTCCCGACGAACCCGAGGTCTACGGCCTCGTCGCCCTGATGGAGATTCAGGCCTCCCGCCTTCACGCCCGCGTCACAGCCACCGGCGAGCCCATCCTCCTCCTTGATCAGGATCGCGCCCGCTGGGACCAACTCCTCATCGGCCGCGGCCTCGCCGCTCTCGCCCATGCTGAGCAACTCACCACTCAACCCGGCCCCTATGTTCTCCAGGCCGCCATCGCCGCCTGCCATGCCCGCACCGTCACTGCCGCCGACACGGATTGGGACCGCATCGCAAACCTTTACGAGATCCTCAACCAGACCACCCCATCTCCGATCATCGAGCTCAACCGCGCCGTCGCTGTCGCCATGGCCTCTGGTCCCGCCGCAGGTCTCGATCTCGTAGAGCCTCTTATCTCGCACCCCTCACTCAGCAGCTACCACCTGCTGCCCAGCGTTCGCGGTGACCTCCTGTTCAAACTAGGCCGCATCGAAGAAGCCCGCGCCCAGTTCGAACGAGCAGCCTCTCTCGCCCGCAACGCACGCGAGCGTGCCCTCCTCCTCACCCGCGCAGAATTGTGCTCGGAGCGAGCAAAAAACACTTGGAATCCATAGTCGCTCCAACTCACCCCGTTTTTCCCAGAACTCTCATGCTTCAAACCAGCGAACCCGCACCTTCGGCACAAAGGCCTGTTTCGCTTGACGGCACGGCTTTAGCCGTGCCGTAAGTTATCCGGCGTCATGCGGCTTTAGCCGCTGAGGTGAAGACTTTCTGTTCGCGAGTCACTTTTCTAAACCTGCCGTAGACCAGAGCGAAGGTGGAGCCGGTGCGACCTCAAAACTCTCCGGGCCACCCAAAAACCCTGTCAAGCCCCGATATCACCCAACTTCTTGAAACCAAAAGAAATGCAAGTTGCCGATTAATTACCGTCTGCTCGCTAAAATAGAAAGAGTGAAAGAAAAGCAGTGAACCGATAAATTCTTGGCATCGAGATAGTTGCGAAAGAATTAGAACGAAGTACCAACCTAAAGTCTCTGTTTCGAATATTTTGCACAAAAAGTATGGGGGAAGGGGTCCCCTTCAGAAGCCATGCCAGCCGACAATAAAACCGACCTGCTCAATCTCATCGCAACCCTCTCCTTCCGCCTCGGCGACTTCACCCTCGCCTCCGGCCAGAAGTCCGACTACTACATCGACTGCCGCACCACCACCCTCCACGCCGAGGGTGGCCGCCTCTCCGGCCTCGTCCTTTACGACCTCATCGCCGAACACTTCGCCCAGGCCGAGGCCGTCGGAGGCCTCACCATGGGAGCCGACCCCCTTGTCTCGAACACCGCCAGCGCCTCCGCCTGGCACCACTTGCACCACCACCGCGACGCCCTCGTCCACGGCTTCCTCGTCCGCAAGGCCGAGAAACAGCACGGAACCGGCCGCCTCATCGAAGGCTTCCACAAACTCGGAGCCCACGTCGTCATCGTCGACGACGTCTGCACCACCGGCGGCTCCACGATCACCGCCATCGAAGCAGCAACACAGTCCGGCATGAACGTCATCGGAGTCCTCTGTCTCGTAGACCGCGAACAAGGCGGCCGAGCCAACATAGAGGCCGCCGCGCCAAACGCCCCCTTCTACTCCGTCTTCACCGCCACCGACGTCCGTGCTGCCCACATTGCCCTGAATTCCGAGCAAAACAAGTAAACTAAGAGAGACATGATTCCCACCCTAGAATGGCTCCCCAACGGCGTTAACTTCCTCGATCAAACCAAGCTTCCCCTCGAGGAGACCTACGTCCTCGCAACCGACTACCAGCAGGTCGCCACCGTCATCCGCGACATGATCGTCCGCGGCGCACCCGCCATCGGAGTCTCCGCCGCTATGGGCGTCGCCCTGGGCGTCAGCCAGTCGAAAGCCACCGCCGTCGCCGCCCTCAACGAAGATGTCGCCCTCATCTCGAAGACCCTCGCCGAGACGCGGCCCACCGCCGTCAACCTCTTCTGGGCCATCCAGCGTATGCGCGACAAGTACAACGCGCTCGCCGCCGCAGGCACGCCGATCCCCGAGATCAAGGCCGCCCTCATCAAGGAAGCCCAGCAGATGTACGACGAGGACATCGCCGCCTGCAAGTCCATGGGAGCGCACGGCGCAGCCCTTCTCCCGCAGGAAGGCACCGTCCTTACCCACTGCAACGCCGGAGCCCTCGCCACCTGCGGCTACGGCACCGCGCTCGGAGTCATCCGCGCCGCCGTCGAGCGCGGCCACAAGATCGATGTCTACGCCGACGAGACCCGCCCCTACCTGCAGGGCGCACGCCTCACCGCGTGGGAGCTGTTGCACGACAACATCCCCACCACCGTCCTCTGCGACAACATGGCTGGCTCGCTGATGCGTCAGGGGAAGATTCAGGCCGTCATCGTCGGAGCCGACCGCATCGCCGCCAACGGTGACACCGCCAACAAGATCGGCACCTACTCGGTCGCCGTCCTCGCAAAGGAGCACGGCATCCCGTTCTACGTCGCCGCCCCGCTCTCAACCATCGACGTCAACACCCCCGACGGCGACGCCATCCCGATCGAGCAGCGCTCCGCCACCGAGGTCACCCACTCGAACGGCAAGCAGATGACGCCCAACGGCGCTGCCATCCAAAACCCCGCCTTCGACGCCACCCCGTCCAAATACATCACCGCCATCATCACCGAGCACGGCGTCCTACGCGCCCCCTACGACAAGAGCATCTTCGAGATGTTCGCAACCGCT
>Ga0163162_10002033_pt1 | contig 19034 bp, 10 predicted proteins | sample S55metaG_FD_115310 | JGI IMG/M metagenome (GOLD analysis project Ga0163162, IMG submission 115310) | Switchgrass rhizosphere microbial communities from Kellogg Biological Station, Michigan, USA - S5-5 metaG | ecosystem: Host-associated > Plants > Roots > Rhizosphere > Soil | place: USA...
ATTGAAAATTACAAACAGAGTTTGCGCAATGTGGCGGCATGCGGGTTAAAAGTTGTCACCTATAATTTCATGCCCATCCTGGACTGGATGCGGACCGATATCAATTATGAGATGCCAGACAAAAGCAGGGCTTTGCGTTTTGAGAAGTCGGCATTCATCGCCTTTGACCTGTTTTTATTACAAAGACCCGGGGCAGAGAAAGACTACACAAATGAAGACATAAAAAAAGCGAGGAAAAGATTTGAAGTGATGAGCAGTGAAGAAAAAGAGATTCTTTATCGCAATGCTCTTCTTGGTTTGCCTGGAAGTGAAGAGAGATTTACCCCCGAACAAATTCTGGCTGCCTTAAAAACTTATGAGAAGATCGATGCGAAACAATTAAAACGACATCTATTTTATTTCTTACAACAAATAATACCTATCGCGGAGGAGGTTGGTTTAAAAATGGCTATTCATCCCGATGACCCGCCGTTCCCTCTTCTTGGACTGCCAAGAATTGTCAGTACAGAGAATGATGCAAAGGAATTGCTCGCTGCTGCAGATTCACCTGCAAATGGTCTTTGTTATTGTACAGGTTCCTATGGCGTACGGCCGGATAATGATTTACCTGGAATGGTTAAAAGATTAGGAGACCACATTCATTTTATTCATTTGCGCAGCACTTCAAGAGACGCAGGAGGGAATTTTTTCGAAGCCGATCATTTAAATGGAGACGTAGACATGTACAGTGTGATCAAGGAAATTGTATTACTGCAAAAAAGAAAGAATATTTCCATTCCCATGCGCCCGGATCATGGCCATCAAATGCTGGACGATTTGAAGAAGACAACGTACCCTGGATATAGTGCCATTGGCCGTTTGCGCGGATTGGCTGAATTACGGGGGCTGGAGATGGGTATTTACAGAAGTTTGTTGTAGATATTTTGTAGGTTCGGTAGTTTCTTGCAAGAAGATATTTTTCCTTCGCGACTTATGCTGGCCAGCCGGCGTTTGCTCTCCTTTGCTTGTACTAAGATAGGAGCAAAGAAACAAAGCCGATTTTGTCGCGGCGCATTTCCCTGGTTGAGCCTGTTGTTCGCCAACTCTGCGAGTGGATGCTGAACCGAAAACTGACGCCGTTGTTGGACATGTTGGACAAAATCCTGGGGTGCTTATCGCCATTCAACAATGTGAACCGAATCGAACAAGAGAAATATTTTTAATTTGTAAAAAATTACATCGATAATTAAAAAAACACGGTTAATTGATAAAAAAGTATCATTTTGTTTATTTAAAGAAAATAAATTTTGTCAATCGATTGTTAAATTTTAAATTCGGGTTAACGATTTGCACTAATGCTATTGAATGACTGCCGTATGAGATCTCGCTTCGATGAACAATGGAGTACCGCTATTGGCTGGATTGCATCAGCAAATCATTTTTTTATTCCCTTATTTATAGTTTCAATTTTAGTTTTCCGGGCAGACCGTAGAAAATCATTTATTCGGTTGGAATAGCGTGGTTTGTGAGAATCCCGGGTACTATTTTATAGGCGCACCTTGACTAAAATATCTCTAGCTGCTATGCACAAAAACAAAATGCTTTCTGAAAAGGTTGCCCTGACAGGGCAATCCTATAATGGGTGGTTAGTTAACAATTTAGAGCAGTTATCTCATATAGCAATCGTTAGTTTTTACAAGGGCACTACTATCTAGTTAAGTGCCCTTTCTTTATGCGCATAGAGCAGGATGACCAGGGCAAAAAGGACAAACCAAAATAAAAACCAGACCTGTCCGAAAATTCAAAAGAACGCAAAGACCCTTAACTGAACATTTTTATTAACAAAAATTCGGAGTATTTCACACCTAAAACACTTTGCTTTATGAGAAATCATGTTGATTACTTATTGAAAGGCAAGAAGCGTTTCTTCTTTCTAGCCTTTTTCACTTTCGTTTTCTCATCTCTGGTAATTGCTCAAACCAGGGTGTCAGGGAAGGTTACAGGTCCTGATGGAAAACCTGTTTTCGGAGCGACAGTTGGAGTTAAAGGCACCAACGTGGCTACCACCACAACAACGGATGGTAGCTATGCGATTTCGTTGCCTCACAACTCTAACGTTCTTGTCTTTTCTTACATTGGATTTGAAGTTTCGGAAGTCAATGTGAGAGGCAATAATACGATTGACGTTGCCATGAAGCTGCAAACAACAAGCTTGAATGAGGTTGTTGTTACGGGGTATACGGCTCAACGCAAAAAAGACATTACGGGTTCAGTATCTGTAGTGAATGTTGCACAGATGAAGCAGTCGCCTGTTGGAACAGGTGAAGAAGCATTGCAGGGTCGTGCTGCTGGTGTTACGATCATAACTTCCGGTCAGCCCGGTGCAGCAAGTGATATACGCATCAGGGGTATTACCGCATTTGGCAATAACTCGCCTCTTATCATCGTTGACGGTGTAAGAAGCAGTCTTCATGATATCAACACAAATGATATCGAGTCTATGCAGGTGTTGAAAGATGCATCAGCCGCTATTTATGGTGTGGCTGGTTCAAACGGTGTTATCATTATTACTACGAAGAAAGGAAGAACAGGAAGACCGAAAGTTAGTTACGATGGTTATTACGGAATTACCACTCACGGGAATGGATACGAAATGGCCAACACGCAGGAAGAAGCAAATGCGATCTGGCTCCAGCAAATAAATTCCAACCCGACTGTTACGCCAACACATCCGCAGTTTGGAACAGGCGCTAACCCGGTTATTCCTGATTACATCCAGACTTTTCCATATGTAGATCCAACCAGCACAACTGTTCCCCCTGCAAAAATAAACTCGGGCTATACATTATGTAATTGCCCCGCTGACGCAGCCGTTATTGATCCCAGCTTATATGATATTAACAGTGCTCAGATCACAAAGGCAAACAAACAGGGAACGAACTGGTACAATGAAATTACCAGGAACGCTCCGATACAAAGTCATAATCTATCGGTAAGCGCCGGCTCAGATAAAAGTTCCTATTTCTTCTCAATGGGCTATTTGAACCAACAAGGCATTGCCAAATTCCAATATTTAAAGAGATATTCGGTAAGAGCCAACACTCAATTCTCAATTAAGGATCATATCCGTGTTGGTGAAAATTTCTATGCCTTTTACAGGGAAAACCCAATCTTTGGTCAACAGAGCGAAGGAAGTCCTTTTACTACCGCCATCAGGGAATCCGCCATCATACCAGTGTATGACATCGCGGGCAATTTCGCGGGTACCAAATCACAGGGATTAGGTAACTCCGGAAACCCGTTTGCACAGGTTGCTCGTACGGCAAGCAATAAATCAAGGGCGTGGGATATCACCGGAAGCGTGTTTGGCGAAGTTGATTTCCTGAAGCATTTCAATTTCCGCACCACGTTTGGAGGTCTAATGGATAATAATTATGGTTACGGTTTTAACTATGTTGCATATGAAAATGCGGAAGGAAACACGGGTTCAAATTCTTTCGGTGAAAATTCAGGATACAATACAAACTGGACATGGAATAACTTGTTGACGTACTCAAATGCATTCAAAGAACATAATGTGAGAGTGCTCGTAGGTACTGAAGCTGTTAATAACTATGGACGGTACATGAGTGCCAACAGAAGTAATTATTTTTCAGAAAACCCTGACTACTGGGTGCTGGGCGCAGGAACTGGTGCACAGTCTAACGATGGAGGAGCTTATCAAAGTACTCTTGCGTCTTATCTTGGTAAGATAGAATATAGCTACGCTGGGAAGTATTTGTTAAATGCAAGTTTACGCAGGGACGGCGCTTCAGTATTTGCCGAGGACGTAAGATGGGGTACTTTCCCCGGCGTTTCTGCCGCTTGGGTCATTTCACAGGAAAACTTCTTCAAAACAATTTCCTTTGTCAACAACCTGAAATTGCGTTATAGCTGGGCTAAATTAGGTTCAACAAGTAACGTAGACGCTAAAAATCCTTTAGATCTGTATGCTTCCAGGCTCGGCCGTTCGGCTTATGACATTGGCGGTAGCAATACTGGTCCTGTAGCAGGATTTTTCAGAAGTAATATCGGTAATCCTGCAACAACGTGGGAACAAGATATTATTACCAATGCAGGTTTTGATGCCGTTATTCTTAATAACAAACTCGATATAAGTTTCGACTGGTACAAAAAGAAAGTGAGTGGATTGTTGTTCACTGCCCAGGGACCGCAGTATGACATTCTCTACGGTGGGGGTGATGCAGCTCTTCCAAAGGTTAACGTCGGCGACATGCAAAATACCGGGATCGATGCAAGTGCAACTTATCACGGGGCTGCCGGAAAGGATTTCAAGTTTGATGTTGGGGTTACCTTCACATCTTACAAGAATAAGATCGTTGATATACCTGGTTTGAATTATTATGATGAGGGGGCGGTCAGGAATAACATTTTACAACGTGAACAGGAAGGGCAACCTTTTGGATCTTTCTTTGGCTATGAAGTGTTGGGTCTTTTCCAAAGTGCTGACGACGTTGCCAAATCTCCTACGCAGGTTGATGCTCAACCAGGCGTTTTCAAATACAAAGACGTGAACGGTGACGGTAAAATAGACGCTGATGACAGAACTTTCATCGGTAACCCAAATCCTAAATTTGAATACGGGTTGAACATTTCATTCAGCTATAAGAATTTTGATTTCTCGAGCTTCTTCTTTGGTTCGGCCGGAAATGATATCTTCAATAATATCTTATACTTTACCGATTTCCCCGATTTCTTCAAAGGAGCTATCAGGAAAGAAGTAGCTGTTAACTCCTGGACACCCACCAATACCAACACCAACATACCGAAGTTGCGCACAACTGGTGGATTCAGCACTGACCTGAGTACATATGCTAACAGTTATTTTATCAGCAAAGGTTCCTATTTCAGGGCCAAGCAAATGCAGATCGGTTATACATTGCCCGCCAACTTGCTGGGAAAATATGGAATTGAACGTCTGAGGGTTTATTTCCAGGCTGCGAACTTGTTTACAATAACTAACTATAACGGTCTTGATCCTGAGCTGCAAAGCCAGCCAAATTCAAGCGGACAGATCATCAACACGTTTGAGTTCGGTATTGACCAGGGTAGTTATCCTCATACGCCTTCGTTTATTTTTGGAGTAAACCTCAATTTCTAAATACTATATTTTAATTTATATGAAAAAGATAAAGCGCAAATTTTTAATTCTGTCCTCTCTTGCAATAGTTGTGGTGGTTGTTGCATGTAGTAAAAAATTCCTGGACAAACCACCATTGGGAACCTTAAGTCCCGAAATCATGGCCACAGAAAAAGGTGTGCAAGGTTTGTTGATAGGTGCATATTCTCTTGTTGATGGCGAAGGAACACCGGGTGATGGATTCGCATCAGGAGCTTCAAACTGGATCCTTGGCGGTGTAACAAGTGATGATGCTTACAAGGGATCTGACCCTTCAGACGTGGGTGAGGCCGCTCCAATGGAAAAGTGGATCTCTTTAACTGCCACCAATAGTGCCATACCTCAAAAATGGAAAGTGCTGTATGCGGGCGCTAACCGTTGCAATGATGTATTGAAAACAATGGCTACTGCACCAGATGTTACAGCTGATAAAGCGACATTGATTGAAGCGCAGGTTCGTTTTCTGAGGGGTTTCTATCACTTTGAGTTGAAAAAGGTATTCAACAATATTCCTTATGCTGACGAAACACTGACTTTAGATAATACTGATAATACTGTAGATGCGTGGCCAAAGATTGAAGCTGACTTACAGTTCGCTGTGGCTAATTTGCCAGATTCCTGGAGTGCAGGTGAGCCTGGAAGAGCAAATGTATGGGCTGCAAAGGCTATGCTTGCTAAGGTTTACATGTTTGAACACAAATTAGATCTTGCTTATCCGATTCTTACCGATGTAATTGCAAACGGAAAGACGGCTAAAGGCGATAAATATGCTTTGAACCCGCACTTCTATTCCAACTTTAATCCAGCGCAAAAGAATAGCCCTGAGTCAGTTTTTGCTGCTCAAACTTCTGTGCAGGATAATTCTTCAGTAGATTGGGGTGGAGATCCCAATGGTAACTATGGCGACATCCTGAACTTTCCTTATACTGGTGGACCCGGTGCATGTTGTGGTTTCTATAACCCTTCACAAAGCCTGGCCAACTCTTTTAAGGTTGACGGAACAACCGGTTTGCCTTTGGCTGATCCATATTCCGGACCAGCCGTAAGTGCTGAATCGGGAGCTGCCTATACAGGAACGGTAGATCCAAGAATTGACTGGACTATGGGCAGACCAGGTATTCCTTATTTGGATTGGGGCATCCATCCTGGTTTAAATTGGATCAGGAATCCACAAAACGATGGAAACAAAAGCCCGCTTAAAAATGTGTATGCTGAATCGCAGAAAGATACTTATACGGATGTGGGCAGTGCCTACTGGGGACCGACAGAGCTGGTCGCAAACAATGTAAATGTCATTCGTTTTTCAGACGTTATCCTTTGGGCGGCAGAATGTGAAGTAGAAGCAAACAATTTAACCGGTGCGCTTGCTCATGTGAATATGATCCGCAGCAGAATGGCTGACCATCCGGAAGCCTGGGTAAAAACTGGAGCATATGATGCATCGAGCGCCATATACACGAGTGGTGCCAATGCAGATAATTACAAGATCGGCCTCTATACTTCTTTCGCTTCCCAGGATGCCGCAAGGCAAGCCGTTCGGACTGAAAGACAACTTGAACTTGCGATGGAAGGCCAGCGTTTCTTTGATCTCGTAAGATGGGGAATCGCTGAACAAACAGTTAATGCTTTTATCGAAAGAGAAAAGGCTGCAAGACCATTGAAATCAGACGCACATTTTACGGCTAACAAAAATGAATACATGCCTATTCCCCAATCAGAAATTGATAACCTCAATGCTGATGGAACTGTCCGTCTGAAACAAAACCAGGGTTATTAATATGTAGAAGATTTTAAAGTCTTTTTTATGAAGAGGTGAAGTACATTTACTTCGCCTCTTTTATTATTGAGAGAATTGCCAGACATACGTTTTTATGAAGATCAGTAATATCCTGTCCCTCTTTTTTATTGTTGTATTCTTTGCTGCCTGTCAGAATAACCATACTTTATTTCGCGTAATTTCTTCAAACCATTCCGGGATCCATTTTGCAAATGCGATCGTAGAAAATGATTCAGTTAACCCGATCGACCTTACAAATATTTACAATGGCGGAGGTATCGGCGTAGGTGATTTTAATAACGATGGTCTGGAGGATCTTTATTTTACCGGCAACCAGGTGGCAAACCGCCTGTACATTAACACGGGTAATTTCAAATTCGAAGATGTTACTGATGCCGCCAATGTAAATGGTGAAGGAAAATGGTGTCGTGGTGCGTCAGTGGTAGATATTAATAACGATGGCTTGCCTGACATCTATGTCAGCGCATCGATATTGCACGACGCGCAAAAACGAAAAAACATTTTATACATCAACCAGGGTGCGGACAAGAAGGGTATTCCTCATTTTAAAGATATGGCGGCAGAATATGGGCTGGATGATACAACTCACACCACGATGGCTGCTTTTTTTGACTATGATAATGATGGAGACCTTGATGTTTACCTGGTCGTGAATCAAATCATAAAAGGCAACAATCCCTCCGTTTTTCGACCGATCATAAAAGATGGGTCTTTCCCAAGTACGGGAAGGCTATATCGTAATGATTGGGACAGTGCCGCAGGTCACCCTGTATTTACCAATGTCACAAAACAGGCCGGTGTTACAATTGAAGGATATGGGCATGGTGTAAATATTGCCGATTTTAACCGTGACGGATGGAAGGATATTTTTGTAACGAATGATTTTAATTCCTGCGACCTGCTTTATATAAATAATCACGATGGCACATTTACCAATAAGGCTACGTCATACTTCAAACACACGTCGGCGAATGGGATGGGCCAGGATGTGATCGACATGAATAATGACGGCTTGTCTGACGTTGTGGAGTTAGATATGAACCCGGAAGACAATTACCGGAAGAAAACAATGTTAGGCGTGGCGAGTTATCACACTTATCAAAACAGTGATTATTTCGGTTACCAATACCAGTATGTACGAAATAGTTTGCAGTTAAACCAGGGACCGGGCCTAAGGCAAAATGACTCGATCGGGGATCCGATATTTAGCGATGTAAGTTTTTTGGCCGGGATGGCTGAGACGGACTGGAGCTGGACACCCCTTGTAACGGATTTTGACAATGACGGTTACAGGGACATTGTTGTTACCAATGGATTTCCCAGGGATGTAACGGATCATGATTTTATCGCGTTTCGCAGGGAATCTTCTACGATTGCAAGCGAAGAGTATGTGTTAAGCCAGATTCCCCAGGTTAAGATTCATAATTATGCCTTTCACAATAAAGGGAACCTGCCTACCGGACAGGCAGGTATCACGTTTGAAGATGTTACTGATAAATGGGGATTGATGACGCCTTCATTTTCCAACGGCTCCGTTTATGCTGATCTTGACAATGATGGGGACATGGACATGATCGTGAATAATATTAACGATGAAGCATTTGTTTATGAAAACACTACCAACGCAAAGAATAAAATCAATGCAAACTACCTGAAGATAAAATTTGAAGGCGATAAGAATAACGTGGATGGCCTGGGTGCATGGGCCGAGATCTATTACAATAAAGATCAGAAACAGTTTTATGAGAACACACCCTACCGCGGATATCTGTCAAGTATTCAACCGGGAGCCTTTTTCGGATTGGGGAAAGTTACTTCCGTAGATTCGGCAATTATCCGGTGGCCGGGAAATAGAAAACAGGTTATTAAAAATGTCAAAACAAATCAGACGCTGACCGTTGACATCAAAAATGCAGATCTTCCTGACACGTGGACGATTGATCCATTAGTGAAAGACGCTTTGTTTGCCGACGTAACAACTCTCTCGGGCATTAATTATGTACATAAAGAAAAAGATTTTATTGATTTCGACAGGGAGCGGTTGATCCCTCACAAACTGTCGCAGTACGGGCCGGGCCTGGCCGCCGGTGATATTGATGGCAATGGACTTGATGATATCTGTATTGGCGGTTCGACTGATTCTTCAGGAAAATTTCTGCTGCAACAAAAAGATGGAAAATTCATAATGAAAAGTTTTCCGATAGCGGACAACAAGGATCCTAAATCACCTGAAGATATGGGGCTATTGCTATTTGATGCAGACGGTGACGGCGATCTGGATCTCTATTGTGCCAGCGGCAGTGATGAGTTTCCTGCAAATACTTACAGATACCAGGACCGTCTCCTGGTAAACGATGGAAAGGGGAATTTTTCAATTGACACGACTGCCATGCCTGTTAATTACACAAGTAAAAGTTGTGTAAAGGCTGTTGACTTTGACAACGACGGCGACCTGGATTTTTTTATTGGTGGCAGATGCTTGCCCGGAAAATACCCAATGGCGGTCAGCTCTTTTATTTATCGGAATGATTCGAAGGATGGAAAAATAAAATTTACTGATGTCACGAATGGTGTAGCAAAAGATCTGCAGAATATCGGTATGGTTTGCGATGCTATATGGACAGATTTTGACAACGATGGATGGGCAGATCTAATAGTAGTGGGTGAATGGATGCCGGTTACTTTTTTCCGGAATGATCATGGAAGATTTCAGAATGTAACCGGGCAATCGGGGATCGGTGATCAGATAGGGTGGTGGAACAGTATTGCGGGCGGCGATTTTGACAATGATGGCGACATAGATTATATAGTTGGCAATCTTGGAAAGAATTCTTTTTTCCGTGCAAGCAATGAGTACCCGGTGAGCGTGTACGCCAAAGACTTCGATAACAATGGCAGTGTCGATGCGGTCCTGACTGTATTCCTAAAGGACAGAAATAAAGATGCGGTCAGGAAAGAATATACAGCTCTTAACAGGGATGATATTGTAAGCCAATTGCCGGGTGTGAGGAAAAATTTTTTAACGTACAAAGAATTTGCAAGCGCGGATGTCCACCAAATGTTTCCTGACGAGCAGATGAAAGGGGCAGTGGTCATTCATGCGAATAATTTTAAAAGCTGCTTTTTAAGAAATAATGGCAAAGGCAAGTTTGAATTGATTCCTCTTCCTGACCAGGCACAAATGGCTCCTCTCAACGGAATGGTTGTAGACGATCTTAACGGCGATGGAAACCTGGACGTTGCGTTAAATGCAAATGATTTTGGAAATGAAGTTTTTGACGGAAGATACGACGCAATGAATGGGCTGGTGCTTCTGGGCGATGGTAAAGGAAGTTTCACCGCGCAAACTATTTTAGAAAGCGGCGTCTTCGTTCCCGGTGATGGCAAGGCGCTGGTAGAACTAAAAGGGTCGGGTCCCGATTATTTGCTGGCAGCGTCACAGAACAGGGGTCCGTTGAAATTATTCAAACGCAACAATGCGAGCCAGAAAGTAATTCCACTTCTGCAAACGGATAGGACAGTATTTATTACACTTGCAAACGGAAGGAAAAGAAGAGAAGAATTGTATTATGGAAACTCGTTTTTATCACAATCAAGCCGCTTTCTAAGTATAGATAAAAATGTTTCGTCGGTAGAAGTGCAGGATTCAAAAGGAAAAACTCGTCTTATCAATTTGCAGTAAATCACCGGGCTTATCTCCAAAACCATCACCATAAAATTCGTCCACTATTTCTTCCTGGTAGTCTTTTTTTCGATTGCGTTTTTGTCTTCCTGCAAGAACTACCGCAGGAACGGCACCCATAAAACCACGTCACTGTCAAGTATCGGCAGGGGCGAGAGATTGGCCATTCAATATTGCCAGTCCTGCCATATGCTTCCTGATCCATCGCTACTTGATTCAAAAACATGGGGAACAGGAGTGCTTCCAAATATGGGGCCGAGACTGGGCATCTTTCAATATGGGCCGCAGGTATATCCTTCATACAAGCACGATTTTGACCTTGATTCAAATTTTTATCCTAAGCAACCACTTCTCAATTTAGATCAATGGGAAAATATCATTGACTATTATACGGCTACGTCGCCTGATAGTCTCCCCAAGCAAAATCGAATGCAAAATATTCAACCGAGCCTTCCGGTTTTCTCGGTTCAGCTTGCGGATTTCAGTTACCCGAACCCCACGACTTCTTTTGTAAAAATAAATGGTGACTCTTTGCATCCATTGATCATCAGCGATGCCTTAAGGCATCGCATCTATTTCCTAAATAAGCAATTAGAAATTAAAGATTCTCTTTTTTATGGACCAGTCGTGGATATAGATTTTATGCAGGGCAAAATGTTGGCGTGTGACATAGGTGTTTTAAATCCTAACAATGGAAAGTTTGGTAAAGCTCAATTCATCGACGATGACCATGGAAAGATAAAGATCGATAGTACTCCATTGTTTTCGGAGCTGAGAAGACCTGTACAAATCGTTCCGGTAGACCTGAACAACGACGGCAGACAGGATTACGTGGTCTGTGAATTTGGGAATTTGGTGGGAGCACTTTCCTGGATGGAAAATATGGGAAATAATAAATTTGCAAGACATGTTTTGAGGGCTTCACCAGGAGCGATAAAGGCATATATCAATGATTATAACCGTGATGGTGCACCGGATATTTGGGTTTTATTTGCTCAGGGTGAAGAAGGAATTTTTCTTTTCACGAATAAAGGGAGTGGCATTTTTGAAGCAAAGGAGGTCCTCAGGTTTCCCTCGTCGTATGGATCGTCTTATTTTGAATTTGCCGACCTTAACAAGGATGGCCATCCCGATATTATTTATACCTGTGGAGATAATGCTGATTTTTCACCCATCCTGAAACCTTACCATGGAGTGTATATTTTTTTTAATGATGGCGCAAACCAATTTCAACAAAAATATTTTTTTCCGATCGATGGATGTTATAAGGCGATTGCACGGGATTTTGACGGGGATGGAGACCTGGACATTGCGACAATATCTTTTTTTGCTGACTATGAACATCAGCCGGAGGAAAGTTTTGTCTATTTGGAAAACGAAGGAAATTCTTTAAATGGGGGAGCAGAATTAAAATTCAAACCTTACAGTTTTCCCGAGGCAAAATTGGGTCGCTGGCTGACAATGGATGCGGGTGATATCGATGGTGATGGCAGGCTGGATCTTGTCCTGGGAAATTTTTCGCTCAGTGCTCCGGGGATGAAATCGGTTAACAACTGGAAAAACTTTGTGCCATTTGTGGTGTTAAAAAATACAAGTAAAAAATGAGTGTAGAACTTTAATTATTGATTGATGAAAACGTTAAAACTATTTTTTACGCGCGGCTTGATTTGCTTTTTGGCGATTGTGACCCTTTCTCTTGAGGCGTTTTCACAGAGCCTTCCGCCGTTCAGAATGTATCGTTCTGACAAAACAATTTTTAGTGCGACTGAATTACCAAAGACAAAGCCCATTGTTCTTATTTATTTTGACCCGGATTGCGACCACTGTCAGAAACTAATGAAAGAACTTTTCCAGAAAATAGAAGCTTTTAAGAGTGCTGAAATCATAATGGTAAGCTTTAAGCCGATCGAAGAAATAGCTGCGTTTGAAAAGCAGAATAATACTCAAAAGCATGCTAACATAATTGTAGGAACGGAGGGTACGACATTTTATGTGAGAAATTATTACGGATTGGTGACGATGCCGTTTACCGCTCTCTATGATAAGAAAGGCAATTTAAATTACTCATACAGGAAGGAAACATCAGTAGATGACCTGATAAAACGATTGAAGAGCCTCTAGGATCCGAGGAGGCTAACAGAGGGAAAATAAGGGAGAGTTTTATTCCACGTAAAGGGATTATTTCATTAAATTTAAATTTTCCTTACCTGTTTGAGGATACAAGCCAGGTAACACACGATGCCAAAACGATTCTTCTATATCCTGCTTATCTGCATTGCTTCAAAACATGTGGCAGCTCAAAACGCCGGGGACACCACGCTTCGTGAAAATGCATTACAGGCTATTAACACATACTATCGAAACCTGGGAGAGGAATCTCCACTTTATAACGGCAGTGAATACATCGAATATGCCTATACTTTACAGGAAGGACATCCTTTTTTCCAGGTAGCCGAGTTCATGAGTGGTAATATAAACCTTGAAGGGATGATCTTTCGTGATGTACCGATGCTTTACGATATAATTAAAGACCAGCTGATCATCCAGGATTTTCAAAAGGTTTATAAAATAAATCTGCCTGCTGAAAGAGTGCAACAATTTTCTCTTTTGGGCCATCTATTTGTGCGCCTCATACGCGATTCTTCCGAACAAATCAAAACAGGATTTTACGATCAGTTATATGGCGGCAAAACAAGCTTGTTCGCAAAAAGGGAAAAAAAGATCCTGGAAAAGTATTCAAATATTCAGATCAGCAAGGTGGTGATCAGCGAGAATATTTATTATATAAAGAAGGAGGGAGTCTATCGCACCATTAGAAACAAATCATCCCTTCTTTCGGTCCTGAAAAACAAAAAGAAGGAAGTACAACAGTATTTGAAGACAAACGATATAAAATTTAAAAAAGAACCGGAAAGGGCAATGATCATGGCTGTCAGGTACTATGACCAGTTAACAAACTAACATGCGCTACGTCTATATTTTATTGACTGTTTCATGTCTTCTTTTTTACACAGGTTTGTCCGCGCAGGAAAAAAGTGACACGTTGGTAACCGGGGATTTTAACGACGTGAGGATCGAACAGTTTGTCCGGGAACTTGAAACTCAAACGGGGTTTCACTTTTATTATATCAGCAGCCAGTTTGACAGCCTGAAAATAACTCTTTCCGTAAAGGAACAATCACTAAGAAAGGTTCTTGAACTTGCTTTTGCCAATACCAGTTTTCACTTCAGCATCGATCAGCGAAAAAATGTATTCCTGATCAAAGATAAAACGATCACACCCGACCTTCCGCCTGGCTTTTTTGAAAAAACAAAAAACCAGGCTGATACCATCAACAATAATATTGCGGATATCGATTTGGCAAGTAAAGCCGTAGCTGCGTCTATGGAAAACAAGATCTACGAAATAGGGATCAAGGGTGCGGAAACAAAAACGGGCAATGCGACAGTAGCAGGATATGTTCGCGATGACAATACGCGTGAACCATTGCCAGGAGTTTCGATCTTTCTTGAAGAAAACACAGGCATAGGCGCGGTAACAGATCAGTTTGGCTATTTTTCTCTGACCTTACCCAAAGGGCGGCATACAATAAATATTCAAAGCAGGGGTAAGAAGGATGCCGTCCGGCATATCATTTTATATTCTGACGGCAAAATGGATATATACCTTCATGACCAGATCATTGCCTTAAAGGAAGTAGTGGTGTCTTCAAAGAAGACAAGCAACGTTCGGAGTGTTCAGCTGGGTGTGGATAAATTAAACATCAGCACGATCAAACAGGTGCCCACGGTATTTGGTGAGGCAGATATCTTACGAGTAATATTAACCTTGCCTGGCGTAAAATCTGTAGGTGAGGCCAGTACTGGTTTTAATGTGCGTGGGGGCTCTACTGATCAGAACCTCATTTTATTCAATGGCTCTACTATTTATAATCCTTCTCATTTCTTTGGATTCTTTTCGGCATTCAATCCTGAGGTTGTAAAAGATGTTGAGCTGTATAAAAGCAGTATACCGGCTAAATATGGAGGGCGCTTGTCGTCGGTTCTTGACATTACTTCGCGTGAAGGAAACAAAAAGAATTTCGCCGGTTCTGCCGGCATTGGGCCCGTTACCAGCAGGCTCAATATCGAAGGTCCATTTTCAAAAAGGGACTCATCTAATTCATTTGTCATCGGCGGCCGTGCAACCTATGCTGATTGGCTCCTTAACTTGCTGCCTCACCAGTATGATAAAAGCGAAGCATCTTTTTATGACGTCGCGCTGCATACCACTCATGACTTGAATAAGAAAAACAGTTTGTACCTGACAGCTTATATGAGCAAAGATCACTTCAATCTTAATAACGACACTGCCTACGAATTTGGCAACAGGAACGTAAACGTCCAATGGAAACACACATTCAATAATAAGCTAAGCAATCTCACCGGCGTCGGGTATGATTATTATCAATATGATATCGGTAGTCATGCAAATAAAATAAATGCCTACGATCTCAAATTTGATGTAAGCCAGGCAAGCCTGAAATCAGATTTTAACTACTACCTGAGCACAAAGCATACCATTGAGTTTGGCATAAGCTCCATTTATTACAAGCTCCATCCAGGCTCATATACACCGGTAGGATCGGAATCACTTGTAAAACCTGATATAGTGCCTGCGGAACAGGGGCTTGAATCAGCCGTGTACCTGGGAGATCGTTTTAATGTTAGCCCGGCCTTCTCTGTGAACTATGCCATTCGATATTCAATGTATCAATACCTCGGTCCTCAATCGGTCAGCGATTACGTTCCGGGAGTTCCGAGAGATGAATCGAGCCGGACCGAAACAAAGGAATATAAAAAGGGAGACATCATAAATAATTACAGTGGTCCCGAATACCGGCTTGCTTTGCGTTATGCCGTCTCTCCTGACTTTTCTATCAAGGCGGGAATTAATTCATTGAGACAGTATATACACATGTTGTCAAATACAACGGCCATCGCGCCAACCGATATCTGGAAATTAAGTGACCCAAACATCAAACCGCAGGAAGGAGAACAGGTTTCTATAGGATTCTATAAAAATTTTAGATCGAACACAATTGAAACATCGGTCGAAGTTTACTACAAGCGGATGAGACATTACCTTGATTATAAGAGCGGCGCCATACTGGTGCTGAACCACAATATCGAAACAGATGTCATCAATACGAGGGGAAAAGCTTATGGAATAGAATTGCTGATAAAGAAAATGGCAGGAAAGCTAAATGGCTGGATCGGCTATTCTTATTCACGCACTTTCTTAAAACAGGATGATCCTATTGCGGGAGAAGTGATCAATAACGGCGATTATTATCCCAGCAATTATGATAAGCCTCATGATCTGAGTATTGTGGGTAACATCAAGCTGTCACACCGCTTCAGCGTCTCATCAAATATTGTATACAGCACAGGCCGACCGATAACGCTGCCTTATGGGATCTTCTATTACGCCGGAGCGCAAAGAGTTTTGTATTCAGACAGGAACCAGTACCGCATCCCTGATAATTTCCGGATCGATCTTTCGATGAACATTGAAGGCAACGCAAAGGTGCATCAGAAAACACATAACTCGTGGACAGTCGGAGTGTATAATTTAACAGGAAGAAAAAATCCATACTCAGTTTATTTTATTAGTGAAAATGGCGTAATAAAAGGGTATAAACTTTCCATATTTGGCAGCATTATTCCCTTTGTAAATTTTAATATCAGGTTTTGATCAAGAATTATATTAGACAAGCGATTGGGCTTATGCTGATTTTCTTGCTGGCACAATGCAAGGAAGAATATATTCCGAAACTTGAGGAAAGCAACATCAGGCTACTCGTAGTGGAAGGATATATTAATAGCGGGATCGGCCCCACAATCTTTCACTTGTCCCGTGTCGCCGACTTAGCAGATACGGTTTTCATCCCAGAACTTGCGGCGGAGGTGAACATAGAGAGTGATAACGGTAATGTATTCCCATTAGCAGATTATGGTAACGGGGAATATAGCACTCCTCAACTGATCCTTGATAATAATGCAGAGTACCGGGTATACATTAGAACAAACAATGGAAAAGAATATGTCTCTGGGTATTCCGCGGTAAAGCACACTCCGGTTATTGACAGTATTAGCTGGCAAGAGGAAAACGATGGAGTGCAGATATACGTAAACAATCATGGCAATCCAAATGACACTAGTTATTATCGGTGGACTTATTCCGAAACGTGGGAGTTTCATTCGGCATATGTAAGCAATCTCGATTATGTAATAGATCCGGTCTCCAATGAGCCAATCGATCTCATGAACAGGGTTGACCCGGAGGCCATCTACAAGTGTTGGAAAACACAGCAATCAACGAATATCATCCTGGGTTCAACAGAAAAGCTTGCGGAAAATAGAATTTTCTTACCTGTCCGCTTTGTTGAAGCACTGGGTGAAGAATTAAGTGTCCGCTATTATATCGAAGTAAGCCAGTATGCGTTAAGCCATGAAGCGTTTCTTTTTTACCAGCGATTAAAAAGGAATACAGAACAGATCGGAACATTGTTTGATCCGCAACCTTCCAAACTTCCAACAAATATTCATTGTTTAAGTGACTCAACAGAGGCAGTAGTTGGTTTTGTCGAAATCACAGACTTACAGCAGGCACATAAGTTTATTACCAACGACGAGGTTAAGCCATGGACACCCCCGGTCTCTTGTTCAAAGATAGTTGCAGTAAACAGTCCATCTGAGTTACAGGTCGCTGCAAGTAATAATTTGCCTTTGAGTCCACTTACTTATATGGGACCGAAGATTGCGACGTATTCTGCGGCCGCGAAGGAATGTGTAGATTGTACTTTACGTGGAACAAATATAAAACCTGCCTTTTGGTGATGACTATGCGAACGGGAAATTGTATTAAAATGATAGTTGGCTGTGCGGTGATGCTGTGTTTTTACAGCTGCAAGGAAATTTATGACCCCCATATCGATGCAAAAACTACGGGAACACTGGTTGTCGAAGGATTCATAAACAGTAGCCAGGGTCCGACAACCATTCACTTGTCACGTTCTTCAAGTTTGGAGGATACTAAATTAGATCCAGAATCGAACGCCCAGGCAAATGTGGAAGGTGACGATGGAAGCAGCTTTACGTTATTTAATAATGGAGACGGCATATATACCAACTCACAACTAGCACTAAATAACAGCGTGAAATATCGTTTGCATATAAAAGCTGCCGACGGGAAAGAATATGCCTCCGATTACGCTCCTGTAAAATTTACTCCGCTTATTGACAGCATTACCTGGCAAAGAGAAAATGATGGGCTGAGAATTTATACCAATGCAAACGATCCTCAAAATGGAACGAAATATTATCAATGGAAATATGAGGAAACGTGGGAGATTCATTCAGCTTATTATACTTCATTAAAATATCTAAGAGATACGATCCGGACGAATGACGTCACGGCTCTTGTTTTCCGGCAGCCTGATAAGAATCCTGATACAACTCTTTATAAATGCTGGAATACGCTCAATTCGTCGACTATCATTTTAGGTTCTACCGAAAAATTAACGAGCGACCTTGTTTATTTACCGGTTCAATATATCGAGCCCCAGTCAGAAAAATTAAGCGTGCTGTATAGCATTAACCTGAGACAATACGCGATCAGCAAGGACAATTACGGATTTCTGCAAAAGATGAAAAAAAATACGGAACAGTTGGGAACCATTTTCGATCCGCAGCCGTCGGAGATATCGGGTAATATGCATTGTTTAACGGATCCAAATGAGCTGGTAGTGGGATTTATTGAAGTGACCCAGGAACAGGTGAAAAGGATTTTTATTTACAATAGCCAGGTGCCGGGCTGGGGTTATCTTCCAGATTGTGCACAGGCGATTATCGATAACAATTTGGACAGTATCAAGAGGCATGCGAGTGATCTTTATCCGACTTTACCCTTCAGTACGAACGCTTTTGGTGCGATCGTTAAGTTTTATGCAACGCCTGATAAGAATTGTATGGATTGCACTTTTCGCGGAGTACATCAAAGACCCGACTTTTGGCCATGAAATTAGGTTTGATAAAACAATATCTTAAACTGATCATGACTTACGTGATTTCAATGTTGTTTTTTACGCAATGTAAGCAAGAGTATGACCCGCACATCGAAGCAAAGACCACGGGCCTGTTGGTAGTGGAAGGGTTTATAAATAGTGGCCAGGGGTCAACAACAATCCGCTTGTCCCGCTCTTCAGATTTGGAGGACACCACATTGAAACCTGAGGACGGAGCGCAGTTGAATGTTGAGGGTGATGATGGAAGCAATTTTCTGTTGTTTAATAATGGAAACGGTGAATACAATGTTTCACAACTAACACTATACAATGGGGTAAAATATCGTC
>Ga0163162_10002034_pt1 | contig 19033 bp, 12 predicted proteins | sample S55metaG_FD_115310 | JGI IMG/M metagenome (GOLD analysis project Ga0163162, IMG submission 115310) | Switchgrass rhizosphere microbial communities from Kellogg Biological Station, Michigan, USA - S5-5 metaG | ecosystem: Host-associated > Plants > Roots > Rhizosphere > Soil | place: USA...
AGAAAATTGGCTTCTTTCATAAAGGCATCTTCAGAAGCAATGCTAACATTGGCATTCAACTGGAAGCTGCCGCCGGTTTCTTTGTATTCACGCGGCGTAGGGAAAATCTTAATGAGCTTTTCTGCCGGAAGGTCAATTGTATTTTTATTCTGTGCGTATAAATCAGCAGGCGTAATCAATCCAACCTTGTCACCAGCAAATCGCAAGTATTGTTTCGGCGAGGTGGAAGGAAGTACAGCGTAATTATTGATGGGAACCGGCGCTCCGCCGTTATCCCAAACAAGGTAGAAACCGCGGGGTGCGTCGGTAAAATTTACCACCCAGTCGGATGAAACGAAGTCTATCTTGACGCTTTTATTCCGGCCAATAGATTTGAACCCCGTTTTGGGTGCGATGTAGAAAAAATCCCCGTTGACCTGCCGAATTTCAACGTTGCCCGTAACTCCCTCTTCCCGGATATCCCTGACGAAATTGAAATAGATCTTCCATCCCGTGGCAGGCAGTGTTTGTTTGCCCTTGTTCGTGAGCGTTAGTTCATTGAGTGAGGCCATTTCCCCATTGTGGTTGTTTTCCACAACGCCCCAGGTCAGGGAAAGCGTAGAGGGGTCGAAGACTGATTTTTTTGATTGCGCGAAAACCAGGGTCTGAATGGAAAGCACAAGAAGAGCCGGCAGAATTCTTTTCATTTGAAATCTTTATAGGTTTTAAGGACTAGCGAAAATAATGAATCAATGCGCTTCGAGCCAGTTTATGCCAGCGCCAATTTCTGCTTCAACCGGAACCTTGTTGGGAAGCGGCAGGGCGTCGCGCATCCAATCGAGGATAAGGGGTTTGATGATTTCCACTTCCTCTTTCACTGCATCGAAGACCAATTCGTCATGTACCTGCAGAATCATACGCGATTTGAATTTCCGTTTTTCAAATTCATGGTGAATCTTCACCATCGCCAGCTTGATCATGTCTGCAGCCGTACCCTGGATGGGTGAGTTGATGGCGTTTCGCTCAGCAAATCCCCGCACGGTGAAATTTGAAGAGTTGATGTCTTTCAGCCATCGCTTTCTTCCCATCAACGTCTCTACATAACCCTTCTCCCGCGCGAAATTAATGGTGTCATCCATGTAACGCTGGATATTCGCGAATTGCTTTTTATAATTGTCGATGATTTCTTTGGCTTCTGTTCGGCTGATGCCCAGGTTATCAGCCAGGCCAAAGGCGCCCTGACCGTAGATAATGCCGAAATTCACGCTCTTAGCCTTATAACGCATCTCTTTAGTAACAGACTTTTCATCCACGCCGAATACCTTGGCTGCAGTGGCCGTATGAATATCAGTTCCGTCTTTGAATGCTTTGCTCATATTGGGATCTCCGCTGATCGCAGCGACAATCCGCAGTTCGATCTGGGAGTAGTCTGCTGAAAGCAACACATGGTCTTCATCTCGCGGAACAAAGGCTTTGCGGATCTCCCGACCCCTTTCGGTTCTGACAGGAATATTCTGAAGATTGGGGTTGTTGCTCGACAAACGACCCGTCACCGCCACGGCCTGTGCATAGGACGTGTGCACCCGGCCCGTTTTTCGGTTAATCATTAACGGTAGCGCGTCGACATACGTGGATTTCAGTTTTGTGAGCTCCCTGAACGCCAGGATATCTTCCACAATCTTGCTTTGGTGCGAGAGTTTGAGAAGCACGTCTTCGCCGGTGGCATATTGCCCTGTTTTTGTTTTCTTGGCCTTGGGATCCAACTTCAGTTTTTCAAATAACACTTCGCCCAGCTGCTTGGGAGAAGCCAGGTTGAATTTTACACCGGCATGCTTGTAAACACTTTCTTCTGCCAGCCTGGCTTCGCGATCCAACTCCTTGGAATATTCATTCAAAAATCCGACATCCACTTTTATACCCTCGAACTCCATTCCCGCCAACACTTTCACCAGCGGATTTTCCACCTGCAAAAAAACTTTCTCCACTTCCTTCTGTTTCAGAAGGGGCACAAATGATTGTTTCAATTGAAGCGTGATATCCGCATCCTCCGACGCATATTCTTTAATCTTTTCCAGTTCAACATCCCGCATATTTCCCTGGCCCTTTCCTTTCTTTCCAATCAATTCTTCGATATGCACCGGCTCATAGCCCAGGTATTGTGCGCTCAACAAGTCCATGCCCCGCTTGCCGTCCGGTTCAATCACGTAGTGGGCCAACATGGTGTCAAAAATTTCTCCCTTGATCTCAACATTGTACCACTTCAAGACCAGCATGTCATACTTCACATTCTGTCCAATCCACGTTTTCTTGTGATCATCAAAGAGGGGCCTGAATTGATCAAGGATTGCGGCAACCGCTTTTTGATCGGGCGGACAGGGCACATACCAGGCATCACCCGGCTTAATTGAAAAACTAAGTCCCACCAATTCTGCATCGTTCGCGTCAATACCCGTGGTCTCCGTATCAAAACAGATTTCTTTCTCCTTCCTTAATGTCTTCACGAGCTCTTCAATGGCCTTGTCGCCAACAACGGCGACATAATTATGAGGTGTGTTGTGAATATTTTTTTCGACCCGCAATCCTTCGGTTTCTCCGGCCTCTTCCAGTTCGCCATTGCCGGATTCTTTTTCAACAGGAGCCTTGGTTTTTGAGGCGGGTGCTTCAACGGCGTTGCCGAAGAGGTCGGTCTGCACGCCCTGCGGGGCCGTATTAAATACATTAAACTCGTCTCCCAAAATTCTTTTACCAAGCGTCTTGAACTCCAGGTCGGCAAACACTTCTTTGAGTTTGTTCTTATCCAGATCCTTCACCCTGAAATCTTCCTCATGAAATTTGAGGGGTACATCGGTGATGATGGTTGCCAACTTCTTGCTCATGATGGCATCCTGGCGACCGTTCCGGATCTTCTCGCCCAGTGCACCCTTGATCTGGTCAGCATTGTCAAGTACTTTTTCCAGCGTGCCATATTCAGCCAATAATTTCGCGGCCGTTTTTTCGCCCACGCCCGCTATTCCGGGAATATTATCTACCGCGTCACCCATCAGTCCGAGTATATCAATGACCTGGCTCACGTCTTTGATATTCCACTTTGCGCAAACTTCTGCCGCACCCATGATCTCCACATCACCCCCCTGGTAGCCGGGTTTGTAGATCCTGACTTTTTCTGTGACCAGCTGTCCGTAGTCCTTGTCCGGTGTCACCATGTATACTTCATACCCCACGCTTGCCGCCTGTTTGCTGAGTGTCCCGATAACATCATCGGCCTCGTATCCGTCGAGCTCCATGCAGGGAATATTAAATCCTTCGATGATACGCTTAATGTCGGGAATCGCGATGAGCAGGTCTTCGGGAGCCTCCTGGCGGTTGGCCTTATAGTCTGCAAAATCGGTATGCCTTTCCGTAGGGGCGTGGGTGTCGAAGCAGACGGCCATATGGGATGGCTTCTGATTATTCAGCAGGTCGATCAGCGTATTGGTAAAACCAAACTGCGCATTGGTGTTTTTCCCTTTCGATGTGATCCGGGGGTTGCGGATCAGGGCATAGTAAGCCCTGAAAATGAGGGCCAGCGCGTCCAACAGGAAGAGTTTCTTTGGTTGCATCATGCTAAGTTAGGAATTTGAGCCAGACGATAAATGTGGGGGTGCAATGGGTTATTACGAAGTTAAGATCATCCCGACACAGCGTGTCGGGATGAAACTTCTACAATCATTCAAAATATAAATGGGGGGTTAGTCCGCGGTGGTTTTCGGATGATGGCTGTTTTGACGAAGTGTAGCCACTTCCTGGCGGGTGGATTCGATAAGTTTCTGAATAATTTCATCAGATGGACAATGATAGACCGTGGGGTGTTTAATTTCCGTTTCCTCAGATGAGGAATTGCCCGGCCCTGCGATTACCAGTGAAATTGCAAAGGAAAGCAATGATGAAGAAAAAAGTCGGATGCTTCTTTTCATGGAAAGCCCTGAGTTAGTTCTGCTGTGAATAAATGTACTCCCTTTTATTGCGTCGAATTGGGATTAGTTATCCACGAACACTTCAAAAATTGTGCATTATTTGAAGGTTGTGCACAAATGGTTGGTTAAATCGGAAATACACCTCGTACAAGCACGATCTTTCTGCTGAAAGAAATACGAAATCAGGGAAATTTCTTAGAAACGGGTATCAAGATAATATGGCAACATCTTTCTCCAGGTTGGCCAGTCGTGCGTAATATCTGTGCCCCAGATATCCAGTTCGTAATTGATTCCCTTGTTATAGAGCACACCTGCAAAGCGACGATTTGCTTCAGGATCTTCATAAGCTCCGCTGCCGGTTACGAGGTGAATGTGATGGCTCTTTTTTATATTATCAAGAAACCATGGGTCGGTGAGGTTGGGAATATAATGAATGGGGGAATTGTAGTAAACCTGTTCGTCAAAATAGCCATCGGTATATTCTGTCAGGTCATAAACACCACTCATCGAAATGGCACCATTGATCAGATCAGGCTTTTTTAGAAATAAATTCATAGAGTGGAGGGCGCCGAAAGACGCGCCAGACGTGATGATGGGCGTATCGTCGCTGGTATAGCTCCTGACGAATGGAATGACTTCGTTGAATACATATTCATTGAATTGATTTTGGCGGATCGCCTTATGCGCTCCCTCCATCTGCTTATTCATCCAGCTTTCATTGTTGATGCTGTTGATGGAAAACACCTTCACCTTTCCTGCATTGATGAAAGGTGCAATGGCGTCAATCATTTGAAATCTTTCGTATTCCAGGTAGTCTGCCGCTGCAGTAGGAATTAAGATGAGTGCAAAACCATACGCACCATACACGGCAACCGGCATGTCTTTCGATAATGCCGGACTATACCATGATGTTAGTTCACGTTGCATAGAATCAGGTTTTTTGGTGATCAGGTCAATACGCCTTCCTTGATTTCGTCCCAAAGGTCACGATAACATTTTGCTGCATAGCTCGACCTTGCATATTGCTCGACTGGAGATCGATGGATACCCATCTTTTCTACATCCGACAGATAGGGAATATAGTTCTCGAAAAACTTTTTGTCTTTGTACAATTCCTCCATGATTTCTTTGTGCATGTTCTTCCGCAGATCGGCCATGGCGAAAAAGCACATGAGCTTGGATTGGTCAAGGTCCTTCTCCTTGAAGAAATCCTTCACCATCTGGTAGGTACGCACCGATAGTGTGGTTGGAATAATGGGCATGAGAATGATATCCGCAGCGTTGAAAATGTTTTCAGAAAAGGAAGAAAGGCCGGGCGGACAGTCAATAAAAACAAAATCATATTCGCCCTCGAATTGTTGCAGAATATTTTTGAGCCTTTTCCTGGAGTCCTTCATTTCTTCCATCATCACATCGAGACTTTTGGCTGAATGATCTGCAGGAATGATCTCAAGGTTAGTAAAATCGGTTTCCATCACGGCCTCTTCCAGGTCGGCGTCTTTTCTGACCAGGTTTTTGATGCCGGTTTTGCCCTTGGATTTTGCCTTATAGTAGAATGAGGTTGAACCCTGTGGGTCGATGTCCCATAGGAGCGTGGGGTAATCATCGGCGGCAGCCAGGTAGGCGAAATTTACGCAACTGGCCGTTTTGCCCACCCCACCCTTGAGTGCGTAGAGCGCAATGACGATCATTGAGGGGAATTGTTAATTGAATATAGGAAAAAGTGGACAGTGGACGGTGGACATTGGACAGATTTAATCTCCTTTCCACCGTCTACTGTCTACTGTCCACTACTTCGACACCTTCAATACCCCCCTCATCACGCTCGCGTGACCGGGATAGGTACAAACAAAAACATAATTCCCCGGCTGTGCCGGAGCGATGAAATAAATTGATTCCGAACTATTCGGTTGCAACAATGCTGTATGGAAAAGCACCTTCGTAGTCTGTGGCACATAATTCAATTGCGATCCTTTCAAACCAAGATTAAGCGCCATGTTCGCGACATCGTCTGCCGCACCAGGCAGCGTGATCACAACATTGTGCGTCATGTCATCATTGTTATTGAAGACAAGCTTTACTTTCGCACCCGCTTTTACTTGCATCAGGTTCTTGTCATATTTCAATCCGGGCTTGGTTGACAAACTAATCACCTGGTCGGGCTTTCCCCAGTCCGCAGGCATTTTCAACACACGCTTGCCAGATAGGGCCTTCGTTGCTGTGGCCGGCTTTGCGTCGCCCATCATCATCGCATGACTCATCTTCACTACTTCATTCGGTTTCAACTTCGCTTTCTCTCCTTCAGGCAAATAATTCAACGTGTAATAGCCTACGTTATGAAGCAGTGATTTTCCATCGGCCGCGGTGATCGCACCTAACTTGATCTGATGGATATATCCCAACTTCAAACTGTCCATCACCAGTCTAACCTTCATTCCATCTTCTGAAATGACGATGCCCTTTAATGGAGTGGCGCCGGCATTGATAACCGGGCTTCCATAAATATGATGATACATGTAGGTAAAGTTGGCAAGATCATAGTTCATCGCATTTTGCAACGTCTTTTTATCTGCCGGGAGTGTGAATTCCACTTCGAAGCCATCCGGCATGGCATGAATATTTTTGATCTCGAAGGGGATTTTACCCGTCCAGCTCAATTGCTGCAATCCATACAATTCCTTGCCGGTACTGGCCCAACCACGGCTGGTCATGCCTCCAAAAATGCTTCCATCAATCCCCCAGCGCATGCGCACGAGGCCAGATTCGAAGCCTTCGCGGAAAGGATAACAAGCGCCCTGGTATTTACCATTCACTTTTTCAAGGGTCATGCGCATGATCTTGGAATGTCCCTGGTCGGCAACAAAATATTGCCCTGTAAACGGACCGAAAATTCCGCCTGTTTCATCTTCCAAAATATCTGCGGTTGAAATTCCCATGATGGTATGCGGAAACCAAACAGCAGGTAATTTCAGCTCTTTTATTTTTTTTGCAGCCTCGTAGAGCGGTTGGCCATTGTCAACTGTCGCCAATTGAGCCTTAGTCAGATGCAGGGGCGATTCGGGTTCCCCTGTCCAGTTTAGTCCCCCCGCATTTCCTGCGAAATCTCCTTTTTCAAGATGAGTCACGCGTCCACTTCCAACCCAGTCGCCCTGGTTTTCCGCGTACAACAAATCACCGGCACTGTTCAACGTGTAGCCAGCCGGCGAACGAAGTCCTGTGGCTATAGGTTCCATCTTTCCGTCGGGATGAATTTTCAAAGCCCAACCATGCCATTTCGCCAATCCATCTCCATGATCACCTACCCAGGCTACGTTCAACGTAACATACATGTCACCATTCTTGTCAAAAACAGGACCGTACGCATACTCGTGATAGTTACCACTGAGTTCAAAAACATACACGGGTTCAAAACGATCTGCCCGCCCATCTTTATCATCATCCGTGATCTTGGTGAGTTCACCGCGCTGCGTGCAATAGAAAGATCCGTCTTTATATGCAAGGCCTAAAACCTCATGCAATCCGGAAGCAAATTTTGTATAGTGGGGAGCTGAGCCATCTTTTGCGTAAGCGTTTTCAATGAGCCAGATTTCACCCCTTCTTGTTGACACGGCGATCCTGCCATCGGGCAGCGTCGCTATGCCGCCCACTTCCAACTTGATTTCATCCGGAATCGAGAGCGTTTTGATTGCGTAATAATCATCTTCTGTTTGAGGACCGTTCTGAGCGTGTAACACAAATCCAATCGAGAAGAAGAATAAACTCAGACCCGCCCTGATCATATTCTTTGTCAAAAATTTCTTACCAGTACAAAACATATTGCAATTCGTTTACTGATGCGTTGAGTAAAAGTTCTTTCCCTTTAGGCCCATCCTGTACAAATGGTTTGGGCAGTTGTCCATTCTGGGGCAACAACTTCAAATAATAAGATTGATCATCCACCGCATAGAGTCCGTTGCCCAGGTCTGAAATCTGCTTCCCTTCTGCAATTCTGTACACCGCGTTGGTATTGGATGACGCAGGTTTGACTGAAATGATTCGTTCCAGGCCCTTACCATTTTCATACGGAACAAATCGATCCGTCACGATATTATTGGCGTATTCATATTGGAAGGCAGGATATCTCTTTTCATCTAATTTGTATCCTTTGTAGTGAAGTGTATTGACAGGATCAAGCGAATCCGGTATGGAATTTTTGTCAAGCACATAAGAAAAATAATTGCCCATCAGTATCGCTGGCCCCATGGGCGCCGCAATCTGCGGTTCTCCTCTTTCAAACCACATATCGGTGGTATTCAGGAAATCATTTTTCCAAACCTGGAGCAATCCACCCTGCCTGAGATTGTAAGAGTAATGTACGCCTGCAGGGTCTCCAACAGAAATACAGTGTGTGAGTTTTTTATCCTTGTAAAAGAGAAAGGAGCGCAACAATTGTGGTTCTTTCTCAACATTCAATTGAACCAGCGGCGCTGGAACGGCTTCCGGTAGTGAGGATTCTGCATGAAGCGCAGTCGTCTTGCTGTTTGGTTTCCTGAAATAGATGCCCAATCCCTGTGGACCCCATCCACCATGTCGCAACAAATGCACTACGAAATTGTGTTCCCCTTTGGTGAGTTGCACGTCTGCCGTAATGAGGTCTCCGCCCGTCCAACTAAAAGTGGGTTTGATAATTTCCTTGCCATCAATTTCAAGCCTCGCGAAACCACCTACGCGCACCACAACATGATAGGGTGCGGTAACAGGAACATTCATTTTCCCTGCGAATTTCAGGAGGTAATTATTCTTTGCATCGGCCAGTCTCACATCGATCGCATCGGCCTTTCCTTTTCTGATTAATTCTTTCGAAGTGAACTTCGTCCAGTTGTCGCCGGTCCCTTCATAATATTCATAAGTGAGATCGGTGATTGGAATGGATAGATCCTCCAGCGCCGCATATTTAATATTTCGGAAGGCCACCATGCCATGGTCACCCTGAATGCGGATGGGCCCAAGCGCGCTTTCATTTGCGAATTCTGAGCCACGCGTGGGACCTGTGAGAATGATGTTTTCATGAATGGTAATTCCATTCAATACCACTTTGATGAATTTGGCAGAAGCTATTTTCTTGCCACTCGCATCGAAGCGGGGTGCCTGGAAAAGAATTTCGAGGTGTTGCCAAAGTCCGGGTGCAAGGCTTGCATTCTTCAAAGGCGGGTGACCTTCGTAACCTTCCATGCCTTTCGGTTTGGTTGAGTCCCAGCGCTCGTAGATGGCGCCGCAGTCGTATGATTTCGGAAAGTTTACGCCCCAGCTGTCGAGCAATTGCACTTCATATCTTCCCTGGAGATAGATTCCCGAGTTGGAACCTTTGGGCATCATAAAATCAAGCTCCAGGTAAATATCACCATGTTCAAAGGAAGTGATCAGGTCTGTACCTTTTTTGAATCGAATTGAAGCATCGTAATTGTCCAGCAGGATGCCCGCCCCAGCTGCGGCTGAAAAGACGGTATCGGTATACCCTGCTTTCAGACCGCCAACCGTTTTCCAGTTTGCGGGAGGATCCTTAAATGCAGACAAATTGTCCAGGCTCACCGGCGTGAGCTGGTAAAGATCGGTTTGCGCGCGGCCAAAAATTGGTAGCAGTACGCAGACAAATAAAAATAATTTCAGTGCTGATTGAATTGATAAAAAGCGGGATGGCATTCCGTGACTTTGGTTGTTGATGAAGGGATGCAAGGTAGTAAATTAGTTGATCAGTTAACCGGTTAACCAGTGGATCGGTTTACTGGTTAACCGGGCAACTGGTTAACTGGTTAACTGGGCAACTGGCATCTGGTTAACTCACTTCTTCATCACCTCCAATTTCTGCTGCAACGAAAACATTTCATCCCTCAAACGCGCAGCCTCCATGAAGTCAAGGTCACGGGCAGCTTTCTCCATTTCTTTCCGGATTTTGACGATGCCTCTTTCAACCTGAGGCACGGTTTGGTAAACCTCCTGCTCTTCAGCAGCAGAGGTGACCAGGTCCTGATCGGGCAAGATTGCATATCGGTCGTTGGGATCATATCCTTTGATATCAAGAACCGAAGTCTGCGCAAAAACCTGCTCCCGACTCTTGATCACCGTCCTCGGTGTGATGCCGTTGGCAATATTAAATTCAACCTGCTTTTCGCGGCGACGATTGGTTTCATCAATCGTTCGTTGCATGCTTTCGGTCATTTTATCGGCATAAAATATGACGAGTCCATCCACATTTCTCGCTGCACGTCCCGCCGTTTGCGTGAGTGACCTTTCATTCCTGAGGAATCCCTCTTTGTCTGCATCGAGAATAGCCACCAGTGAAACCTCGGGCAAATCCAGGCCTTCCCGCAACAGGTTCACGCCAACCAGCACATCGATTTCACCCAACCTGAGCTGCCTCAAAATCTCCACTCTTTCCAGGGTGTCCACCTCGCTGTGAATATATTTCGATTTGACGTTGATGCGGTGCAGGTATTTATCCATTTCTTCAGCCATGCGCTTGGTGAGCGTCGTGATCAGCACGCGATCTCCTTTTTTGATGCGTTTGTCAATTTCATCCAATAAATCATCAATCTGGTTCACGCTTGGCCTGATCTCGATCGGAGGATCGAGAAGGCCCGTTGGACGCACCACCTGTTCGACCACGATGCCGCCGGTTTTTTCAAGCTCATAGTCTCCAGGCGTCGCGGAAACATAAATATTCTGATTAAGCATGGATTCGAATTCATGAAAATTCAGGGGACGGTTATCGAGCGCAGAAGGCAGGCGGAATCCATAATCAACGAGGATCAGTTTCCTGCTCCGATCACCGCCATACATACCACTCACCTGTGGAATGGTTTGGTGACTTTCGTCAATCACACAAAGAAAATCTTTGGGGAAATAGTCCAGCAGACAAAAGGGTCGCGTACCCGGACTGCGACGGTCGAAGAATCGAGAATAGTTTTCTACCCCGTTGCAATATCCCAATTCACGAATCATCTCAACATCGTAATTCACGCGCTCGCTCAATCGCTGCGCTTCAATGAATTTTCCGGACGACTTGAAATAATTTACCTGCAACGCACTTTCATCCTGGATCTCAGCCAGGATTTGCTGGATCATATCTTTTGGCGCCAGGTAAAGATTGGCGGGGAAAATTGCTGCGTCGTAAACCGTCCCGATTCGCTTGCCCGATTTTTTATCTAAAGTTTCGATGCTTTCAATTTCGTCTCCAAAAAAACTGACGCGATAACCATAATCCACATAGGGCAAATTGATGTCGATCGTGTCTCCCTGCACGCGGAAGGTGCCCCTCGTGAATTCAACCGTGCTCCGGTTGTACATGGAGTTTACGAGTGAATGCAGGAAACCCTGCCGACTCAAAACCTGTCCCTGCGCAATTCGGATGATGCCATTTTCAAAGTCGGTCGGATTACCGATACCATAAATGCAACTCACCGATGCCACGACAATGATGTCCCTCCTGCCACTCAGCAATTCTGCAGTGGCCTGGAGGCGGAGCTTGTCCAGCTCATCATTGATGGACAAATCTTTTTCAATATATACGCCTGAAACAGGCATGTATGCTTCGGGCTGGTAGTAGTCGTAATAACTAACGAAATAACCAACCGCGTTTTCAGGAAAGAATTGCTTGAATTCACCATATAGTTGTGCCACCAACGTCTTGTTGTGCGTGAGTACAAGCGTGGGTCGCTGCACATTCTGGATCACATTGGCGATGGTAAATGTCTTCCCGGAACCGGTTACGCCGAGAAGGGTCTGGTGTTTCTCATTATCCAGGATTCCTTGCGTCAACTGACGGATGGCGTCTGGCTGATCGCCAGCCGGTGGAAATGGTGCGTGTAATTTGAATGACATGCAGAAAATTGGAGGATAAATTTACACCTTTCACAGATGTTTTTGAATCCAGGTCAATAAATCTCCTACGACTTCTTCCCGGTTAATTTCATTCAACATTTCATGACGTCCACCAGGGTATAGTTTGTATTCGAGATCCCGGGAACCTGCGGCCTTCCATTTCTCCGCGAGTTTGATCACACCCTTGCCTTGCATTCCAACCGGATCCTTGTCGCCGGCAAATAAATAGACGGGAATGTCGGGCGGTATCCTGCTGATGTTGGTGGGAGAAAATATGGATTGCAGACCTCGGAAGAAATCATAATACAAACCCGATGACACCAGGAAGCCACTCTTTTTATCGGCGACATATTTGTCCACCTGCCTGGGATCCCGACTCAGCCAGTCGTGCGCCGTGCGAATGGGTTTGAATGCATCATTGAATTTTCCGAAGGTGAGTTTGTCGAGAATTTTATTCTTGTGTTTTTTCCCGAAAAGCCAGCCGTCGAATTTTGCAAAGGCTACACCGAATGAAAGAAGCGGATCAGGAATACCATTGCTCGATGAAAGGATCAGCCCATCGATTTCCTTTCCGTAATGTTGAAAAAAGTATTGACTGATGAAGGAGCCCATGCTGTGACCGAGAAGAAATAATTTTTTGCCGGTGTGTACTTTTCGTTCCCTGCTCAATAGCATTCGCAGATCATCCACTTTCCTTACAAAACTTTCCTCACCGCTATATCCAAGCTCTTCAATGGATTTGACCGCTTCACCATGTCCGCGATGATCATGTGCATAGACGGCAATACCCGCCTCGTTGAGCTGGCGGGCCACCCAATCGTAGCGCATCGCGTATTCCGCCAGTCCATGGGTAATGTGCAGCACGGCGATGGGCTCGCCTTCCGGCAACCATTCGTAAACGGGAATGGCATGGCCGTCATCTGCAGGGATGGTGAATTGCTTCATAAGTGATAAACCAGGGTATTAGGTATTAGGTATTGGGTATTAGGAAATATGCCTATCCCACTACCCAATACCTAATACCTAATACCCAATACCTTTTCCTTACTTGCTGGCCGAATCCAAATACTCCGCTAGCCCATTAAATACATTCGCCGCAACCTCGATTTGTTCCTGCGCTTCTTTCCAATTTCGTTGTTCAATGGCCTCGCGAATTCCTGGAAGCGTCTTCACGCCATAGCCCGTATAGAATCCCGGCGCATACACCATATGGTGATACCAGGAACGCCTGGGCAATCCGGCATCGGTCAACATTTTTTGTTCGGCGCGGTACAGTGATGCATTCAGCGATTGTCTTTGTGCTTCGGTAAGATTGGAAATGGCATAATCATTCAACTTGTTGGCAGATTTTTCCAGTTTCTCCATCGAGTTTTGCAAACTTGAAAAATTCAGGTAGGGTACATCCGCCTTGGCCTTTGGAGGAACCAGTTTATCGTTCGGATCAGCCGCATAACTGTATGCCTTTTCCTTCAGCAATTGCGATTCGAGGTCTGTGTTTTCACGCATCTGATCCGTTGTCGTCATCAGGTCTTTCACATAGCCATCAACGGTTGTGTAAAGCGAGCGATAATCAAACGGCAAGCTACCGGCATCGGCTAAACGAAGAGCCATGTGTCCGCCCAATTTGGCGAGGGCCACGCCATACACAAAACCCGGATCCTTGAACCGGGTATAATCGTCATAAGAATCATAAATGGAATGATATTCACCGCCATTATCCTCGCCACCAAACCCGATATTCATGGACGGTACACCGGCAAATTGAAGGAAGGGCGTAAAATCTGATCCAGAGCCCAACGCCTCGATCGGCAATGTCTTTTTTGCCAGCAGTTCTTTCTTCTTTTTTGCATTGCTTCCTGCATCCACGATCTCTTTGGCTCGCGCTCTTTCCAAAATTGTAATGTTGGTTTGCGGATCAATGATGGAGCTACTTACTTCATTGCAGAAATTTTCAAGCGCGTGCGAACCGCCAATTCCCATAAACCCCCTGCCGCTTGCGTCGGAATTAATGTAGGCAACTGCCTTTTGTTGCAACTCCGCACGGTGCTGTTCAACCCATTCCGTTGAACCCAGCAATCCCGGCTCTTCGCCGTCCCAGGCGCAATAAATGAGTGTGCGACTGGGCTTCCAACCAGATTTCACCAGTTCACCAATGGCGCGCGCTTCTTCTAACATGGCCGATTGACCGCTCACGGGATCATTCGAACCATTTACCCACGCGTCGTGATGGTTGCCACGAATTACCCATTCGTCAGGCAGCGTACTTCCCTTCATTCTTCCCACCACATCATACATGGGTTTGATATCCCAGTTGAACGCGAGCTTCAGGTGAACCCTGGCCTTGCCCGGGCCCATATGATAAGTGAAGGGCAGCGCACCTCTCCATGACTCAGGTGCAACCGGTCCTTCCAGTGCGCGCAGTAAGGGCTCCGCATCGTGATAGCTGATCGGCAAAACAGGAATCTTCAACAAATTGGGAGCTTCCTGGTGTGTGAGTCGTTTTGCATCCTTCGTTGATGCGTATCCGGGAGTGGATGGATCGCCACAATAAACCGGCATATCCATTACTGATCCACGCTGTACTCCAAATTCATTTTTGAAAGCGCCTTTCGGATAAACATCGCCCTGGAAATAACCGTCTTCCATAGGATCTGCATAAATGATACATCCGATAGCGCCATGCTCCTGCGCCACTTTCGGTTTAATACCCCTCCATGACCTGCCATATTTCGCGATGACAATTTTTCCCTTCACATCAATTCCTTTTCTTTCGAGCACCTCATAGTCTTCGGGAAGTCCGAAATTCACGAATACGAGATCTCCCGTGACATCTCCATCGGCTGACCAACAATTATAGGTGGGTAGTTGTTCCTTTGTTTGTCCGGATGTAGCATCCTCTTTCAAAACCGGCTCCTGGAGGATGGCTTTGTAAGCGGTGGGAGAAACCATTTCCAGTACGCGTTCCTTCGGCGTGGGGAATAACGTATAAAAAGTTTCGATTTCCGTCTCAAACCCATAGCTCTTCAGCTTCGCAGCGATGAAGTCTGCCACTTCCTTGCCATAGGGTGATCCCACATGGTGCGGTCGTGCCGACATATACTTATTATTCTGATCAATATTTTTTGCTTGCAGCAGGGCGTCGAATTTTGATTCGAGTTCTGTTTGCTGTTTTGCAGCGGCGTCGGTAAAGCCCGAAATCTTCTGAGCTCCGGCCGTAAAAGGAATGGTGAGGGATAAAAAGATCCCGAAGAATTTGCAGAATTTTCTCATTTGTATTGATTGTTGTGCGAGTCATGAAATTAAGGGAATCGCTGATAATAATTGGTAATGGGTATTAGGTATTGGGTATTGGTTTTAGACATTTTCCCAATACCTAATACCCAATACCTAATTCCTACTTGAAAAACGCCGGATGCACTTTATTAAAATTCGTCCCATTTTGAAAAATCTCCCCCACAGCAAGCAAAAGCGCTTCCTGGTAAAGATTAGCCAGGAATGTAATGCTGGTGGGTAGATTGTTCTTGTCGAATCCGGTTGGCATACAAAGCGCCGGGTGTCCCGTCAGGTTGGTGATGGCGGGCTGACTGCCGGTGAAACTCGGACAAATCACGATGTCGAAATCCTTCATGAAGGCATTTACTTTTTTCATTAACAAATAGCGATGCCGGTTTGCATTCACATATTCAACAGCCGGAATATACCGGGCCCCCCTGAAGAAATTGGGCCAGTCGTCGTGCGTTTGACGCGTGAGTTGGTCGTCGATATTCATTCTCGTCATCTCATCAAATGCCGCTGCTGATTCCGCACCGATTACCAGACCAATGATGTCAAAGGGATAGTCTGTGGAGTCAGGAAAATCCACGGGAATCAACTTCGCTCCCATCTTCTTAAAGACATCCAACACCCTCCATTCATTTGTACTGCTGTCGCATTTCTGAAAATAATTTCTTGCGTAACCGACCCTCAACTTTTTGAGATCTGTTTTCCCGGTGTAATTAAAAGGCATATTCACGGCGGACCCATCGTTGCCATCTGTGCCATGAATAAATGCAAAAACAATGGCAGCGTCCTCAGCCGATCTGCAAATGGGTCCAATTTTATCCAGGCTCCAACTCAAGGTCATCCCACCCCAGCGGCTAATTGAACCGAAGGTGGGCCGCAATCCGGTTGCGCCGCACACGTGACTGGGAGAAATAATTGACCCGTATGTTTCTGTTCCGATGGCAAAAGGTACCAAGCCCGCAACAGTCGCTGCGGTAGAGCCGGCCGATGAACCAGATGAACCCGATTTCAAATTCCATGGATTTCTTGTCTGACCACCATACCACCAGTCACCCATGGCCAATGCGCCAAGCGTAAACTTCGCCACCAAGACGGCACCCGCAGCCTTCAATTTCGTGTATACGTAAGCGTTCTCTTCAATATCCTGATCCTTGTAAGGCGCCGCGCCCCAGGTCGTTTTGGTTCCCTTGACCGCAAACAAATCCTTCAGGCCGTATGGGATGCCATGCAGTGGACCGCGATATTTTCCCTGGGCGATCTCTGCATCGGCTTGCCTTGCTTCTTCCATCGCGATATTTTCGGTGAGTGAGATAAGACAGTGAAGCGTGTCTCCATACTTTTTTATCCGGTCGATGAAAAATTCTGTGAGTTCTACCGAGCTGATCTTTTTTGACCGGATCAGGGAAGCCAGTTGCGAAATGGAATAAAATGCCAGATCATTTTTGTTGGCGGGCATTGCCACATTGTTGGGAATATTCCAATGGATCGGATTTTGCTTCGTGTCGAAATGCATGCCTGGCAAGATTGGCGTCTGCCACATGCTCATGGGCACACTATTGGCCAGGTTCGCCTGGTGCATTTTTTTGTATTCCTTCTGAGTTTCTTTCAGGTCGGGGTAGAACATTGCTCTTTCTGAATCAGAAAAATTCATGTCCATGATCTTCGCAGCAGAAATCAGGTCGGATGGAGCAATGGTGTCCTGCGACCGGGCGGGAACGATGAACACTAAACCAAGCGTCAGTGTGGCAAGGAATTTCAGCATGGGATGTTGCATATTGAGTTATTTCGATTGGGATGACTGGGATTCAATGAATCCCGGTCTGAAGATTGTAAAAATATATTCGTCCAGAAATTTATCGTTTTTGTAAACACCCCTTTTGTTAATGCTTTCCAGTTGAAATCCATTTTTCTCCAGCACGCGCATGGAGGACTTGTTAAAATCAAACACACCGGCAAAGATTTTCACCACATCGAAGGTCTTCCAGACATAGTCGACCATTTGTGAAACGGCTTCGGTGGCAACTCCTTTACCCCAATGCTTTTCGGAAACCATAAAGCCCATTTCCATTTTCTTCCTGTAAACGTCGGTGAATCGGACGACGCCAATATTACCCACCACCAGGCCATCATCTTCAACACAAAAATTTTCAAGTGGTTTTTTTGTTTTGGTCATCTCAAGGAAATCTTTGGCATCTGCCCGCGAATAAGGATAGGGCATGAGGTCCCGGACATTGTTCCAGACTTTCTTATTGTTACAAATTGCAGCGAGATCGTCCGCGTCTTCTATTTGCCAGGGTCTTAATGTCACTTTCACGATTGCCTGACTTTTTGTTGCTATTTAATAATTCGTTTTGAATATTCGGAATAGTCGGGCAGATTGGATTCATATACCTCGTGCATCAGTGGGGAAGTCATCATAAAATCAGCCGTCGCACGGTCGCAGGCTATGGGGATATTCCAAACCACTCCAAGCCTCAGCAGGGCTTTAATATCGGGATCGTGTGGTTGAGCTTCCATCGGATCCCAGAAAAAAATGAGCACGTCAACTTCACCTTCTGCGATGAGCGAGCCGACCTGCTGATCGCCGCCCAGCGGACCGCTCATTAATTTTTTCACCGGCCTGTCCAGATGCTCTTCCAGCATTCGGCCGGTGGTGCCGGTGGCCAGCAGCTCGTGTCTGGCGAGAACTGCCTTGTTGTATTCTGCCCAATCCATAAGGTCGTGTTTTCTGTTATCGTGCGCGACCATCGCGATGCGTTTACGCGCAGCGAGCTTTCTGGTTTTTTTCATGACGTAATTTTTGGCCGAAGGGAAGATACGAACTGGATTGTAGATTGTGGATTGTGGATTGTAGATTAAGTGCAGTTGAACAAGCAAATCCAAAATCTACAATCCACAATCTACAATCAATAAAAAAGCCACTCCAAATTTGGAATGGCTCTCAATAATGTATTTGAAAAATCAGGCACCTTGCATTTCCTTGATCTTTTCCCTGATCTTATTTTCCAGCTCGGTGGCGAGTTCCGGATTGTCGGTCAGTAATTGCTTAACCGCATCACGACCCTGTCCCAGTTTGTCGGTATTATAGCTGTACCAACTGCCGCTTTTCTGAACAATTCCCAGCTCAACGCCCATGTCGACGATTTCACCTGTCTTGCTAATGCCTTCGCCAAACACGATGTCAAATTCAGCGGCCCTGAAGGGAGGAGCCACTTTGTTCTTCACCACCTTCACTTTTACGCGGTTACCGATTGCTTCGTCTCCATCCTTAATTTGAGCCATGCGGCGGATATCGAGACGAACGGAAGAATAGAATTTCAGTGCGTTACCGCCGGTGGTGGTTTCGGGATTTCCGAACATCACGCCGATTTTTTCCCGAAGCTGGTTAATGAAAATACAAATGGTGTTGGTCTTGCTGATGGTAGCGGTGAGCTTCCGAAGTGCCTGGCTCATCAACCTGGCCTGGAGACCCATTTTGCTATCTCCCATCTCACCTTCCAATTCACCTTTGGGAACCAAGGCGGCAACCGAGTCAATCACTACCACATCGAGCGCGCCTGACAAGATCAGGCGGTCGGCAATTTCCAAACCCTGCTCACCATAGTCGGGCTGAGAGATCAGCAGGTTATCTACATCAACACCCAGTTTCTGGGCGTAGGAACTGTCAAAAGCATGTTCGGCGTCAATAATCGCGCACATGCCTCCTTTCTTTTGCGCTTCGGCGATCACGTGAATGGCGATCGTGGTTTTACCAGAAGATTCAGGTCCATAGATTTCAACGACCCTTCCCCTTGGCAAACCGCCAATACCCAGGGCTACATCCAATCCGATTGATCCTGTAGAAACCACCTCCATGGTGTCTCCCGACTTTTCGTTCATCATCATTACCGAGCCTTTTCCAAAATCCTTTTCGATTTTGTCTATCGTCAACTTAAGTGCCTTGAGCTTTTCCGTGTTCGACA